>Ga0326513_10002410_pt1 | contig 13829 bp, 12 predicted proteins | sample 2_2465_0518_D_FD_203654 | JGI IMG/M metagenome (GOLD analysis project Ga0326513, IMG submission 203654) | Bovine rumen microbial communities from UC Davis, California, United States - 2_2465_0518 | ecosystem: Host-associated > Mammals > Digestive system > Stomach > Rumen | place: USA...
CCCGGCGTTTCAAAAATGAAACATGGTGGGGTAAAATTCATTCCTTTACGAATTCATTGTCCTTGTCACAGTAGATTGTCCAAGTGTATCTCTTGCCGAACCAATTGGCTTTGACAATCCCTTCATCAAGAACTTCCAACCTTAATATGTCTCTCAACGGCTCTTTGATGACAACTTTCCCGTCCTTGACCAAATCGTCAATCTTTTCATAACCCGCCAAGACATATTGATTGTTAAGCCATTCAAGTGATTCTTTACGCGCTTCCAACATCTTCTTGTGAGCATCTTTCACTTCTTTTTTGGTTGTCAGTCCACCTATGGTACGTAAAACACGAGTTTCATCCATATCGTGATTTCCATAATAGATGTTCAACAAAAGGTACATTCTACCAGGCAAATTATAATACATCGTAAATTAATGTTTAATGTTTATTTAGTGTAGTTTTTATCAAAAAAGTGGAGCTGGAGGGGTTTGAACCCTCGTCTTACGAGCAAACAATATGCTTTCTACATGCTTAGTCCTCGTTTGGTTTTCGTGAAGCGGAAAGAACGGAACAATCTTATACCGCAACCTTATCCGTTTGAAGTTTCAGACTGATGTAACGGAAACATCCGCCCTATTCCCGATATTCCTACACCACCGATTCAACCCGCCTCAGGACAAGGGCAGTTGGGTGATGTCTCGTCACCACTCCTTGAGTGATGATTGAGCCGTACCTACTGTACTTCGGTTAGGCAGCGAGAGCATAGCTGGTTTCGCCATTTAGATTTGTGCGCCCAATAGATTAAGGTGTAATAGACTTCACACCGCATGCTTACTCTACCATTTCAACACGCAATCAAAGCCAAGTCAGCCCCAATTGTAGTAGGAGAAGTGGGACTTGAACCCACACGCTCTAAGAGCAAGGGATTTTCGTACTACACTTGCTTTTATACAAGCCAACTAACATGAGTTGTTGTAGTCTGGACTATTTCATCGCCATGCCATAAAGGTTTAGGCGTTCCGTATATAGTCTCTACGCCATTTATCAGTAATTAACACTGAACTTAGAGAGCCATCGCCAAAGGATGCGTCGCCACACCCAAGGTTTCTGTTTGTTAGCGGAATTCTACACCCCAATGTCAACGCTTACAACTACGTTAATCATCGTTTTCTCCTTTCGGAAAGGGTGCACTCTTGTTGAGACCTCTATAATTGTCTGTCAGAGCATGACAGTTAGGACACAAAATTTCAAGGTTTTCAATCCTATTATCTGTATTGACACCGTTTTTATGGTGCAACTCTAACGGAATTTTATAACCCATCCATTCGGTTCGTCCACAGCGTTCACATTTTTCTTCTTTAAGATTCTCATTAAACAATCTTTTCTTCAGTTTGTAAGTTTGATAGTAAGAATCCTCTGTCAATATTTCGGACAAATTCTTTGGTTTAGTTGGTCTGAACTTTAATCCAACATTCCACCCCTGTCCGGTAAAATGTGTAACGTCAATATCGTAATCTTTAATCGCTTTATGTAAAACTTTATAGTTTCCACCGCTAGGCTTCAAGCCCAAAAGTTTTAACATTCCAGCAATACTGAATGAATTGACAGCCGCATTTTCATACTCTTCTTTCGTGAAACTTTTCTTCATATTCAACCAATTTTATTATAAATAGGCCGCAAATTAAAAAAAGTAAACACGACGATAGACATATTTTAAAGTCTCTACCAAAGTCCCTCTTGTCTACCGATTTCAACATTCTCCCGTCACGGCAATTTGGTGTGCGGTTTACTGCCGATTGGGTAAACATAAACTCAATGTAACCCTCCGCTTTTACCCCTTGGCCTTCGAGGTACACCGTCCCTACTAAGTCACATACTGTTCGGTGCTTACCGGTAGCTGCTTTGTGGAAAAGCCGCAAATCCTGATTTCTCGATAAAAAGTGGCAGCAAGCCTGACCGCTTGCCGCCACACACGTTGTTTTTCAAGGTATCACAACAAATTAAGCGTTGAGAATCTGGTTGATGAGAGCCTTAACGTCTTCAACGTCGAAGATTCCGTTCTCGTCAATGTCATTCTCCTTGATGTCGTTATTTGCCTTCAGCAAGTAATCGATAAGAGAAGTCAAATCTGAAACGTCAACATCGCCCTCACCCGACAAAATCTTATTGATGAGAGTGGTCAAGTCACTGATGTCAATCTTGCCGTCTTTATTAAAGTCGTGCTGCTCAAGCAACTGTTTGTACTTAAGCATTCTGTCAATCAGTGCTGTTACATCGCTGATATCAACATGACCGTCCTTATTAATGTCACCCTTGACAAACTTCTCAACAACTTGAATCTTTTTTACGTTGTCCATTCTTTGAAACTAATTAGAAATTTATTTTTAGAAATGTTATACCTCTTATATAAGTATCAAGGTCATCTCAAAACTGCAATGACTAACGACGTCTTTTATTGTTTTTGGCAATATGAGTCATTTTGTCACTTTTATTAAACCGATACGTATCAACCAAAGGGAAACCATATTCAAACGATATAAGTTTCTGTGGGTCTAATGCGATTCCGCAAAATCTCATCTCGAAATGCAAATGGACGCCTGAACTTCGTCCTGTACTTCCGGCCAACCCGATAGGCTGACCGGCAATAACATATTGATTCGGAACAACCATATTTCGACTCATATGACCGTATACCGTCTCAAGTCCGTTATAGTGACGAATGACAACAAAGTTGCCATATCCACCTACATCATACCTCGATACCCTAACTTTACCATCGAAAGCGGCATAGATAGTATCAGTAAAATTTGCCTTAATGTCAACGCCTTGATGCATTCTCGCAATGCGCTTCCCAAAAGGACTATTCACCTGATTGCTTTTAATCGGAACTTCAAAATCTGTAAGGTCGATTTCAAAATGGTCAGGTACATTCTGCACATACGTATGGACAGAATAATTGTCCCAATTAGTGTAAACATCAGATGAGGGAGACCACTCTAAATCTCCGATAACGAAATGCTTCGTTTCGTCTTCATTCTTAACCACCATATCACCATCGTTGGAATAAACCAATGACGGAAATAACAATGATGTAAGAACTAAGGTTAAAAGTTTCTTTCTCATCTTATTTTATTTTATTGAATTATAAGTGAGCCGTAGTTCAGGTCGCCGCTCCAATCGGCAGTTACGCGCGGAGTTTCCTGCTTTCGCATTTTGTTATTACCTGAACGGTAACGACCCACCTTGTGATTCCGGTGGGATTCGAACCCACGACCCACAGCTTAGAAGGCTGTTGCTCTATCCAACTGAGCTACAGAACCATCAGTAAAGTCCGTCCCATTTCCGTTAAGCATATATCCTCCGACGAATGTCGGGCTGATGTGTTCATCTGAGACGGACAACACAGTCTGTGTTATTTTGAGCGGAAGACGAGGCTCGAACCCGCGACCCTCACCTTGGAAGGGTGATGCTCTACCAACTGAGCTACTTCCGCGAATTGTCGAGCAAGACGGAATCGAACCGCCAACCGTTATCTGTTTAGGAATGTCTTACGCGTAGAACAAACCCGCATAACAACGTCTTGAGCCTTAGCACGCGTCACCTATAACTCAAGTCCTTCCACGCCACCCGTGGATGTGCTACCATTACACCATTGCTCAATCCTGTACATAGGTTAACCTCGAAGCAGGACATATTTGTCTCAAAGTCAACGAGTGCGCTATGTTTATTTTTGTCGGGGTAGCCCGGCTCGAACGGGCGACCTCCTGCTCCCAAAGCAGGCGCGCTGCCAACTGCGCTACACCCCGATGTTGCCCCCACCGGACTCGAACCAGTAAATGCGGCACCAAAAACCGTTGTGTTACCATTACACTAGAGGGCAGCATAAAAGCGGTGAATGAAGGATTCGAACCTTCGCAGGCTTTCACACCCCTAACGGTTTAGCAAACCGTCCCCTTAAGCCACTTGGGTAACTCACCATTTTTGTAGCGGGAGCCAGACTCGAACTGACGACCTTCGGGTTATGAGCCCGACGAGCTGCCACTGCTCCATCCCGCAGTATGGTGCGTATCGTGCACCCACGTCAGACTTCCACTGAGGGCAATTTCAATCTTGGTGTGAGTCTAGCCCATTCTTAAAAGGCGTCCCAAGTTCACACTACCCCGCAGGTCTTATGGGACACACAATAGAAGGATATAGCAAATCCGTATGGGGCGTAACCAATCATACTTCTTTACATTACCTTCTCTATACCGTAGAGAGGTTGCCCGTTTCAGAGGAACTCAAAGTCTCAAACTGAAAGGGACACTCCCTTTTTATTTGTAGCCCATAGCAGAATCGAACTGCTCTTTCAAGAATGAAAATCTTGCGTCCTATCCGATAGACGAATGGGCCGAATTTGTGGACCATGTCGGACTCGAACCGACGACCCCCTGCTTGCAAAGCAGGTGCTCTACCAACTGAGCTAAAAGCCCGGCCTATGCGGTGCTGACGAGGCTCGAACTCGCGACCCCCTGCGTGACAGGCAGGTATTCTAACCAACTGAACTACAACACCGTTTTTGGTTTTACGTTACCAACGTTGCTTGACCACACACAGTCTGTACATAACCGATGAGTAACCAATTACAGGACGTATGAATTTGTTCGTAACATTCTTGGATGGCGTGGTAAGGTTTCGCAGTGACTCGTATTGTGAGGTGGTACTCTCAAACCCATAGCCAAATTTTTACATCTTCCCATCCCCGAAAGACAACCGTTGACAGGTTCTCAATTGCCTTGTGGTTTACGGAAACAAACCATCAGCCTATATATCGGGTCACGAACATTAACCCTATGCAGCACGGCTGAAATACTGACATTTGAGTGGAAGGTTGGATTCGAACCAACGGTAAACGGTTTTGCAGACCGTCGCATTCGACCACTCTGCCACAACCACATAAATTGCGGAGAAAGAGGGATTCGAACCCCCGTAGGTTATTAGCCTAAACGGTTTTCAAGACCGCCGCATTCGACCACTCTGCCATCTCTCCAATTTTACTGTGACACCGCTGGGACTCGAACCCAGGGCCCCAACATTAAAAGTGTTGTGCTCTACCTGCTGAGCTACGGAGTCAACGGTTTTTTGTTTTTAAGGAGAACTACATTCCACTATCCCGTTTAATACCATTTGTATTCCTACAGTAACTTCTTCCGATTGTTAAGTCGGATGTTTCCTTCATTCCCCATATGCTTTTGCCATAATAACCGAACTTGACATCACCCCATCGATAGTATAGCACAATGTACATCACCTACCATTACGAGCAGGGGTTAGACTAAACAAACGTTTAATTGATTATATGGCATTATTTGCATAATATTTCTTTCGGGCCTTTCTACCATTCTTATTATGAGATTTATGCGTTTCAGTCAATGAATGACAGTTAGGACAAAGTACTTGTAAGTTTTCTTCTTTGTTGTTTGTATAATCGCCATCTTTGTGATGTATCTCTAACGGTATTGTTCCTGTATATGGGTTGACTTCACCCCACCCACATAACTCGCACTTATAGTCGTGCTTTTCCAATAAGTAAGACTTAATACTGACTGACAATGAATACTCACCGACAATACCGTTGTACTTGCCATCTTTCCACTTCTCAATTACGATTTTTCTGTGATACTCACCTTGGCATTTATTAGAACAATATTTATTTCTCAAACTGATTTCTTTCCCACAGTTTAAACAGTGTTTAATCGGTGTTGTATCATCGTTGGAACTTTGTTCAATGCCACACTTGCCACAATAGTCATAGGTATTATCTTTTCGCATAGTTTTCGATATCTTAGACCTAACATCAATTGGCATTACGCGACCACGATTGTTGTACTTTGCAGAACAAGAACTATCGCAAAATTGTTTCTTCTTCTTATATCCATCAGGTATCTCATTACCACAGTACTTGCAAAATACCTTTGGAAAATCGTTCTTAGCACTATTAACCCACGATTTCCAATCAATTCCGTTTTCCGAAAGCAATTTCTTGACTTTCTCGCGATTTGTGTAGTTCACCTTCCCGTAAAGTTTCCTTGAAACGTCATTTAATGACTTGCATCCATCTAATATATCCATATAAAAACTCTTTTATATAAATAAAGCGAAGTAAGCCAATTTTTCAAGTCGAACTTCTATACCGTTATTTGAGCCTTCGGTCAGATTCGAACTGACGTGTGGGAAACCCATCCGGATTACAAATCCGGTGCAATCGACCACTATGCGACGAAGGCGATATATGTTGCGCTTGATGATGGACTTGAACCAACGACCCCCTGATTAACAGTCAGGTGCTCTAACCAACTGAGCTAATCAAACGTTATTGTGCGTTTGAAGGGACTTGAACCCCCAAGGATTGCTCCACATGGTCCTTAGCCATGCGCGTTTACCAATTTCGCCACAAACGCATCATTTTTACCCCACCATGTCAATGAACTCTGTTTTGTCGATTCTCGAAGGTATGACACCTTATTCCGAAAATTCTTTGCAAAGGTACTACCTTTTTTTGAATCGGCCAAATATTCTGATGAAAAATTTCAAGAATTTAACATCATTTAACCTTCACCATATATACAACACGCTTTTTGGTATAAAAAGAAACTGTGAGTTTGCCTTTTTGGGGGTTCATTCACAGTTTGGAAGTATATATGGTGTGTAACGTGCCTAAATTAAAATGTATCCACACTCTGTTTGATATGATGAACCCTGTAGAGATTAATCTCTTTTGGATGTGCATGGGCATTCCGACGGTTGATTTAATCTCGCGTCTGAACTCGCCTTGCAATTCGTCATATTTTTTGTAGTAGGAAACATTTCGAATATAAATAGTGCGTACTTTTGAAAAAGTTCGTAATTTTTGAAAAAATTTTACTCAAATTTCAAAGAAAGTTGAATTACTTGGTATAAATCATTGTCATTTATCTGATTATCATACAAATCCCAAGCAAATTCTTCAACGGAATTTTCTTCATTGTCAAGCACACGGTCAAACAACTCCTTGTTATCGTCATATATTTCGTCAAGGTGGTCACTATATTGAAGATAGTCGTTGATTTTATCCACAAGCCCATGCGCCATCTCGTGGTATACATTCGTGAATATCGCTTCAGATATTATCGTATATGGGTCTGTAGAAGTCCATTTTTTAATATCCGCGATACAAACATCATATAATTTATTTATGTTCATCCCAATAACGATATTACCCTCAAACACACTGCCATCCACATACACTCCAATGGCATCGCGCCAATCGTCGAAATCAAAATCATAATCCCAATCGATTTTCAACCCTAAGTTAAATTGACTGAGGAATTTGTTTGCGTTTTTCTGTGCCATTGATGTATAATTAAGGAGTATCTTCTTGAATTGTGCTTTAGTCATATCTATCTGTTTTACAATAAATATGCACAAATAAAATTAGGCACTCATCATAATTGACAAGTGCCCAATTCGGTTATTTCCAATCAGTATTAGTTGAAGATGTACTTAATACCGATAGAAGCGTTCCAACACTGACCGATTTCCTTGTTGTTGACAAAGGTCTTGGTGTTGCCGTTGATTGCCTTCGGAGTTGAGAAGGTAGCATAACCGTCAGCATCCTGACCCTCATACTTGAGGATACGTGCGTCAGTACCGATTTCAGGATTCAGATACTTGCTTACACCCCAACTTGAGTTGAAGAAGTTAAGAACGTTCTTCACGTCAAGCATCAACTGCAAAGTGTGCTTTGCTCCGCTGACATTGAATGAGAAGTCGTGCTTGTAACTGAGGTCTACACGGTGTACCCAAGGACTGTAAAGGCTGTAGGGTTGTGCGTACTTGCCTTGATTGTTCTTAAGGTAATTGTTCGCGTGTACGTAATCCATAAAGCGATTCTTGCTATCCTCATTGACGAAACGGAACTCACCGTTAGCAACCTGTGCATCGGTAGGAATATAGAGGGCATCATAGTTGTAGCCATCACCATTCATATCGTTGCTCATCATATAAGAATAGTTGTAACCGCCGCGCCAAGTCTCATAAACCAAACCATAGTGGTTGCCACTCTTATCGTGTCCGTTTGCGAAGAATACAAAACGGTCAGGAGTTACATACTGAGAATTGTGCAGTTTGATGTTGTTCGGTCCGTCGGTAGTGGGAACATAGGTGAATGCACTCTCAGCAGCAGAACCGGGCATACCTGTGACTTCCTTGTTCACAGTGTGAGTGTAAGCAGCCATCAGGCTCAGCCAATCAGTAGGCTCTGCATTCAATGTGATGTTGCCAATCCAACCATAGCCACGGCTTGTGTTCTCAAGTACAAATGCCTTAGTGCCGGTGCGGAAGTTCTTCGGATAGATGGGACGATTATCGACACCTGCGAAACGAGCGAAGCCGTCTACACTTGGGATGCTCCAATCGCTGATGCTTGCAGCATTGATGTTGCGGTTAAAGATACCCTCAACAGTTACAGTGAATGGGAACGAAACCGGCAACTTGTAATCAGCAGCCAACGAAGTCTTCCAAACCATCGGCATCTTGAACTTCGGGTCTACAGCCGAAATTGATGAAGGAACAGTACCCATATCGGGATTTACGTTTTCGGGATAACCCATCGCAATCAGTCTGTCACGTAACGCATTCACGGTTGCTTTTCCGTTAGCATCGGTAACAAGACCACCTGCAAACTGACTCATATCGATACCGTTTCTTGCGCTGAGTTGTGCTTGGTATTGAATCATACCACTGTTGGTAGGCATATTGGTGAAGAACACAAGGGGAAGACGTCCTGAGAACAAACCAGAACCACCACGGAGTGTTAACACCTTATTACCCATAACATCCCAATTGAAACCAACACGAGGTTGAACGATGAGACTGCTGTTCGGCCACTTGCCCGTATCAATGTGACGTACACCGCCGTCCTTTGCAGGGTAATCAATTGCCAAGATTGCATTGTTGGTCATAAGGTCTCCATTGTTGAAGAACAGACCATCGAGACGCAATCCATAAGCAAGTTTGAAACGATTGGTGATGTCCCACTCATCCTGACCATAGACACCGAACTTGTTGAACTGAACACGTGCAGCAGGGCTTGTTTCACCGCCATAACCGTAGGTAAGACAAACCACCTCAGGTGCAGCACCGTTGATGAAGTCATCTACACTGTTGTAGCGATAGTAGCCTGTACCGTTACGCATGTACTGGTTGTCCGCCATTTGGTGTTCGAACGATAAGCCACCCATAATCTTGTGCTTTCCGTAGTACCAAGTAAGGTCATCACGTAAGTTCCAAATGGTATTGTGTACCGCATTATTCCAAGTAAACAACTCATAACCAAGTGCCATATAGTTGTCACGGTTTCCTTCTGCATCAGTCATTGTAATATCGATGAAGGGGAATTCGTCTGAATTGCTCACACGAAGGTCATTGAGTTTTGACAGTGTAGCCAAGAACTGATTAGACAGGTTGTCACTCAATCGGCTGTTCAAGTCAAATGACCAAGAGTGAACCAGGTTGTCCATTCCATACATCGAATTTGCAAAGGAGAAGGACTGCTTAGAAACTCGTGCAGTCGGCATTCGCGTACCGCCATCCATAGAAGAACCATTGGGGTTATTCCAGTAGCGGTTTTTGGTGTAATTGTAACGCAATGCAAGGTGATGGTTCTGATTGATGTTCCAATCCAAACGTGCCAACAACTTGTAGTTGTTCTCATCAGCAGGGAAGTTTGTGAATGAGCCGGTATTATATCCGTACTTATTCTTCACATGGTCGCTTACACGCTGCAAATCGGCAATCGTTGTCCTTGAAATGAACCTATCAGGTACTGCAACACCGTCTTCAGAAGCACTCCACATATTAACAACCGTAGGCTGCTTGGTCATCTCGCCGTTAACGAAGAAGAACAGTTTGTCCTTCAGAATCGGGCCGCCAATGGTAGCACCATAAGTAGTCTCACGGAACTTGTCACGAGCCTTGTTAATCTGTGTGCGTTCTACAGCGTCACCACGCATATTCTCATTGCGATGATAGACATATGCACTACCCTTGAATGTATTTGTACCACTCTTTGTGATAGCGTTTACACCACCGCCGATAAAGTTTGTCTGACGCACATCATAAGGTGAAACGACAACCTGCATCTCTTCAATCGCTTCAAGACTGATAGGATTGCCACCACCGGGAAGACTTTCACTAAGACCGAAGTTATTATTGAAGTTCGCACCGTCAACTGTGAAATTCGCAGTACGTCCATCAGTACCACCAAAACTCATACCGTTACCGCCATACGGTGAAAGGCGTGTCATATCGGTGATACTCTTAGTAACCGTAGGAAGGTTATCCATCTGCTTACCACTGATATTGGTAACAGCACCTGTCTTTTGTGTTTGGAATTTGCTTCCGACAGCAGTAACAACAACCTCACCCAAATCAGTTGAGCCGTAGTTCATCGGTACATCCAACTTGTAGGTGTTACCGAGTTCCAAGTAGATGTCACTAAACGTAGGTGTCGAATAACCAACGTAGGACACAGTCACAGTGTACGGTCCGCCGGTTCGCATACCTTGAATGGTGTACATACCATCCATGTTGCTCACAGCATTGTACTTAGTACCTGACGGAGTATGCACCGCGGTGATGGTCGCACCAATCATCGCTTGCTCATTCTCATCCGTCACAACGCCTGTCAATGCAGAAGTCGTCACTTGTGCATTCAAGCCCATCGCAATGCAAAGCATCGCGGTCAATGTTAAAAACTTAAGTTTGTTAAGCATAATTTAAAAGATTATTAAAAATTAAATTTATCACTTTTCTTCTATGGTTTTGTGTTTTATTTTTTCATTCGCCAAATCACAATAGTCCTTGTATATTTCAGAACCGATGAATTTCATACCCTTGTTTATTGCTGCCAATGCCGTTGTACCAATCCCTATAAATGGGTCATACACCACAAATCCTTCTTTTCCGTAGATTGATAGCAATTTATCGCATAATTCAGTTGAATATGTAGCCTTGTGTATAGGGCACGAGCCATCGTTGTTCTTTGCACTGATAAAGTTTGTTATATTCTCATAGTTCTTCTGCCCTGTCCGTTTGCTTAGAGATTTTACTTGCTTATTTGAAATAAATGTGTCATACTCATATTTTCTGACAAACACAAATACAAATTCACAAATTCGTGTCAATTTATTCGGGCTTGCAGTATTGGGAACTGCTGACCTTTTCTTCCATATAATGCAGTCCGCAACAGTAAATTCCGTCTCTGATTGTATCTTGCTTATCAGATGCCAAAAACTCTCGTGGGTGTGTTTTCCGTAAGAAAGGTTATAAAGGACAACTCCATTACGTTTAAGTACCTTGTCAAAGCCATTGAACACATCAACAGTCCAATCACCGTACTCTTCAGGTGATTTCATGTCGTTGAAGTCAACATATCTTACGGTGTACCTTTTGTTTTTAGTATCGTTGTGGAAATCACAGTTCGTTCTTGCTGTGTTATATGGTGGTGATGTGAGGATAATGTCAACGCTATTCGGCTCAATATTGTCACTCATAGTGACCATACAATCCTCATTATATATAATATCAGTTCTCATTCTTCTTATTAAATAGATTGATTCTGTTGTTTGCCATTTCGACATATTCGTCATTGATTTCAATGCCGATATACTTCCTGTTTGTTTTAATGCAAGCAAGTGCCGTAGTGCCACTACCCATAAACGGGTCAAGAACAACATCTCCCTCGTTTGACCAAGACAGTATATGGTCGGTTATAAGTTCTTCTGGGCATACAGCGGGGTGGGCTGTTTTATTCTGGGCGACAGCGATGTCCCATACATTACCCTTTACCTTCTCCTTGTTGATGTTAAATGTCTTGTGTGTGCGTCCAGTTTCAACGTCCATATTCTTTGTCGTACTGTCGTATATCTGTCCGGCACACTTGCACGGTATCATAATCGGGTTGAACGTCTTTGGTTTACCTTTGGAAAAGACAAACATATACTCGAACACATCTTGATATCTTGGCTGACGAACAACGGGCATCGGGTTCTTTTTTGACCAAATCATCACGTCATTTACATTGAACCCAATTTCTTGAAAGTACAACGCTTGTCTAAATGAAACCAATGATTTCGACCCATTTTCTGTCTTATCATTAACAATCCAAACAATCACGCCGCCGTTCTTTAGCACCTTTTTAAGCAGTAACGCAATGTTTTTGAACTTGGCTTCACTCCAAATGTCATATATGCTGTTTTGCCCATACCGCCTTAAATCAGAATATGGCGGAGACGTAACTATCAGGTCGACAGAGTCTTCCTTTAACCACGCCAATTCTTTTTCGGCATCACCGCATATAATTGTATTCAATTTTACTGTAAACAAACCGTTCATACTGCAAAGGTACTACTTTAATATAAGTATTGTCAAACTATTTATAAGAAACTGCCGAAAACAGTTGAAAAAACTACTGAACTCAGTTTTATTAATTAAACAATAAATTCAAAAAACTATTATAGATATGGCTTGCGGATGTGCTAAAAAGAGATTAGCGACAAAACCTAAAAAGGTTTCAAAACCAACGACTCAGAACACCAATAACAATTCCACGTCAGGTACAACAACCACGACAAGAAAACGCAGATTGATTAGACGTTCAACACATTAATCTTTCTTCTTATTCTTATTGTATTCGATTGCTTCTTGTTTAAGTCGTTCAAGTTCACGTTGAATATGCTCCTGCATTTTTTCATCAAACGTGGGCTTATTTTTTATACCCTCAGTATATACTTTTTTAATGAATTCTTCAACCGGATTCCCCATACTCATTAATGTCTATTAATTTCAACGCTTCTTCAATTCCATCAGCAATCGCTTCATAACGATTTTGCCTAATATTGTTTACGCAGAACAGTTCTGAACTGTCAATGTCAAATAGTGTGCCCTGCCATCCTTTGAAGATGTATTTGGGGTATGAATGCAATTCGATGACACGTTCAAGCCCAAACACCGGTTCGGCACTAATGATAAAATTGTAATTTTCAAACCAGTCTACAACATCGTGCAAAAATGGTGCTGAACAATTATCATCGCTCATACATTGAAAACCATTACGGTTATAATGCTTTTCCAACCACCCACCAGGGGTATATTCAATTTCATCACCATGTCCTTCTTCCTTTAGTTCATATTCTTCATCACAATCGAGGTCTTCACCATTATGGCGAATTGCAGTTGTATATAGATAATCACACGGCTCATTGAATCCCAATTTTTTCAATTGCATCGAAATTGGGTACGAACACAGTTTGAGTTTTTTTTCTTCTTCCATAATTTTCTATTGCATTATTGTTAATTTCGATGCAAAGGTATAACATAATTTTTAATCCGCCAAATTTTTTACGTTAAAAAAAGTTAAAAGGGTGCATCACAAGTGACACACCCATAAACTTAATTAAAATCATCGATTTTGCTGAAAATTGTCTTCTGTTTTCTTTTTACGCCTATAAGCATAGACCCTATATTCCCACAATCTTCTTACAGGTTTGCATATTACGGACAAAATGCAAAATGCTAAACAAGCACCAAAAAGCCACCAGAAATACTCATTTCCAGGCATACTTGGTCTGAATATCAAATAAAACATATTAATGAATAAATCCAGACCGTCATAATAAACTTCAGTTTTATTAGTTAAGAAGTAATATCTAATTAAACCAATTATCAGAAAATAAAAGAATATCGTGAAAGGTGCGCGTATCAAAAATTCCATAGTCATTCAAATTTATTTCTGCTTCTTCTTTGCTGCCTTCTCTGCTTTAGCCG
>Ga0326513_10002411_pt1 | contig 13825 bp, 17 predicted proteins | sample 2_2465_0518_D_FD_203654 | JGI IMG/M metagenome (GOLD analysis project Ga0326513, IMG submission 203654) | Bovine rumen microbial communities from UC Davis, California, United States - 2_2465_0518 | ecosystem: Host-associated > Mammals > Digestive system > Stomach > Rumen | place: USA...
ATTTTCTATAAATATTATATAATAATTTTTTTAAAATTTCAAGCTTCATATGTAATTAGCTTATCTGAATAGGGTAAACTCTAGATCCAATTACAAAATTGATGCCACTAAGATAATTTATGATTACATCTTTGGAAGAAAATATTTCTAAGCACTTCATAATTTAAAGTTACCGTTCTTGTTTGTAACCATCCATTAGGAAGCCATCTTATTAATTCTTTCCAATAACGTTTGTCTTTTGTCTATAAATATAATTGACGAAGCTGCTCTAAGTCATTAATAAGACTTGATACTCTTAGTCCTAAATGAACATCATCTATTAAATCCAAATTACTATTATAATCATCTAATTCAAAACACTATAATGTAATTGGAGTACTTGCTAGTTTGTGCATCGTTGAAGTAGAGTTTGCAACAGTGCCAACTTTATATGTATCAAATTCTTTCCCATTTGTGGACTATCTTTTACTCTTATAATATAAGAGGACACCATTTCGATTTTCATAGACTTCGTTTCCTAAAATCTAGCTACGTATCAATAGTAACTCTACTCCCCTGCCCAAAAGGCTTAGGGGATAGTCTCTACAGGTTTTAATTATATTAAATCTTTTAGGTCATAAGATTGATTATATTTTATTATTTTTAATTCAATATTATTATTTTTACAATATTCTATTTTTCTTTTGTCATTTTCAATTAAAGTTTTATATTCTAAACCCCATTTTCCTTGTGGCTTTTCATAATGTTGTAATCCATTATACTCAATTAAATGAGATAATTTTCCATTTTTAAAAATAGCAAAATCAAATCTTAAAATATCACCATTCATTCCTTTTAAATTTGGAAAAGTATATTGAGTAGAAAATTCAATATTATTTTCTAATAACATTTTTGTTATTTTTTGTTCATTATAAGAATGAATACAGCCACAAGACTTAACCTTGCCTTCTCTTATATGGTATCCAGCTGTGACAAATTGTTTTCCACATATTTTACAAATGCAATTCCAATAAGCATAGCCTTTTTCATCTGATCTTGCCTTAGATAAAACTTTAATTCCTTCATTTTCAAATCCTGTCATATCGACAGTATTTAAACTGGCTTTTTGTTTTTGTAAACAACCACAACTTCGAGTATGACCACTATTTAAATTACGAGTATCTACAATTACTTCATTACCACAGTCACATCTACACTTCCATTTTCCACCTTTTATATATTCATAAGGTGTTAAATAAGTAAATTTTTTTCCTGTTAAATCTACTCTTGGTTTTGATTGTCTAGTTTGTTTAATTTTTTCCATTAGATTTTCTCCTTTTTTATTTTTTCTATTATTAAATAAAAAGTATCTAAATCTAATTTTAAAATTTGACCCTAAATTTAATAAAATTATTTTCCCACGGGATTCCAATGGGTGGTTCCCCGTTAGCTATTATTTAAATAATAACCCTTACCGATAAGTAAGAAAAGTGTTTCATTGGCAGAAAGAATTTAATCTTAATACCAATATAATGGAGCTGTTATATCAACAGACACCATAATCTGACGTAAGAATTTTCTATCACTAACTCCCGCCTTAATCATTCTCATAGCTAAATCTAAATCTCTTGGTCCCAAATGATAAAAAGAGCCTGTCATATCCCAATAGCTATCTGATTTATCCCAACTATTCATTGGATTACGAAGCCCGCGGAAAGCACCCTAAAAATTCATAACCTAAGTTTTTGCAAATTTCATTTTTTAATCCCCACATTACTGTTATATCCGTAAGTATCAGCCTGAAAGAGTTTGATAAAATATCTCTCTCTTTCGTTTAATTCGTTTTGTTTGCACTATGAAAGTAATTCGAAAGTAAAATTTTCAAGACCTTCTGACTGAATTGCTTTATATAATTTATTTCCAGGAGGAGTATCTATTCCTAATCCTGCTTTACAGTGTTCACACCATCTTTTATATATATCAACACTTTGTCCCACATAACATTCTTGGGTTTTTATATTTGTAATTTTGTAAATACCCATTTTTGTTTTATCTTGTAAAATAATAGGGAACTTTACTTTGGCAAGAGGCTGCCAAAATGTTTGCCATATAAGCATAGAAAGAACTCTTGGCTTTCTTAATTCTTTTTTAATTTCCTCAAGTTCTTTAATTTCAATTAATTCTGAATCAGAAGGTATTAAGCGATAATCATCTATTTTATCTTTTTGTTCTTTCTGCTTTAACAGTACAGCTTTTGCTGCTTTTTCAGTCTAAACTAAAGATTCAAGCCTTTCTTCTGCTGTATTAATTTTTTCATCAACAGCTCGTAAATCAAAAGTTCTACTGTTTAATATATCAAGATACCACTAATCTATTTGAGAAGCTTTATTTTCAAGCTATTTTCGTTCTTGGTCTAATTTATATTTCCAAGTTAAAAGAACCGCAGTAAAGATAATACAACTAAGCATAAATAATACTTCTAATAACATTGTAAAAAATTAACTGGATTGTTGCCAATCCAGTTACCTTTCTCTTAATTACGCTTCATAATTGTATGTTCTTCCATAATCAGTGAAACGAATAAAATTAACTGACTTGTGAGTAACTTTTCCATTCTCATCTTCGATTTGAATTTCGCCAGGGACTCTTTCCATAAGAGGCTTAACTTCCTTTACAGGCTTTCCATCGATCTCTTCACCTGTAGGTTCCTTATGATTTGTAAAGGCAGAAGTCAATGTACCATTTACGCTTCTTGGACCAAAACCTGCAGCATCTCCACCAAGTGCCTCTGAAATGTCAGTGTAAGTAATGTTTTCATCTTCATGTGCTTCCACATATGCCTTAATCTTTAAGGCTTTTTCACTAAATTTTCCCATAATTTTATTCTCCTTATTTTTCCTTTTTATCTAAGTTTACTAAAGTTAAATGTTTATTCATTTACTTTTTTATCATATTTATTATATCAAAAATTTTTCAATAAATCAAATTATTAATAACGAGAAATCTTCTTCCGTAATAATAGGAATATTTAATTCTTTTGCTTTCTTATTTTTACTTGAAGTTGATTCTATATCATTATTAATAAGATAAGAAGTATTTTTACTCACAGAATCTGTTACTTTTCCACCATTTTGTTCAATAACGGATTTTAATTCATTTCTATTTTTATATGTTTTTAATTTCCCAGTGATTACAAATACTTTTCCATCAAGTTTTGTTTTGGTAGCGGGAATAGATAAAATAACTGCCGGCCGCATTTCTGTAATATAATTATCAAATATATTATCAGCTTCAGTATAATCAAAGGAACAAAGAATTTCAATCATAACTTCTCCTATTCCTTTAATATCATATAAACTTTTATCTACTTCACTTACAGCTTCTCTGAACTTGTCATATGTACCATATACTCTAACCAATTCCTCAGACGCTACCTTGCCAATCTGCGGGATACCGATCGCCGCAATAAATTTAGCTGTAGGACATTTCTTACTTTCTTCTATTGCATTAAGTATTTTATCAACTGAAGCAATTCCAAAACCAGATTTATCAATCCATTCTATTCTATGCTCTTGTAATTTAAAAATATCTTCTAAGGAATTAATCCATCCCCAATCAATTAATTTTTCAAGAGTTTTCTTTGAAAGACCTTTAATATCTAATCCCTTTTTCCCACAGAAATGGTCAAGTCTATTAATTAATTTCCCATTACAATTTGGATTAGTGCAATAAAGAACTTCACTTTCATTGTCTTTTCTTATCTCGGTAGGTTCTCCACAATAAGGACAAATATTTGGTATATTAAAAGTTGGAACATTATTAGGATTATTAGTTTGAACACTAGCAACCTGAGGAATAATTTGATTGGCGCGGTATATAAATACTCTTTGACCGGGGTATGCTTCTCCCATAGTATCTTTCATAATGCTAATATTATGAAGGCTAGCTCTATTACATATAGAACCTTCAATGTCTATATCATTATAAATTAGAACAGGAGTTAATTGTCCACTTCTACCCATTGTCCATTCAATATCCTTAACTTCCGTTTCATATTCTTCATCATAAAATTTATAAGCTAAACCACCCTTAAAATGGTGATCCGTACGACCTGCCGCCTCATATTCAGCTATATTGTCATATTTAAAAACGACTCCATCAATAGGATATGAATATTTCTTACATTCAGCTTTTATGAGGTCTATTGCTCCTTCAATATAATCAACACTATCTCCAGTAAAATAAGGAACTACTTTAAAATTAGATTCTGTTAAATAAAAAAGTTTTAAACATAAAGTTTGTGTATGTTCAGAATAGTTATAAAGATGGTTGTTATAAAAATCATCCCATGCAACAAAAGTTAAATTTCTATTTTTACATTCTTTAGAATCAAGAAGTCTAATACTTCCACTTGCAAAATTTCTTGGATTTTTATATTTTTCTTTAAAAGGTTCAAAATCTTTGTAAGTACAGATAATTTCTCCATCTACAATAAATTCATCACCTTCTTCAAATGGAATCCGTTTAGGAATGGAAGGAATTATCATAGCATTATGAGTAATATCTTCCCCTTCTATTCCATTTCCTCTTGTTTCCGCTCTAACTAATTTTCCTTCTTTATAAGTAAGAGAACAGCTTAAACCATCCATCTTAGCCATAGCAATCCATCGTTTTTTACCAATAAAAGATTTTATATCATTTAAAGACTTAGTTTTATCAAGAGAAAGCATAGGATGGTTATGTTTAACCTTTTTAAGTTCTGAAACTTTCTTATATATAATTTTTTGAGTAGGTGAATTAGGAAGAGTATATCCTAATTCTTTTTCTAATTCTTTTAATTCATAATATAGCTCATCCCATTTTTCATCTGAAATATAAGGTTTACCTTCATCATAGGCTTCTGTTGTAGCATTTAAAAAATCAACAAGCCTTTCCATTCTACCTTCTAAAAAACTCATAATCTCACTCCATTCATTTCTACTTTTTTTTCAATAGTAGCTCTATGCGCTGTAGTTATTTTTGATATACATCCATCCTGAATTAAATTTTTTAAATTACAAGGAAGATACCCATAAATATTTGGAACTAAATTTAAATGATATTTATCATTATATGCAGTACCGTTATGGTCATGTCCATGAATATTAAAACATACAGGCTCCCAAAAGCCAAAGGTAATATTTAGTGGCTCATGTGAAAGAACAATTTTTTCAGCTATCCATAGCGGGCCTGTATATACTTCATCAAAATACTGTTTCATTTGAGTAGGGTTTTTATCATGATTTCCCATTAATAATACTTTGTAACATTTTAATTGATTCATCCATTCTGGATTGCCTACATCTCCTAAATGTATTAAAGTATCGTTTTTATGACAACGATTTTTTAATCTATCTATTTGAACTTCTTCTGAAAAATCATATCCCATAATCTCTCTATCTGGATCATCAAAGTGTGTATCAGAGATAAGATACACACTTCCTTTTTCAGACCAGTGCTGAAATGGTTTATATAAAGTTTCTATCATATCTTACCTCCTTACACAACAATAGCAGATTCTACCTGACTTCTTTCAATAATTTTAGTTCCTCCACCTAATTTACCCTGAACAGAAATCTCCTTGACAGGAACACAGATAGAATTTGGTTTACCAGCAACTAAAATTAAATCATTTTCTGAAGCAGAAAGTGCGGCCGCCACATAGTCATCAGGGTCTAGTTTAAGTGCGACAGCACCCTTGCCTCCACGATTCTGTAAAGCGAAGTCCGCAGGCGTCATTCGTTTACCTTTTCCTTTTGAAGTAATTAAAATAATAGAATCATTTTTAGAAGTAAGGTTTATAACTCCTGTTATTCCATCACCTTCTGTTAAATTAATTCCTTTAACCCCGCTAGTTAATCTACCAATAGGTTTAATATCTGCAAAAGTAAATTTAATTGAATACCCTTTTTCAGTTATTAGAATAACTTTTTCATCATCATTCATGAAACGAACTGCTGCTAGCTCATCATTGTCTTTCAATTTAATTGCTTGAATACCAGTAGTCTTTTTAGTATTTGCGTATTCTTCAAATTTTGTCTTTTTTACAAGACCATTTTTAGTAAAGAATACTACATAATCGGCTGGTTTATTATCTTTAGCAGATGCAATTTCTTGAATAATTTCTTTATCATCAAGATTTAAAAGAGATCTTAGACTTATTCCTCTTGATGTATTAGTTCCCTCAGGAATTTTATCTACTCCTAATCGATACATCTTTCCAGCAGAAGAAAAGACCATAAGAGTGTTCATAGTGTTAGTTGAAAGCATCATGTAAGTAGATTCATTTGCTGCTTTAACACCTACTCCTTTACGATGTTGTGCTTTAAAATTCTTTTTAGGAATACGCTTTATTTCTTGTAAATTATTCATTATAACTACAACATCTTCAGGTATAATATCAATCTTTTCTTTTTCTTCTTTTGTTGTTTCAATTTGGGCAAGTTCTGTTCTACGAGCATCCCCATACTTATTTACTAATCCTTGCAAACGAACTTTTAATATATCAATTTGTTCATCTTGGCTATCTAAAATTTGATGAAGCATAAAGATTTTATTATTTAAATCTTCTGCTTCTTTATTTAATTCTATTTTTTCCAGTTTAGCAAGAGAAGATAATCTCATCGCAAGTATTGCTTTAGCCTGGTTTTCTGTAAAATTGTATTTAGCTATAAGATTAACTTTAGCGGCTGCCGCACTCTCAGACGCTTTAATTAATGCAATTATATTATCAATATCTTCAAGTGCTTTAAGTAATCCATTAACAATTTCCAATCTTGCTTCTGCTTTTGCTAAATCAAAATTACATTCTTTAACAATACAATCAAGATTATGATCAACATAAATTTTAATTGCATCTTCAAGGTTTAATTCCGTAGGAGTTTTATCTATTAATGCAACTTGATTGTAACTGAAAGAAGATTGAAAATTAGTTTTATTATATAATTTTGCAACAATAGAAGAAGGGTTAACACCTTTTTCACAAGTTATGACAATTCTAATCTTCTTAGAACTTTCATCATGTATATCTGAAATACCTTCAATTTCTTTATCTTCACAAGCTTTGCCTACTTGTGCTATTAATCCTTCTATTGTTTCTCCATAAGGTATTTCATAAAAAATAATCTTATTTCCTTCAATATTATATCTGGCTTGAATTTTAACTGTTCCATGACCAGTTTTCATAATCTTAGGAATATCATCTTTATTAATTATTAATCCACCCGTCGGAAAATCAGGACCATCCAACATAGGAGTAAGACCATCCAAATAATCTGTAATCGCTTTTGCGACATCATTAAGATTATGAGGTGCCCAATTACATGCCATGGCAACCCCAATACCAGTATTAGGATTACAGAGTAGATTAGGAAAGGCAGAAGGGAGAGTAACAGGCTCTTCAAGAGTTTCATCATAATTAGGTATAAAATCTACATTATTTTTCTTGATTTCATTTAACATTCCATCTTCTGCTATTTTACTAAGGCGGGCTTCGGTATAACGAGCGGCAGCTGGTCCATCACCTGCAATATTTCCATTATTACCATGCCAATCAATTAGAGGATATCTCATCACCCAAGATTGAGAAAGACGTACCATAGCTCCATAAATAGATGAATCTCCATGAGGATGATACTTACCCATTACATCACCAATGATTCTTGCGGCCTTCACATGAGGTTTAGATGATAATCTTTTCTCCTCAAATGCAGACCAGAGAATACGCTTAGCAACTGGCTTAAGTCCTGACTTAGCATCTGGAATTGCACGGTCGGTATTAACAGCAACCGCATATTCTATAAAATTTGTACTTAATTCTTTTGTTAAATCATTTTGCATTTTATTGACAATCCTTTATATAATTTTGTATAAATTCTTCATCTTTTTCTGTTATAATAACATCATCAGATGCATATAATAAAAAAGGAATCCCCTCCCAATGTCCTGAAGTAGCACATCTATGTAAGGGTTTTTTTAAAGCATGAAGAGCTTTAAATTCTAAAATAGCATCATAAGTAACTGGACCAAATTCGCTTACAACATAAGTTCCTTTTTTAATAGTTTTTGGAAAATGACATCTAATTTTAAGACAAGTTTTGTCTTCAGAAAGAAGGTCTTTTTCTTCAGGGCGATATTTATAGAAATGCTTATAATTAATATAATACTATTCTATTACTTTATAGTTTATTTCAGTAGATAACTCCCAATCCTCTATTTCATAATCATCTACAATTAAGTCTAAATCATTTGAAATATCATTATTATTAATAAAATCAAAGGGGTTTTCTTCCAATTTTTTAAACTCTTCTTCTGTAAGATCCAATGTACCTTCTAAGTGTCCATAACGAAGATGACCCATAAGATAATCCAAAGGGATATTAATTTTTACTACTTTCTTCTTCTGCATTATTTATTACCTCTTTTAAAATTTGTTCAGCAATTTCCGCAGCCGTATCTGGAGATAATTCCCAATTTTGATATTTTCTATGGCAATCAAAACAATAATTATCTTGATATTTGTCCCAATCTCCATATTTACAATTATCACAATAGCAATAAGATAGATTAGAGGTTAAAATATTTGTAATTTTTTCTTTAATTTCATTCTGCATTATATACAGCCTCCTTACTATGCTCTTTAATAAAAACTTTTCTAGGTTCAATTTTAGTTCCCATTAAATCTTCAAAAAGCATATCCGTTTCATCTATATCTTCAATAGTAATTTGTTTAATAATTCTATTATTAGGGTCGGTAAGAGTTTCTTCTGTTTCTTCAACAGACATTTCTCCTAAACCTTTCAATCGATTAATTGTAGTATATTTACCTGCATTAGTTTTACGGAATTCCTCAAGAGCTTCATCGTTCTTTAAGTATTTATATCCTTTGTTACCAGATAATGTAACTTTATAAAGAGGTGGTACTCCTGCATAAATATGCCCATAATAAAATAGCTCTGGACAGAAATTCCATGCAAAAGTATAAAATAGATTCTTAATATGTGCTCCATCAACGTCTGCATCTGACTCAATGATAATTTTACCATAACGCAATCTGTCAGGATCATAAATAACCTGCATTGCTTTAGGGTCAAAAGCCAAACCAAGTGCATCAATTATATTCATAATTTCTGCATTTTTTTGTATTTTTTCTGCGGTCGCTTTATGAGTATTAAGAATCTTACCGCGGACTGGCATTACAGCTTGGAACTCATTATTACGTGCTGTTTTAAGGTTTCCCGCAGCACTATCTCCCTCTACAATATAAAGTTCGCATTTACTTCTATCTGTACCATAGCAATCAGCTAATTTAGTATCAAACTTAAGAGCTTTTTCTTTTTTCTTACCTTGCTCTCTTGCGCGCTCTCGAGCTTTCTTTGCGGCTTCTCTAGCTTTCTTTGCAGTTAAAGCTTTGTCCGCAATAAATTTAATCTCATGCTCATTATTGTTTAACCAATAATTTAAGTTTTCCGCTAAAGCTGTATTAAAAGGTTTCATATCAATTTTAGTAATACGGCTCTTAACCTGTGCATCATATGCTACATTTGGAGCAGTAATATTAAAAACGATATACATACCTTCTTGAATATCATCACCTGTTAAATTTGCATCTCCAGCTTTAAGCCATCCCTTTTCTTTAAAGAATTTATTAAATTCTCTGGTGATAATAGTTTTAACCTGTGTAATATGAGGACCATTTTCGGTTAGACCAGTATTTACATATGGAACAATATTAAAAGAATAATTAGATGTATAAGTTAAAACTATATCCATCTTATTCTTACCTTCCTCAAAGTTCATTTCGAACCTAGAGTTAATAAGTTCTTTATCACCGACCGCCGCATCAACTAAATCATGTAGTCCTCTTGTAGATGTATAATCATATATCTTACCATTTTCTTCAAGATGGATAGTTAATCCAGGGCAAAGGCAAGCTATTGTTTTAAATAAATCGTGAACTTTTTTACTTTCTACTTCTGTATGAGTAAAAAATTCTTCTGAAGGTTGCCATTGGACACAGGTTCCACCTCTTTTTACGTCTTCAATAGCTTCTTTACTTTTTGGCTCTCCACTATATCGAACTTCAAAAACTCCTTCTTTAAAATGGATTTCTTCTCTTTGCATATCTCGATAAGTAGAAACTACTAACCAATGAGAAAGAAAAGTTGTAATTTTAGAACCAATACCAAATGAACCTAATGAAGTTCCTTCATAAGTTCCATCTTCTCTATACTTACCGGAAGTATTAAGAACACTAAAAGCAGCTTCAAGAATTGTTTTACCATCTTCTCTAAAGCTGTTTGGGATAAAACCTTGCCCATAATCTCTAACGCTTACTATATCTCCATTAATTATTACATCAATTCTATTACCATGCCCTAATCTAAATTCATCAATAGCATTAGATACTATCTCAATTAATAACTGAGTAGAATAAGTAGTATCTCCTGCATATACACCAGGCTTTAATCTGGTAAATTGAAGGGGGTCAAGTGATTCGATTGATTGTTCATTATATAAAGTTTTATCTATCATGTACCTTCCTCCACCAAATCTGCTAAATAAGTACCTAATATTTCAATCATTTCTTCTTTTGTTTTAAGACTAGTATGAGAAATATATCGAGGTATCATTAAAATTTCGATATTTTGTTTAATAAAAAAGTCACTTAACATTTTAAATACTGATTGTAAATTTTCAGAATCGCAACATGGTATGCCTTCCTCATCTACATCATAATAAAAAATCATGTATTTCTTTTCCATTTTAAACCTCTTTTCTTTTTATAAATAATTATATCATAAAATTTAAAAATTTGCAAATATTTTGGATGCTTTTGTTCATATGTGCAGTTGACTTGACAACTCTGAAAATTTTTTGTACAATATAAAAAACAGGAAAGACAAAAGTGGGTCTAGCTTTATTATCTATCCTATAAGACACAAAAAATGGGAAGTAACTTTCGTTACTTCCCATTTCTTTTATATTATCCTACTGCACCAAACGGTTCTCTTATTCGTTTGAAGAAATCAAAACACCAGTTTGAACCTCTACTCATAAGAATTCCTGTTATTATTTTTGCTACAATCGGATTCGCAGCCATTCCAAGTAAAGCAAAAAGATTTACGTTGAAACTAAAAGCAATTAAAAGACTAATTAAAATAGTAATTAATTGATAAATTCCTTTTGACTTATCTTCTGCCTTAAACATTTCTGCAATAGTTTTTCCATACTATGTTATGGCTTCAGTCAAAATAACTCCTGCAATAATTATTTCCATGATAATTTTCCTCCTTATCTATTATTAGGTTCAAAATCATTCGTTTCTAAACGATGTTCATAATCTTTTCTAATGCGTTCAATAGTAGCATCAGTTTGATGATTTAAAAACTAAGGATGTTCATCACAATACTGAAGATAGTTTGTAATATCTCTCATTATTTGATTATAACTATCTTTTGAGTGTTCCCATCCTTCAATAATTTCATCCATAAATTTAAGGATACGAATACGGCATCCCACTGCTGTTCTTTCATCAAGTTTAGTTTTTAATTCCTAAATTGATGCAAGAATTTTCTTTGAACAATCACTTTTTTTATCTTTACGTTCCAATAGAAATTGAATAAATCCCCATAGTGCGTTAGAACCTATTACAGCAATAATAACTGTTACAACTAATTCTAATTCTATTTTCATTTATTGCTTTCCTCCCCTTTATCTCAATTATTTTTTAATAATATAATCGGCATAGGCATATCCATACTTACCATTATATTTAATTAAATACCAGCTTCCTGTTTTGAAGCACACTCCAACTTCTGTACCTTTCTTTAGGGGACTGAAACTACATGTTTTTGCATTTAAAGAGGGTTGAAGTCTAATATTTAAAGGACTTGATTTGGTTTGAACAAGACCTTTCCATTTTACTGTATGTATATCATCTGCCACTGCAATAGTTTTTTCAACAGGTAAAGATGTTGAACTATAGTCAGGACGACAGAATTTAGTACCAGGTAATTTACTATTATAATAAGTTTTTTGACAAACGCCTCCGCCATTGTCAACGACTCCGCTTGCTCCACTTGTATTACCTTCAATAGTAGTAAACTGATCACCATTTACTGCTATTACTAAACCAGTATGAGCAAATGTCCTATTTCTCCAGAAGATTACTATATCACCAACTTCTGGATTAGCATGTTTTGTGAATAAATTACCCATTGTAGGACAATAGACATATGGGTAATGTTTTAATAATTCTTGGGCGCGGGCCTTGCCTAAAGCCTTCGTAAAAACCCAGGTTATAAAACCTGCACACCAAGGTTGTGCTTGATAGTTTTTATCACACCATTCTTTAATATCTCTCCAATACTTAGTATAGTTATTATAGCCAGCATTTGCTGTTTTACTATCAAGCTAACTATTTGATTTTTTCTCTAAATAGCCCAGCTCTTCTTTGGCTACATCAATTACTTTTTCTAGCTCTGATTTTTCTGCGGGTTTTGGTTGTTCTTGCTGTGGAGGCTTGATCTATGCAGCATTCATGTTGAAAACATCCATGACATAGCTCATGTCAACTCTGCCTTTAATGCCATCCACTGAACCGCTTGAAGTGTATTGCCACATTACTTGCTGTTCATAGTACTTGTTCTATGATACACCATACTCAGCTACCCATGTATTATGGCGGGCTGCCGCAGGAATCTAAGACATATCTAGATTATTATAGAGCCATGATCTAGAAGCATACACGCCACAAGGGACGCCCGCCGCAAGCAACTCCTAACAAATTACTTTAAGCATTTCAGTTCTCTTTGCTTTTGATAACTTATCAGAACGACCACTTTTATCACTTTGTACAACTTCAGAATCTAGAAAAACTGGCATACTAATTTTAGATACATCTACATTAGTAATAATGAATTTAGCCTACTAAACTGCCTCTTCTTTTGTTATAGAACATGGGAAGAAATATGGTGAATATGGTATGCCATACTTTTCACAGGCATCTCTATATTCTTTATATTTAGGGTCATATGTAATAATTCCAGTTTTACTACCCCTATATCCCATTCTAATAATTATTGGCAATCTAGTTTTTTGAAGAGCGTTCCAATCTGTAACTGTATTAAATTGACTTATATCAATAACTTGTTTCTTTGCCATTTGAATACCTCCTTACCATTTTGCGCTCTTTGAACCAAGAAGAGAGTTTATTTCATCTTGAATTAATTGACCATAACCTTTACCATATACTGTATCAATCCTTTTGATGCGTTCTTCATTTTTACCAAAATTAACTTGTCCATTAATAATTTGTTTTGCTAATTTTACTACTAAAGTCACTTCTCTACTTACAGTACCAGGACTATAATGAGCTCTGATTAAGTTTGTAACTCGAGTGTCTCCTGTTTTATATTTATTCATAAAGACATCTCTGATTACATTTACATCAGGTTCCTTAAGTTCTCTTTTTCCTTCGTATAAACAACTATAATTATAAATATTCTATGCTTTATAATAAATATAAACTTTTTTATCCATAGCTAAAATATTTATATCAGTAAAGCTATTTAATACTTGAATACCAGCTTCTTTACATCTTCTTGCTCCGTATAATGTAAAATCATTAGTACCGACTCCATCAGGTTCAAGGTCATTATACCAACAAACTTTTGCACCTATTGAGTATAATCCTCTAGCTTGAGAAGCAGTGCAATTATTTCCGTGGTGAGGAATTTTAAAGAACTTTACCTTAGCCCCGCATTTTTTAGCAAAATCATAAATTCTTTCTGGACCATCTCCGCTT
>Ga0326513_10002412_pt1 | contig 13824 bp, 9 predicted proteins | sample 2_2465_0518_D_FD_203654 | JGI IMG/M metagenome (GOLD analysis project Ga0326513, IMG submission 203654) | Bovine rumen microbial communities from UC Davis, California, United States - 2_2465_0518 | ecosystem: Host-associated > Mammals > Digestive system > Stomach > Rumen | place: USA: California...
AATCGGATAATAATCTTTCGTAGCACTAATAATGACAAAACCACCATTTTTGTAATTAAATACATACATCAAAGGGGCTCCATTCTTACTGATCGTTTTAACACTGGAGAAATCGTTATAAGAGCGTGTTGATGCTTTATCCGACAACTTCTTCATAAAGAGATTTGCAGTCTCCCCTGCTTTACTTTCAGAAACGAAGGAACTGTTGATCGCTGAAGATCCCAACTCTTCCATCAGTTCGCAATCCATCTTGATGAGATCATTCTCATTACATGATGTAGCTAACAACAAACAGCCAACTAATGTGGCACATCTCACTTTTTTTCTCATAATACACATTTTTTAATTATAAATTAGTAAATAATAAAGAAAGTATTCTGACTAAAATACTTTGATATAGTCGTTTGTTTTCTGTTATGATGCAGTTTTTGTAAAAAAAGTCCAGGATGACATCTTCCGGGACTTGGCGCTGGGCCGTGCTACCCTGAACTTCTTCAATAACAATCGAGGCATAATATATATATCTAGTTTACAGATTGGTTCAGAAAATATGCAATGATCATATTCAATAAAGGCTCATCATCAACCCTTAATACCCATAATAGGAAAAAGACGATGATGGCTGACAGAAAAACAATGAGGAGGCCATATCTGATGAATAGCATCTTCCTTAAATTCATTCGTTCCATAATTACTTGCTTAAATCCAACTGAGTCTTAACTAACTCGTAATAAAATCCCTTCAGAGCAAGAAGCTCTTCATGAGTGCCGCGCTCTGTGATCTTTCCACTATGCAGGACAATGATTTGATCGGCATTCTTCACCGTACTTAAACGGTGGGCAATCTTTAGAACGGTTCTTCCTTTGAGGAATTTATCCAGATCGTGATATATCTTGTTCTCGGTCTTTGCATCCAATGAAGAGGTTGCCTCGTCGAATAAGACGAACGGAGGATTCTGATAGATGGCACGGGCGATGAGAATACGCTGGCGCTGACCTCCAGAGATGCTGTTGCCACCTGTACCCAACTGTGTCTGGAGTCCCTGTGGGAGATTCTCCACAAACTCGGTCAACTGTGCGATGCTGATGGCATTCTTCAGTTTCTCTTGGTCTATAGGCTGTTTGCCTGTTGCAATGTTCCTCTCAAGTGTGTCTGAGAAAATATAGCCATCCTGCATGACGACACCACAATGCTCACGGAGGCTTTGGGCTGAGATATCTTTCAATTCCGCATTTCCATAAAGGATTGTGCCATTGTACTTGTCGTAGAACTTAAGAAGCAATTTCATCAGCGTGGTCTTTCCGCTGCCACTCTCTCCAACGATGGCCGTTGTCTTACCAAATGGGATGTCCAAGGTCATATCATCGATGACCTTGGGCGAACGCGGGCCGTAATAATGAAAATCCACATGCTCCAAATGGATACCATCGTAGGTCTTATAGGTATCGTTATTGATCTCAACCGTCGTGTCTTTATCCTCTTCCTCCAAAGCTTGGACATCGGTCAGCCGATCATAACTTAACTTGGCATATTGCAGACTGCGTATGAACTCTATAATCTGACTGATAGGCTGATTCAAGGAGCCAATGATATAGGAAATCGCAAGCAGCGTACCAAGTGTCATAGTGCCAATGATAACATCGTATGCGGCCATGGAAACGACGATGATATCCTTGAGCTTGTTAAATGACTCCAATCCGATACTTTCAAGCTGGCAGAGTTTCAGAATATCGACGTCAATACCAAAAAGCCTGATCTGACTATTCTTCCAGCATCCCAGTTCATAATCCTCGATCCCATTCAGTTTGATCTCGGATATACCATTAATAATTTCATAGACGTTCTGCTGCGTTTCTCTGTCAGTCCTATATCGCGAGTAGTCAATCTTCTTTTCTTTTTTTACAAAGACAACAGACCATATGATAGCGATGGCCGTTATCGCGAGATAGACCAACAAAATTTTTGAGTCATAATATGTCAAGAGAATAAAATAAACGATAAACGTCAGGAAAGAGAAGATAACGGTGATACTGCTTGAGGTCAGGAAAAACCGGATCCTGTTATGGTCGTTAATTCGTGCGGTGAAGTCAGCAAGCTGTTTCGTGTCGAAATACTTGAATGGCAGTTTGATGATCTTTGCCAGGAAATCATGAATGATATCAATATTGACAACAGAGTTACTATACAAGAGTGTCCAATTCCTGACAATTGTGATGAGCGTAGATCCGACAAATAAGAACAGTTGGGCAAGAAGGAATATGAAGACGATATGGATGTCTTTCCTACCAATACCGTTATCTATCAAAGACTGAGTCAAGAAAGGGAAGATAAGAGCGAAAATACTGCTGAAGATCATACCCCAAAAAAGGATAGAATATTCATTCCTGAATGTCTTACATAGGGAAAGGAAATTCTTTTTATAATGGCTTTTAGCCTGTTTTGGAGCCATCTCATAGAAATCCTCCTTCGGTGTCATAAGTAATGCCATGCCTTCTCCGTCGATGCCACACCAATGTGAGCAGAACTCATCTTCATCGATTTTCACCCTACCATAACTCGGGTCTGAGATATAGAAATATCTCTGGCCTGTAATCAGTGATTTTCTTATATCATAAAGCACAACAAAATGAGTATTATCCCAATGAAGAATACAAGGAGAAGGTTTCTTCCTGCATAGCCTTGCGATAGAGGTCTTTGTTGGTAGAGTCTCAAAGCCAATCCTTTTTGCGGCATCTTCTATTCCCTGCAGACTTACCCCATCCTTAGTTAGAAAACAATATTCCCGAAGTTCTGGGATACTATAATTCTTATCATAATATGAAGCGATCGAAGCCAATGCTGCTGGCCCACAATCCATCATGTCAAATTGAATATAACAAGGAAATCTTTTAAGTCTTTCCCCATATTTCTTCATTGTTTTTGCTATTTTCATTGCTTTTCTTGTGCTATTTTACAAGACTTCACAGATTGAGCTTTCCTAAATGATATATACCTATTATATATCTAAGACACGCAGGACATTATTATCTATGAGATTAATTAAAAATGTTTCTATCTTTTTTTCGTACATATCGCTCTCCTTATGGCTTCCTCCTAATGCGGATAAATCACTGCTAATTGACCGTATTATCTCATCTGGGGTTGCATCTCCAATTTTATGCACAAATCTTACAATTTCACCTCCTAAACCATAAAATAGCATTTCATAAACTCTCATTGTCTGAGGGTCTGGATAAAATAACATAATAGGATTCAGCTTTCCAATACCTTTATTGGGATACAGATGGTTCGTCACGTCTTCTGACAATTCTACGATCTGTACTATAGGATTAAATCTCAACTTCACAAATGTATCTCTAATTGTATCTTTCTCCCAAAAATGACTGGCATTATCACGCTGTTGTAAGTACATTTCCTTTCTGAACTTATCCAGATTCTCTTGTACCTGATAGCTTGCTTTATCTATTGCATATAGTTCTTTCGCAATATTATCTTTCTTTTCCACCATTGACTCTAACAAATCATCATTCAATACACCAAGATAATTCATCGTTCGTGTAAAGGCCTGTTTCTTTGTTTTATGCTTGGAAGCAAAGGTCTGATCATCTAAATCAAAATAATTAAGTAGTGGTTTCCCGCCATGTTCAATATACGTTTTTATAATGTGGTGATGCAAATCCGGATTCAGATACTCCAAATAGCGAGAAACAAACACCAAAGCCTTAATATCTCGTTTCAGATGAGCTAAGAGATGCATATATCCATGCTTTCTCTTACAAGTATAATCCATCTGTAGCCATTCAAATTTAGTACTCAATTTATCCCCCTCTGTACAATAATGCACATTCTTTCCTTTCCTTTTAGCCAAAGAAAAGAAAAACATTTGTTCGTATATAGAATTAATAAACCCGTCCTTGTTCTCTTGCAGGACCTTATCGTTTTTCGTTATGAAGGAGTTGACTTCATTTAAATAGTCGCTAAAGAATTTGATATCATTTCCTCCAAGAACTCCCGCATTGGCAACTCTTATTATGGGCTCATTAGTATCCTCCTTAAGAAAGTCAGGAAGAATTCCTCCTTTTTCTATAAACCGGTCTATACATCTGCGATTGTAGAACTGGTCATCATACTCTATATTCTGGGCAAACAGATCCGAAGAAAGAAACTCTTCTGATAATCTGTCAAACATGAACCAGTCACAATCAACATGCAAAAATGGGGTCTTTTGTAATGAATAAGTATACAATTTAGGCAATGCCCACAATTCGTACCCTTCATATCTATCCATAAAATCTGGCACTTCTATAATTTCAGTATATGGTATATGAAGCGTTTCTTCTATCAGTTTCTTAACTGACTGATTACAATATAATGACACTTTCCCATAATGCTTTTTCAACAAAACACAACTTAATGCCATACTCAGCCAATTAAACTCTGGACATAGGAACCCTGCTTTATCAAAAAGTGGGTTCTGATTCTTTCCATAACTATAAAAAGTCTGTATTATATTCATAATTCTCATTTTTTGAAGATTGCCTTACCCCATGTATCCTTTCGCTCTTGTATTTTTCCTTTTATCACCACAAACGGAGACTTTATATCTGAATCTTTATAAGAGACTTTCCAGTGTATAATATCGACATGATTAGACGCATCACAATATCTATCTTCATATTTCACATAAAGAATATTGTACCTATCTTTATCATGTTCCATTAACTGTATAGTATCAAAGAGACATCCATCTATCTCTGCATGCGAAAACACACTATATGCATCCTTCCCAGGAGTCAGATATACCAACACGTCATGTGTCCCCTCTTTCTGTACCATAAAAGGAACTATTAGCAAAATGCCAACAAATAGTACAATAAAGAAATTCAATCTCCATACCTTACGCATTGGAATTTGAGATATAATAGAATCTGCAGTCTTTGCCATATTTATACTAGCTGATTTTGTATCAAATTATAATATATTCCTCCTTTTGCAACTAACTCCTTATGAGTCCCAACCTCTACAAAAGCTCCTTTGTCCATAACATAGATCCGATCTACATTTTTGATCGTAGATAAGCGATGAGCTATAATGATTGCTGTACGATGACGAAAGAAATCATATAATTTTGATGATATCTCAGACTCATTCTTAGCGTCAAGAGAACTTGTTGCTTCATCGAAGATGATAATGCTCGGATTCTTATACACAGCTCTTGCGATCAAAATGCGTTGTTTCTGGCCGGCACTCAAATTCATTCCAGAAGGTCCTATCTTTGTTTCAAGACCAAATGGTAGCCTTCTAACAAACTCCTCGCAATTCGATATCTTCAAGGCATATTCTAACATATCCCTATCCATATCCTTTTGCATTGTGATATTATTCTGTACGGAATCTGAGAATATGTATCCATCTTGAAGAACGCATCCGACGTCATCCCTCCATTGGCGTAAAGAAATATCCTCGAGATTGACATCATTAATCCTTATACTTCCGGCTTGGGGCTGATAGTAACCAAGTAGAAGCTTTATTAAAGTAGTCTTTCCACAACCACTTGCCCCAACAATTGCAATACTTTGCCCATTTTTTATGTCCATGCAGATATCTTTCAGCAACACTTTCTCTTTTGATCCATCATAGCTGAAACAGAGGTTTTTTATTGATATATCTATATTTGCGTTCAATCTCTTTTGAATATCAGTCTGTCTATATTCATCATTAACAGATTGTAATTCCATTAAACGTTCCATGCTCAGTTTCGCATCCTGCCACGTCTGAATCAATAACGTCAATTGTTCTAATGGACCATTTAGAGATCCGATGATGAAACTAATGCTCATCATCATGCCAATTGTAATATCCCCATGGATTACTGCTAGAGCAGCATAGAAAATAATAATCGCATTCTTTAACTGTGTAAAGAAAAAATCTCCTAAACGCTGGAATTGTCCAAGTTTTAAATCTATCAAATTCAATTTGAATAGTTTTGCCTGTGCCTTCTCCCATTCCCAACGACGTTGTAGATCATTATTATTTAGTTTGATCTCTGACATTCCATTTAAAATTTCAAATATCGCATCCTGACAATCACGACTGCGTTGAAAACGGATATAGTTGATTTTTTTACGTTTCTTATTGAATGCCCATGTCCATAATAAAGAAATACCACCTCCTATTAAGAATACTGAAAGATATTCAATACCATAATAACAGAGAAATACGGAGAACACGAGTATATTCAACAAAGAAAAAACCGCGTTCAGCATATTGTCTGTCAGGAAATGTTCAACAACCGAATGATCATTGATTCTTTGAAACACATCAGATTGGGATTTCGCATCAAAAAAGCGTATGGGGATACGCATTAACTTCATAAGAAAGTCAGATATAATACTTATTCCTATTCGCACATTTATATGCAGAAGTATTAATCCTCTAATGTAGTTCATTATCAATTGCCCAAGCAAAATAACCACTTGAGCTACAAGAATTATGGCAACGATAGAGATGTCTTTGTTGGAAACTCCTTCATCCACTATCAATTGCATCATAAAAGGCAATATGAAGGTTATCGCACTAGCTCCGAGTAAACCAAGGAATATTGTTGGATAATAGCGCCTGAAAGGCTTGAAGTATTTCAAAAGCATCCGAAAACTCGATGAATCCTTTGAGTTCTCCTGCATCTGTTTAAAGTCCTCTCTTGGCGAGACCAGTAAGGCTATTCCCATATTATCATCAGCCAACCATTCTGACGAGAATTCCTCTTCTGTCATCTTCACCTTCCCATATGCAGGATCCGCGATATAGTAAGTACTTTTACCCGTTATACAATTATATTTTACGCCATATAGAACAACAAAATGATTGCTATTGACATGAATTATACAAGGGAAAGGTTTCTCCTGCTTTATAAACTTAAGTGATGTCATAACGGAGAGTGTTTTAAAACCCATGGTTTCCGCTCCCCTTGCAATGTTGAGCATACTGACACCATATATGCTCACATATATTCTATCCTTTATCGAGATCAGGCTTTCTTTATGCCCATATGAATCAGCTATCATTTGCAGGCATGCAGCACCACAATCTGTTTCATCCAATTGTTTTGTAAGCTTTATCTTCATACTACATATAAAACATTATTGAATAGGTTTTGTTTGACAAAACGAATCAACATCTCCTTTTTGGAATCATCTCCTATTTCACCAAGCAACTCTGACATCTTTATAGGATTCCGGAATAGAGAAAGGAGCTGGAGCCATTGCCCAGAATACAAGAACTCCTGGGGCTGATTCATAAAAGCATCATATGCTAATACAGACTTGTATTCTGCAAAAGAATCACATTGAGAAGCCTTATGCATAACCTGAACCTGGGCATCACTCAAATTTCGAATCTCCACTGATGGAGATATTGATATGACACTATCGACAAACTGGCGTTTCTTTGTCCTATACTCGTCGACCACACCTTTCTGCCGCATCTGAATGTCAAGCAATTCGTCATTACCCGTTTTCTCCTTCACTATCACCCCATGCTCTTTACATACGGAGAGAATCCGTTCATAATAATCATGGAACTCTGTATACATATTCCTCACAATGAAGCGATTGCATTGAATCTGCCTTTTATATTCCATTATATGGATATACTTCTGCAAATCCCAATCCACTATCTGCTCTGGAACAATTCCCCATGGCATCTTGAAATCTTTAACAACGCCATCTATATATGTAGTGACTGGCTTATGATGATACTGAGCCAATGCATAATACATCCATTGTTCGAATACAACATTAAAAAGAAACGGCTTATCCGATTTCATCATAAAAGGCATATTCATATCAATAAATGATTCAATTTTGTGAACATACTCATGAAAGAAGTCCAAATCATTTCCTCCTATCATACCCGCATTATATGAATGAATATATCCTTCTCCAAGACAGCACTTCTGTACATCTAGTAACTGCACCCCACATTCTTTCATGTGGTTATATACATACATATAGAAATCTGAATCCTCCTCCTCATGTTGTGCTATCAAGCCAGCAGATAACATCTTGTCAGGAATTGGCTCCCACATATATACATCCGTATCAATATGAACAAATGCGTCTTTTTGCATTCGATATGCTTGTATCTTTGGATAGCAATAGAATCGTTCTCTGCCATCATCCGGAATGGGCAATATCTGATAATTGTCATAAGGAAGCTTGAACAGATCTATGAGAATACATATTACCTCTTCATTTCCATACAACACTAATTGTTTCTCTGGATTATATTTCTTCAAGAGAAGACAACTATATGCAATTGAGAGCCAATTAATCTCTGGGCGGAGATACCCACCTTTATAATTGAGATCTTTACTATTGATCTCTCTATTATAGTATGTTTGCAATATGTTCATGATGAAGTCTCTTAGATTATCTACGACAAGACATTGTGCTTCTTTCTTGTTCTATATGCCATGTCTATCAGCATTCTATCCTCAATATTATAAACAAATGAAGGACACCTTGGCTGATCTTCACTCAATGCCAACGGACATAAGCCACCACACAATGGATAGAACTTACATTCACGGCATCGCTCCACTTTCCCCTCCACAAGCATTTGAGGCACATTATTCAATACGCTACGCTTTATTGTAAGATCCGGGTTGTCTTTAAGATTCCCCAAATCAAACTGACTATTGGCATATACAGAAGAATATGCTGTTTCTGAGCAATCAAAAATATTGCCATATGCGTCATACATCTCCGACTCAGGTATCGTTCCTATACACATATACGGTGCGGTTCTGTTAGGGAGTATTTCTGCCTCGAAGTTGTGTTCGATCATATATACCAGATATTCCGTCGTTTTCTTCCCCATTTTTTTCCATGCCTTTTCAACACCTGCTCCATTATGGGCCCATGAAACCACACATGTACTATAAAAGAAAATCTTATCTTGCAAATGTTCATCATTAAACATTTCCAATAATGGAATAACTCCTTCCAGATTTCTCTCATCAACATTACAGCGGACATTTATTCTGCACTTCTCTTTATCATAAAAAGAAGACTTCACTATATTTATAAGGTTCCCATAAATACGATCAAAAGAGCCTTTATGGTTAACCGTATACCGATGTACATCATGGAATTCCTTTGTCCCGTCTAAAGTAATCTCTATACGTACACAATTAAACTCATCTTTCAATTCTTGATACTTTGCCGGAGTGAGAGCATATCCATTAGTCGTTATATGACTTAGATATTTTATTCCCCGAGCAGAAGCCTGATCCTTAATTTTTTGATTAATCGTACGCATTTCGTTCCAAGCATATAAAGGTTCGCCCCCAAACCATCCGATTTCAATAGACTTATATTGACAGGCATCCATTTTACGTACTATACGATCAACCACCATATCAATATTCTCCGAGTTGATATTTTTGCGACAATGCTCTTGCCCACAATAGTCACAAGCAAGCTGACAATATGCAGAAGGCTGAACTGACAAATATAGATTTTCTCTCCTATACTTCTTTTGTTCTTCAATCAAAGAGAGGTTTTCTTTATTGACCTCTTTGAACTCATCCTCGATATCTGGAACAAGTATTTTTGTTGATGTCAAAACATCCATCGTCTTACTATCCAACTCATCGTATCTTCCTTCATGGATTAAATCATAAGTATTCTTTGATAATCTGACATTCTTTGCTGTTCTGCCTGAGAACATTAGGAAGAAAGATTTGTTATCATCTGTATATACAGAATCAAATACATATTTAGATAATTTTAAACCAAGTCCTTTCATATTCTTTAACTTAACTACGCCTACTCTTTTAAAGATTTTCGGCATTCTCTTCATAAGCAAATGGAAGAAGAATGCCTACTCTCCCTTTACAGATTTCAGCATCCTCCATTCTTTCAATTAGCTACAGTTTCCGAAAGTACAATTTCCATAGTTTCCACCGCAGGCAATCTTACCCTTTCCACCATAGATCTCGTCTGATTGCTCATCGTTCAATACGACACAATCAAGGTCTGAGCTAGAGAAAGAAGAATCTTTCAGAATGCTGTTTAAAGCGTTTGTTTCCATTTCTTAAGAATTAAAATAGTAAGCCTACTCTTTTAAAGATTTTCGGCATCTTCTTTTTACTCTGGCAATTTATTTGCAGTTTCCGAAACTACAGTTTCCATAGTTTCCGCCACAAATGATCTTGCCTTTTCCGCCATAGATCTCATCGGATTGCTCATCGTTCAACACTACACAATCCAGATCAGTGTTTGACAACATTGGTTCATTCAAAATTGACTTCAAATTTTTATTTTCCATTTTGTTTAAATTTTTAAAATAATTGCTTACTCTATTATAGATTTTCAGCGTCCTCTATTCCATTATATATTCTGCGCAGTAAAAATGGTCTTGATTAGTTTGCTTATTTCGCTCCTGATAAGATTCCAGAATCATTATCATTATTATTGATCTTCTTCGTTCCTTCTTCCTTCCTTTTTCCAAAGTCCAATGAACAATAGAAATTCAACATAACTATACGCCTCAAATCTTTTGAATACGCGAACCGGCTATATGGAGCCAATTGAGACCTATTCTCAACCGATTGTCTATAGGTCTTTGTAAGAGGATTCTGAATTTGTAGCTGTACTCCCCAACTCTCCTTATTATAACCCACAGCAAAAGAATGAGATGTTTCCTCCTTCGTGAGAGTCTCTCCCCATAAATTGTGACGACTGGTTTCACCATCAATAGCGACAACCCAGTTTTTATACATTCCTATCACACTTCCATGAAACCCCCAGTTGGAATGAGTATGTAAATAATAACTACCCATACTAATAAACCTATTAAAGAATGGAGACAATTGTATGGATATATGACCCGAATATGGCTGAATCTTTATATTCAATTGTGAGTTTAAGCGATGAAAAGCTTTTTGATTATCAATTGTTCTAACATATTTTCCATTCTCAAATAGAGTCTGTTCCATTATAGGTTTGTGATCATAGCTATACCGAGCAAACCCTTCTATATTGAATCCTTTCATATTCCAATTAACAGAGAATTCATTAGAACAAAATGATACTGGCTTAATGATGGGATTACCTCTCCTCAACTGATAGACATCTATATTCTGACTCACATCATTCAAATCGGAAAGCGATGGAGAATAACCAGATATATACCCTCTATATTGGAGATACATACTTTCCTTTATTCGATACGATAGTTTAATCGTTGGACGGAATATATAGTTTTCTAAACAGTTTATTCCTTGACTTGAATAAACTCGCATACCTCCGACACCTACTAAATAATTCAGACTCTTCACTTTTGACGAGAACTCCACATATCCATATGTATTAGCTGTATTCATTGAAACTCTACTGACTATTGTTCCGTCATACTTATTCGACGTATACATCTGACTATGACGCACTCCCATCGACAGTTTACACTTTTCCCATTCCTTTTCATATATGGCCTCTCCTATTATCGAATACTTATCTCCTTTTGTCGAAGAAATTATCTCCGTTTTGGCATCTTCTCCACTTTGGCTGTAAAAACGATGCACCTTACTGTCAATATATGTTCCTAACAAATCTAAATAGAGATTCCTCCCTTTACTCATTTTCTTCTGATAGTATATGTTTAAAGAAGGTATCTTTTCTTTAGAGTTCGTCAGATCCACAACATCATAGATACAATCTCCATTTATCAATTGTGATAATCTATCTGAGATTGAGTTTGGCGTATCTGAATACCTATTTCTTAATGCTATACTTAACATATCATTTCCAATTGAATAGTCATAACAAAAAGACATATCTAAATGATCGTACTTGACTTTAGTCTCCATGCCTATCTCTTTATTGATTATTGGATCTGATGTTCCATTAAAGGCTTCACTATTCTCACGTACCCATTTCAAATCTCGCCGTTCCCAACTCATAATCATTTTCAGATTTGAGTTTCCCATATGATAATTGCCAGACCATTCATAATCTCCAATACCTAATTTGGTAACGCCATTGGTCACGTCTAATGCCACATTACCACCATCTTCTCTTTCCTTCAGCACCACATTAATAATAGCTCCAGCATTTTCATATCTTAGTCCTGGACTATCATGGAATTCTATTCTCAATACCGCTTCTGGCCGGATGGATTTAATCTCCGCCCAGTCGGCCTTCCTTCCATTAATGCGCAAGCCGACCTCTTCACCCAAGACTGTCCCTATCGTCTTGTCCATCAAATTAATACTTATTCCAGGCAACTGGAGATTATTCAAGAGAGAGATGCCATTTGTTGATGCTTTCATCTGCAACTTTGTCGGAAGGATTACCTGATGGTCTATCTTTCGGATATGGTTATTTCCTTTAATTTCCACACCTCTTATCTCTGTCAGTGCTGGTTGCATAACAACCATACCGATATTCATATTTGATTTGATATTCTTACATAAGATCCGATGTGATGCATATCCAACATATGAGAACTCCAGTATACAACTATCCACAGCTGGAGATACTACAAAATTGCCATCCATATCACTTGTGGTCCCTGCAATATATGTCTGATCTACAATTTCTAATACCGACACCGTAGCTCCAACCATAGGAGATCCATTTTCATCACAGACTCCACCCCTTATCTGCGCACAAACAGAATTCACGACAAAGAGTACTCCCAACAAAGAGAGCATCCTTTTCATTCCATTTACAATACAACAATAAGTATTATTTTGAATGACGCATTTCTTCATATAAACAAACACTAACATAATGCTTGCTACCATAAAACCTAATAGAATTTTATAATTTCCCATTTCGTACATTTTGCTTTTTGACAGCGCAAATGTATGACATCTATTTGGGAAAAGCAAGCATTTTTTCCATTTTCGTTATCTACCCTGTTGCATGACACACCTCTGTAACATACTCAAAATGAGGATGTTGCCTTATCTGCAGCACTTTTTCATGGTCAAAATGTCAAATTCCAAAAGACACGAATAAGACTTTTCTCATCCATTTTCCTCTTTTTTAGCTGGCTCTCATTTCGCTTTTCATCACAATAATTGATGATGATACCTCAAAAAAACTCTGTTAAGGTTTTATAAAGAAGGGATATCTTCAAAGAAAAAAGTGTATTTTTGCATTTAACTAAACCTGAGATGAGATGAAAAGATATAGTTACTACCTTCTGAGCCTAACCATATTATTCAATAGTAGTTGTTCGAACAGTAAGTTCGAGCAGCTAAACGCGGTCAATCAACTGATCGAGCAAGACAGACTCGATTCGGCAGAGATCAAATTAGACGAAGTAGATTTTACTGCATTTAAAAACAAGCAAGATGTAGCATATTACAACCTGATAAGATGTAAACTCGATTACAGACAATACAGATCACAGGATTCAGACACCTTAATTAATTTCAGTATCAACGTATTCCAGAAAACAGATAATGATTCCTTATTGGCAGAAAGCTATTATTATAAGGGTGTACAGCAATGTGAACAAGGGCAGGTCAAGGAGGGATTCTCTAATTTACTTAAAGCAGAAAGAGCAGCAGATAATACTTCTAACATCAAGTTAAAACAAAAAATCGTAGAAAAGATAGCCGAGCAATACCTTTATTCCGGAGACAGCGATCTCGCAAAACAATATTGCGAAAAGAATTATAATCTTTCCGTCAAGGCTAATAACAAAGAATGGCTTGCGTATGCACATATATTATATATGGTGTTGTATTATACGCAAGGGAATAAAGTAAAGGCTAAACATGCGTTAGAGAAGTGTGAACCATATATT
>Ga0326513_10002415_pt1 | contig 13813 bp, 14 predicted proteins | sample 2_2465_0518_D_FD_203654 | JGI IMG/M metagenome (GOLD analysis project Ga0326513, IMG submission 203654) | Bovine rumen microbial communities from UC Davis, California, United States - 2_2465_0518 | ecosystem: Host-associated > Mammals > Digestive system > Stomach > Rumen | place: USA...
ACTTTGCCTACATAGACCTGATAGCCTCGCCTGAGCAGTTCCAGATAGACAATATTCTCCAGTACATGACCTGCATCAGGACGGTTTGTCCCTAAAAGATAATATCGAAGTCCTACATCAGCAAGATAATACTTGTCTTGTGTTGCCAGATATTCCTTTCCTTTTATGTCAAAACGGCTGACACGGTACATCAGAAGGCTGTTTGTCAGCCCTTCAAGATAGTTTTCAACTGTATGATTAGAAATTTTTCTGCCGGCACTGGTCATCGTGTCAGCTATCTTTTTTATTGTGCAAAGATTGCCGATATTATCAAACATAAAGCGGATGACGCAGCTCAGCATAGCAGGGTTCTGAACCCTGTTCCGCTGCACAATATCATTCAGAACGATAGTGTTATACAGTCCATCCAAATAAGCATGGACATTTCTTCTGGATTTCAGATTGACAGTATAGGGAAAAGAACTGTTATAGACGTAATTTCGGTATAATTCTTCTTTTGTGACTGTTCCGTCAAAGGCACTGACATATTCTGCAAAGGACAAAGGAAGCATTTTCAGCTCGACATACCGTCCGGAAAGCAGTGTAGCAAGTTCTCCAGACATAAAGTAAGCATTGGAGCCTGTCAGATAAATGTCTGTATTCTTCCTGATGAACAAGCTGTCAACTGCTTTCTGGTACTGCGGAACATGCTGTATCTCATCCAGAAAGATATAATTCATCTTGTCTGGAAGCAGTCTTTCAGCGATATAGTCATGTAATGCATGGTATTCGCAAAGAGTCTCATTTCTGGTTTCTTCAAAGTTGACAGATATAATTTGTTCTTCCGAAATACCGTCTGCAAGCAGATTCTCTTTGAACAGATCAAACAAAGTGGACTTCCCACATCTGCGAATCCCTGAAACAACTTTAATCACCTGTTGATTTTTCCATTCCGTCAGAAATTGTATATAAGCTGGTCTAGGTATCATAAAATTATCTTCCTTCCAAAAAAGTTTTGGAAATATTATACCATAAATTCAAGAAAATATCAAGTGTTGGAAATATATTTCCAATACTAAATAATCTTTGCTCAAACGAAGAATATTTTAGTGTATAGATTTTTTCTGTGGAGAATTGACCTCTAATAGTAAGTAATGACTTGTACAGAAGTAAGCATCTCAAAGCAGTATAGCAGTTTTTACTTTTTCTTTGCTTCTCTGCTTAGAAAAAGTATTGCTTCTTCCGGAGTCGGGATTCCGCCTGTTATGGACATCTTTTTCCATTTCTTCTGAATTTCAGGGTTCGGGTTCTTCATGCCTTCTTCAATGGCGATAGAAATTTCTCTCCGTACTTCCGCCACTGTCGTATGATTTTCGGCAGCGATTCTCATCAGAATTTTTCTGATATTTGCCATGTTTCATGCTCCTTTTTGCGTGTTTTTCTTTACGGTAATATTATAATACCAAATCGGTAATATGTCAACAGCAAATCTTCCGAATCGGTAATAAAAATTTTCCAATATTGGTAGTATAATAATAGTATCAATGTAAAATTTAAAAAACACGGAGACAGGCATATGAATCTGAAACTGAAAGAAATACGCCTTATCAGAGGAATGTCACAGCAGACTGTAGCTGATTATCTGCATTGTTCTGCTGTATGTTATTCAAGATATGAAACCGGAAACAGATGTCCTTCTCTGGATTTGCTGATTCAGATGGCAGATTATTTCGATGTCACAGTAGATTATCTTCTCGGCAGACAACAAATCTCTGAACAGGGCTTAACTCCATACGAAACAATGCTGATTGATACGGCACGGAAAGCAGATGACCGTGCAAGGGAAGATGCATTGCAGCTATTACAGGCACATTCATCGGAAACAACATGAAACACTCGTCAGAAAATTCTTTTGCAAAAATCTTTATTTGTGGTATGTAAAAAAAACAGATACAATTCAGAAACCACCGGCAGGCTTTACGGCTTACTGGTGGTTTTTACGCTCTATAAGCATTTTGGCTGATTCTTCTTTTTGATGATATGTATTGTGTATAACAGATTACACATTACACAATACAGCATACATCTTTTTGCCTGTGAAAAAGAAAAATATGTGAATTTTAAATAAATTCGTGTTCGCTGTATTGTGCAAATCTCCAAAGTTGTAATATTAGCATTGACAAGCTAGGAGCTTTATGCTATACTGATATCAGAAAGTTGAAATAAACAAAATTACAACTTTACAAAATCCGAATTTTATGTTATAATCAGGAGGTAATCATTATGAAAAAAATCGCAGTTGTGGCATCCAATGGCAGAGTAGCACAGAAAGTAGTCAAGGAAGCACAGGACAGAGGCTTCGAGGTAACAGGTTTCAGCCGTGACGACGAAAACAAGAGCGGTGCAGTGACTTACATCAAGAAAGACATTATGGAACTGACAAAAGCAGACCTCGCCGGATTTGATGCAGTTGTTGACGGCTTCGGCGCATGGACGGATGAAGAACAGCCGATGCACGTCAAGACCTCTCGGCATCTCTGTGACCTGCTTTCCGGAACGGATACCAGACTTCTGATTGTAGGCGGTGCAGGCAGTCTTTATGTCAATGCAGAACATACCGTTCAGGTCAAGGACGGAGCGGATTTCCCTGCCGTGTTTCTCCCTCTCGCTAACGCACAGGGTCAGGAACTTGAGGAACTTCGCAAGAGAAATGATGTCAAGTGGACATTTATCAGCCCTGCCGGCGATTTTCAAGCTGACGGCGGACGCACAGGCAAATATATTCTGGCTGGTGAAGAACTGACGCTCAACAGCAAGGGTGAAAGCATTATCAGCTATGCAGACTATGCCATTGCAATGGTTGACGAGATTGAAAACGGCAGCCACATTCAGCAGCGCATCAGCGTAGTGAGAGAATAAAAATAAAAGTGAGATGATTTATCTATGCAGATAACAAGTAAATTTACCACAGCGGTGCATATCCTGACTTGTATTGACGTGTTCGGAGAGCAAATGCGGGTAACCAGTGAATTCCTTTCGGGAAGCACGGGCGTAAATGCGGTGATTATCCGCAATGTGCTTGCACAGCTCAGAAATGCAGGGATTGTCAGTACCCGTCAGGGAAGCGGAGGGGCACACCTTGCAAAAGCTCTGGACGAAATTACACTGTATGATATTTATCAAGCTGTTGACTGCGTAGATGAAGAAGGAATCTTCCATTTCCACGAAAATCCAAATGCAGAATGCCCTGTCGGTCGGAACATCCACAAAGTCATGGACGGCAGACTTTCCACAGCACAAAAAGCACTTGAAAACGAACTGAAAGCGGCTACCCTCGCAGAAGTCGTGGAAGATACAAGAAAAATCATAGAATCGGAATAATGAAAAGAGTGTGCGGACTGCTTGTCTGCACACTCTTTCTATAGAGGCGTTATATTTTTCAGACGGTTGCTTCTATCAGTTCTTTATCTCCATAAGCAATATGTTTTATGCCGATTTCTTTCTTCTGATTGAAATTAAATGTCAACATATAGCCTTTTTTCAGATGATAGTAATCCAGATAATCAGAGAGCTGCTGTTCTCCGTCAGCATGATACTGCTGTCCTCTCCAGATTTTCAGTTCAATGATGTGCTGTTCTCCAAGATAATCAATGACAATATCCGTTCTTTGCTGATTTCTGGTTCTGGCTTCAATATAATAGTTTCCTGTACCGTTGATGATAGGTTTCAGAAACAGCAGGAAATACTGTCTGCCGACCTCTTCCACGAACTTCAGAAGCTTGCTTTCATAAATATCATTAAAGTACTGAATAAATTTTTCTAATATCAATTCTACATTCAATCTATGATTCTGGACAAACAGTGACTTTTCAGCCAATCCCGCCTTGAACATCTTGTTATCTGGGTTTCTGATTTCAATCGAGATAAACCAGTTATAGAGGGCAGTTTCAAAAATCCTGTTTGCAATGACAGCATTTTCCTCTTCTTTTTTCAGAAAGCCATACATAACAGCCATTCCAATAATAGCATCATACTGATTGTAAGGAGCTTTAATACCTGTAAAGAGAATCTGATACAGCAGCGTCCGAAGCTGTTCATCATCTTCCAGTTTATTGAACAGGCTTCCAAACAAAGCAGAATTTGCATCATAAATCATTTTTTCGGCTTTCAGGAATCCGGCTTTCGTCCATGCTTCTGTTCTTGTCGGAAATTGTTCTGTTCCGGTGACTTTCTCATCCATCAGCTTGCAGAACGAGGACACCAGAACCGGATAGCCGGAAGTATAATCATAGATTAACTGCGATATTTCAGAAATATTCATGCCTGTATGATAATCAGATTCATATTCTGACAGCATTTCAGCAATATCTTCCGGTGAAAAACTCATATCCATATCAAACGGAACGGCAATATTCCACGGACTGTTATGTCTATGTTCATCATCATGCTTAAATTTCATTTTGAGATTGCGAACATCATGCACTCCTGCAAGAATGACCGACTGAAATGTCGGATTTTTTCGTCTATTGAGATAATAATAACGAAGCTGTGCCAAAAAATCAAGGAATACCTGATTATTAGATGCACTGTCTACTTCATCAATCATCAGAATAACAGGCTTTGGAGCATCTTCACACAAATCACTCAGCAATTCAAAAAGTGTCACCAAATCAAAATTTTCTCCTGATTTTTGAACGACTTTTTCCATTTCTTTCAATTCAGGCTTCAAATCATTGAAATACGCTGTTCCTTTTAAGGCTCTTTTGACGGCATTCACAAACGCTGCTGAAAAAAAAGTTTCATTAACAAATCTCCGACTGCTCATATTTCCCTGAAAATCAAGGCTGATTACAACATATTCCGCATTCAGATAACTTTCTAAAGCTAACAGTGTTGTTGTCTTACCGTACTGTCTGCCACGATTGATAGTGAAATATTGTCCGTCATCAATCAATTTCTTTATCTGGGCAAGCCTGTTCTGAATATTGACCATATAATGCTCATCAGGATTGCACGAACCCACGATGTTAAATTTTCTCGGCATACTATCGCCCCCTTTATTATATTTTACTGTATTTCCGATTCAAAGTCAATAGAAACATCATCATTTTAAGAGTACACTATACATTATATAATATAACAATTTCAGACTTCTGTCATTTCTCAGCTGCATTCTGTGTTTCTTGTGTATTGTTTTTAAGTTTCATTTAAACATTACGCTAAAATGTAACAAATATATATCAGTACATACTTGACAGGAGATATCAAAAATGGTATCATATCAGTAACAGTTATACGAACCTGTTAATTTTACAAAATGGAGTGAGTGCATGGAAATTTTTGGATATGTAAGAAATGATACACCTTGTCAGAACCCAAAAAATAACTCCTGAAAGTCAGTAAGCACACATAGATGGAACGCATCAGCTTTCTGAATTATTATTCAGTGAAAATTGATTCACCTACTTGACATTTCGCAGTACCTAAGGTATAATAGTTATTGTAATCTGAATTAAAATTCAGAGAAAAAATATTCAGAAAGAAGAATGGTATATGTTTATTGGGCGTGAAAAGGAGCTTGGACAGCTTAGGGCAGAGCTTTCTGCATGGAACAAAAGAACGGCTGTTTTGATATATGGCAAGCGCAGGGTCGGTAAATCAACATTGATTAGGGAAGCAGCGAAGGATTTTAACGGTGTTGTTATCCATCATATGTGTGTGTCCAGTACGTTTCAAGGAAATCTGGAACTGATTTACCGCAGTGTTTCAGAGGGACTTTCCCTTCCATATATCAAATTTGAGTCGCTGTTTGCAATGGTGGATTATCTGAAAACACTTGACAAGAAGATATTATTGATTATTGATGAATATCCATATTTGAAGCAGACAGGAAAGAAAAATGAGGTTGACTCTTATATGCAGGCAGTCATAGAGCAGCTGCCGGCCAACGTGAAGCTGATACTATGCGGTTCCTATATCACGATTATGAAAGAGTTATTGACTGAGAGCAATCCACTGTTTGGCAGATTCTCTTTGATTCAGCATATCCATAATTTTGACTACTATGAAGCAGCAAAGTTCTATCCGGCTCTTTCTGTGAATGATAAAGTTGCATATTATGCTGTTTTCGGCGGATGTCCCTATGTACTCGAAAATCTTGAAACAGAATGTACGCTCAGGGATAATATACTAAAACTCCTGTTGCCCGAAACCGGGCTGATTCGTTCACATATTGAAAATGTCATGCTGAAAGAAATCCAGAAAACATTTGATGCAAGGATTCTGGAGGCACTTGGAAACGGCAAGAAAAAATATACGGAAATCAAAGACAAAATCGGCGGCGGAGAAACAGGGCTGCTGGATAAGCAGCTGAAGATATTGCTTGACATGGAAACGATTCAAAAGACAGAGCCTATCAATCGAAGAAATGATAATAAAAAGCAATTCTATGAAATCAATGATAATTTGATGCGTTTTTATTTCTCGTATCTCTTCGGAAGAACAGGAACAATTTCGAGAATCGGTGAAGAACAGTTTTATAACAGATATATAGAAGGAAACTTGATACAGTTTATCAGCAGACGTTTAGAAGGTATTACGCTGCAATTTTTCCATAGAATGGCACTGCTGGGAAAGTACCCTGACATTGAGGATTATGGCAGCTACTGGTATGATGACCCTGCAACTAAAACAAATGGAGAATTCGATTGTGTGCTGAAGCGAAGCGATGAACAATTTGATTTCTATGAATGCAAATACTTTGACAGGAAGATGACAGTGAAAGAATGCAGACAGGAAAAGGCACAGTTGGAAAAGATTCGGGGTATTCAGGTCGCTGGCGTGGGATTTGTTTGTACAGGCGGTTTTGCGTTTGAGGATGAGCATGAATTTATCCTTATCGATGGTGAAACACTGTATTCTTCACTTTAATGGTGGTTGTTAGAAGGATTTACAGAATGGAGTAAATGCATGGAAATTTTTGGATATGTAAGAATCAGTACACCTCGTCAGAGTCTGCAAAGACAGATTGATAATATCATTGCTGTCTGCCCGGCAGCTAAAATTATCAAAGAAGTATATACAGGCACAACGACAAATCGTCCTGCTTGGAATCGCCTGCTTGGCAAAGTCCGGAAAGGCGATGTCATTATTTTTGACAGCGTTTCCAGAATGGCAAGAGACAGCATTGAGGGAGTTTCACAGTATATGCAGCTGTATCAGGCGGGAGTCAGTCTGAAATTTTTGAAAGAACCCATGATTGACACAGATGTTTACAGAAAAGCGGTTTCAGAATCTGTTCCCATGACCGGAACAGATGTGGATTTTATTTTAGAGGGAATCAACCGCTATCTGGCAAAATTAGCTGAACGTCAGATACAGCTTGCATTTGAACAGGCTGAAAAGGAAGTCAAAGACCTTCAGCAGCGTACTAGAGAGGGCATGAAAGCAAGCGGTGCGGGGGAAAAAATCAGCCGAACCCGCACAGGTCAGAAATATATCAGAACGGAACATCTTATCAACAGTATTGAGATTTTACAGGATTGTAAGGAGTTCGGCGGTAAAAAGAAAGATATTGAGATTGCGGAAACGCTCAAAACCTCCCGCATGAATGTTTACCGTATCAAACGTGAGCTTCAGGAGAGAATGCAGACAGAGAATCTGACTGATGCCGAACTTCTGGAAATTCTACAACAGGAATTGCAAGTTAAAAAGAAACAGAAAGCCAAAAAAAGAAAGTAACAGAAACTAATGTGTATTGTACATTACACAATACACATTATGTAATGCATCTCAGGTTTTTTTGTAAAACTTGGAAAATTCACCTTTTCTGTGGTTACGCAATATATGATACAGTATATTTTTGTGTATGCTTATATATGTATGCAAATATACACATACATATGTTCTGCGAATTACTTATCAAAAATGCTTTTACTCTAATAATCCGACAACCGAGATATTCGATGATATTTATGCTTCTGTTCTGCATATCAAAACAAATTGAGCAGCTGACTTTTGATATTATTATCATTTTCAGCAGAGAAAAATCCATTCCACTTTCACTGTATGCGTTTGAGCCTCCGAGTACATACTAATGATGCTTTTTATTGAAGTATTTGCAAATCAGCCGTATGATTTCCTCAAATGCAGGCTTACAGCCTGGAAGAAAATATTGCATTGCATAGCAGTGATGCATTCCTTTTCCCGCATGAATCACGCATTTCGCACCTGCGTTTCGGAAACTCTCTGCATAACTCGGTGCAAAGGCATACAGCTACTCCGCAGGTATCATGATATCCCTTTTGTCAAGTGCTTTGATTGCAGCCTTTTCTGCGTTCGTAACAGGAACACTGCCCGGAGATATGGGAATCAGCAGTCCGGGCATAGGGATTTGCGCACTGCTGTCATTTCTCTCATTGATATAGGTAATGAGGTCAAGCAGCAGCGCACCGCCGGATGAAAATCCCAGAAATACAATGTTTTCCGGCTTATAGAATTGCAGCATTCTGGCATAGCAGTCATATATCATCCGCACATTTTCAAGCATATCGTGCTCATGACAAAGCGGATAATACGGAAACCATACATCTGCATCTGTTTGTTCTGCAATCTTCCGTGACAGACCGATATCCCCTTTATCTGAACCGAGAATCATACCACCGCCAAACACGAATAGGATAGCTCTTTTTCGCCGTGTCTTTTCAATATCAATTTCAACACAATGATAGCTTTCCTGTATCAGATGATCGGTATAGTGTGCCTTATTGTCCGTCGGCATGATGAAATGCCGGTTCTTTGCATTCATTTTTGCCGCTTTTGCAAGGACTTCTTCCTTTGAACCAATCAGGCTTTTGCGGAGATTTGCTGTTATGACTGCTTTTTTCATCAGTTTATACAGTGGATTATCAAGTGCATCAGGTGCTTTTACTACTTTATCCTGTTTATCAAATTTCATGTTCAAGTCCTCCTAATGTGAAAGATTGATGAGCTTATCATGGCAGTATTCTCCGTCAACTCTGTCGGAATATTTGTATCTGACGCAGCCGCCAATCAGCCCGATGATGAACAGCTTGTGAATGCGATTCCAGTCAAGATTCTGAAAGATGCCGATGTCATTGAATGTACTCATATCGTTTCTCCTGAATGATGTTCTGTCAGCAGCTTTTCCAACTCCGCAGTGCTGTGATGATGACTGTGTTTTTCGTCGGTCAGATAATGTGCGTGTGTGTGGCTGTGTGTTACCGTGTGCGTATGCGTGGTGCCGTCATGTGTATGGGTGAAGGTATGCGTATGCGTGTGGGTGTGTGCATGACACAGCGTATCCCGTACAACAAACACAGTTCCCGCTATCATAATGAGCAGTGCCGCCAGATACTGGAATGAAAGCGATTCTTTCACGAGTACAAATGACAGAAATGCGCCGATGAACGGGGCTGCTGCATAATAAGCACTTGTTTTCGCAGCTCCAAGCGTTTTCTGCGCACGGATATAAGTGAAAATACTCAGTCCGTATGCAACGAATCCGAGAACAAGTGCAGCGGGAATATACCGAAACTCCGGTAATTGCTCTCCTGCAATCAGTGCAGTCACGAGTGAACCCATACCGGAGAAAATCCCCTTGATTGTCACAATCTGATAGGTACTCTTTTCGGAGATTTTGCGGGTACAATTATTTTCAAGTCCCCAGCAGTTTGCCGCTCCAAGTACCAACAGAGAACCAACCGAAAACTGAAAGCTGTCGCTGCCCTCGAAAGTCAGCACGATGCTGGATAAAGTGATGAGTCCGATTGCACTCCATAATCTTCTGGTAACCTTTTCACGGAACAGCAGAAATGCGATGACTGTTGTTGCAACAATCTCAAAATTTCCAAGAAGCGATGCATTGGATGAGGTGCTGCTTTTGATACCGAGCATCAATAAAATCGGTGCAAGAATATCAAGCAGCACCATGCCAATCGTATAAGGCAGGTCTGCTTTGGAAAGGCGTTCTTCCGGATGCTCATGCTTGTAGTGAAACAGATACATGATGCCGACACCAATTCCGGCACCAAGATAGAGAAGCGCAGCCATCATGGTCGGCACAATGTGGTCGAGCAGCAGCTTTGAGCAGGGTACATTCAGTGCGTAGAACAGCGCAGCTGCCATTGCGTATCCTATTGCAGTGAGATTCTGATTTTTCATGGGCTTCACCTACATTTTTGATAATACAAGTTTCCTTCACTTTTCAGGTTAGCGGATGCAAACTTCTGATTTCTGTTATAGCACACCTTGCACCGTATTGCAAGATGCTTCAAAAATAATACTGGATTTGAAGAACACCTTAAAGAAACAGACTTCCCGTTAAAATCCAGAAAGCCTGTTTTCTCGAATAGACTCACATAAACAGAGCCGCAATATGATACACAATGCAGGAGAGTACCAGTGCATTGCAGATATAGAACAATGCGACCTTGACCGTCCATTTCAGAGAGTGAGATTCCTTGTATGTCGTGGAAAGTGCCATGAGGCAGGGAATGTTGAATGTCGTTGCAAACATAAACGCAAGTGCCTCTGCCGGAGCAATTGCCGATGACATCACAGAACCGAGCAAGGCGGTATCCGCAGGTGCTGTTTTCGCAAAGAAGGTCGCCTCCATGAGAGAATTATTTCCCATAAATACTGCATTTAGTGTACCGAGGACAGCTTCCTTTGCAAATGCACCGCTGACAAATGCCATGAAGGTCTGCCAGCCCATGCCGAAGAAACGAGTGACAGGTTCAATAAATGTTCCGACACGATAGAGCAGACTGTTATCCACATTGCCGTCCTTGCTGAATGAAAGCACATAGAACAGAATGGAAACCAGTGTGACGGTTCCGAGTGCACGCTTGAAAATATCCCATGCTTTGAAAAACGCCTCCTTGATGATGTGCTTCCAGTGCGCCTTGTGATAGGGCGGCAATTCCATAATCATGCCGCTCCGATTTTCCACGGGTGCGAGCTTTCTGCTGAACACTTTGGATACAACAATCATCGTGACAACGACATACAGAAGAATACCGATGCATACAAGCATTGTCTGCCACCATGTGAAGAACATTCCTGAGATTACAGGGATAATCGACCAGATTGATGCACAGGGTATCGCCCAGACAATCGACATGGCAAGCATTCGCTGTCCCCAGTTATCCATCACTCTCGTCCCGCACGCACCGCCGATTGTACAGCCGAAGCCCATCAGCATCGGGCAGATTGCTTTCCCCTGCAAGCCAAGCTTGGAGAGCAGTCCGTCAAATTGATACGCTGCACGGGCAAGAAAGCCCGTTTCCTCCAGAAAACCGAATACGATGTTGACGCCGAAGACAAAGCTCGCCATAGAGATTGTAAAATACAGCACATTTGGTATCATCATGCTGAAAATAGATACAATCCACGGGTGAACGTTCCAGCCTGTCAGCAGCTTATCAACAGGGTCATGCAACAGGGTGGGAATCATCTGACCAATACCCATAAACGGCATCATGATGAGCATTGCGACAAGAAATGCGACCAGAACGACACCGATGCAAATTATCTTTCCAAGAATCGGTCTTGTCATCACACGGTCGAATTTCGACATTTTATAAACAGATTCTTCGGTCTTTGTAACATCGGAGAGCAATTCCCTAATCCAGTCGAATTTCGACTTGCTGTCCGCCTTGACATCCGCTTGCTCTGCGGGTGCAGGTACAATCAGTCTGTGCGGTGTTTTCAGCTCATCGGAAATCAGCTTTTTCAGCTTTTCATAGTCCCTTGAGTCCGTGGCATTGAACGGCAGAACGGGAATCCCCAGCTTTTTCGCCAGAGCCTCTGCATCGACCTTTTTTCCCATCTCTTTTGCAACATCCATCATATTGAGTACAAGGACTGCGGGTTTATCCAGCCTTGCAAATTCCGCAAGCATGAACATACTTCTCTCAAGCTGTGATGCATCGACCAGAACAACGGTCAGGTCACTGCTTCCGGACTTGATGAAATCCGTTGTGATAATTTCTTCATCGGAATTACCTGACAGCCCGTAGCTGCCCGGCAGGTCAGTAACGGTGTACTTCGTTCCCTGATATGTAAAACTGCCCTCGTTCTTTTCGACTGTCTTTCCAGCCCAGTTGCCGACGTGCTGGCGTGCACCTGTCAGATTATTGAATATCGTAGACTTGCCGGAATTTGGCTGTCCCAGAAGTGCAATACTGCCTGTCATTGTTTCTCCACCTCGATTCTTTCCGCATCTGCTCTGTTCAAAGAAATTAGTGTTTCTCTCAGATAGACCAGAACAGGCATTTTCTTGTCATTTCTGACTGTCTGAAAGGGCGTTCCCTCAGTAATACCAATTGATGAGATACGGTTCATAAAATGATTATCTCCGCTCACAGCAGATATTCTGCCCCTCATATCCGCTTTTGTTTCCGTTAGCTTCATAATGTTCCTCCTGAAATATATTCCGCAGAACGGGCAAAACCGTTCTGACAGTATCATGAATGCTGTACATTTTGCTGTTTCTTTTCTGCACACGAACTACAACCGCTGCACCCTGAACAGCCGCACCCACAGCCTTTTCCATTCTTTTTAGCTTTGATTTTGCTTCTGATGATGAGAAACACAATCAGAGCAATTACAAGCAGCATCATCACAGACATTGCATTTTCAACAAGCCATTCCATTCCTATCACATCCTTTAGTAAGTCAATGCTAACTCATATTGAATTTTATATCGGCATATCTGCCGACATAAAATGTTGTTCTATTCCATTCCGCAGAGCCATTTCCAGCCCTTTGAGAAAAATGTGTTGATGGTCTGTGCATAATGCATTGCTTCTTCTCGTGCGAAATCGTGTCTGATTGGCTGCAATACCGCCTCCACGTTGGAAGACACAAGCAGATGAAATTCCTTGCGGTCAAATTCCGGAATATGCTCGCCACGCCTGCGCAGTGCTTCGATGAATCTGAGTGAGCTTTCCTCTTCCATTTCCGCCAGCTTATGCGAATAATCTTCATACCGTGTTCCCTGCGAGCAGCAAACCAATAGTTTGAATTCATCAAAATGATTGTAGATATACTGCATGACATACACTGCATCATCATTCAGAAACGCTGCTGACGAACCGATTTTCTCTATTGCATCATTTTCTATCTGTTCTTTTTCCCGATAAAGTATGAAGAAATCATCAAGCATCGGCTGTACCAGCGAGGCAAACATTTCCTCTTTGTTCGGGAAGTGTTTGTATAAGCCTGAAACTGTGATTCCGGCATTTCCGGCGATTCGGCGCATAGAAGCATTCTCAAACCCATAGGTCAGAAATTCCTCTTTTGCAGCTTCGATGATTCTTTCGTGGCTTTCAGTCTTATCTTTTGGCATATTTGCACCTCCAGTCAGTGAACAATGTTCTCCGTATATTAGAATACACTGTTCTCCAACGTTTGTCAATAGCATTCTTTCGAATTTGTGACTAAGCATAGGAAAAGTATCTGGATGTGAACAAAATTATAGAAATTACACAGTAAGCGTAAAATAAACCACATCCCAGATAAAAAAATCTCGCCGAATCATTCAGCGAGAAATTACGATTCATTCCAGGGCAGAAGAATAGTTCCGACAGGATGGGAAAACAAATCAATCAGATATTTTTCTGCATCCAGTCCGTTTGCCTGAGCAGTCGAGAGAATAGAATACCATATGGCACTGGATTTTGCTCCGTTGGCAGTGTTGCTGAACAGCCAGTTCCTGCGTCCGACTGCAAATGGTCTGATGGCATTCTCGGCACGATTATTATCAATGGGGATATTGCCGTTCTCCAGAAATGTATAAAGATATTTCTTT
>Ga0326513_10002416_pt1 | contig 13809 bp, 14 predicted proteins | sample 2_2465_0518_D_FD_203654 | JGI IMG/M metagenome (GOLD analysis project Ga0326513, IMG submission 203654) | Bovine rumen microbial communities from UC Davis, California, United States - 2_2465_0518 | ecosystem: Host-associated > Mammals > Digestive system > Stomach > Rumen | place: USA...
GTCAACATACGCCTGCAGATGCTTTCCATGATGGAACGACAACGTCTGTGCACTGATCACAGGTGCCAGCGCCTCCATCGCATAAGGTAATTCAATTAGTGTAAACATAAGATTTTGATTAGTTTGATTCTATTAAGCCGATTTTCGCCTGTGATTTTCATCAGTCAACATTAAGGGCATTGTTAAGTATGATATATTTAATCATAAACCCTTAACCATGAACCATGTTCTTTTGCGTCAGCAAATGAGGCGGAGCCTACTTCGTTAGCGTCAAGGTCAAGGTTAACGTGCGGCTTGCCGCCTATTCCCCTCTTACGGCAGATATAATTCCATTAAACATTATCCTTGGGAAAAACCTTAATGAGTCCAACGGGAAGATTCTTGCATGATTTATCAAATCTCCTATGCGCCTGCCCATGGAAACACACTTCCTGAGGAGATATGGATATTTGCTGAAATGACTCATATCTCGATTGTGTCCCATATTGCCAGACTTCAGTATAAACTCCATTATTCGGTCTGCCTTTTTATCAAACCGTGAATCATGAACCATTAACCTTGAACCAAAATCTGGCATACCCAAATATCTGCTTGCCAGATTGTAGAACGCCTTCCATTCACTCATCAATCCCACACGTTTAATCCGTTGTTCCAATAGTTCGTAATTCAGTGAATCTCTATAGGTATATAGCAACCTACACCAATCACAAATCTGCCTTAAACCAACACCTTCTTTGTAGAAATGCTGAAGTATATGCGCAAAAACATAAAATGCATCATTTTCAGCTTTCAGTAAGAATATCTGCATTTGTCCGTTCATCCACGAACGCACTTGGCCACCATAGAAAGTATCCTCTTGTAACTTATCCAGTTCTCTTTCCACTTTGGATGATAATCCACTATACAGATGTCCATGTAACTCCACTAGCCATCCGTCTATGGTCATCCCTACGTGTTTCTCTCTTACATACTCTTCTTCTACCGATGATGCCAGGGGCACTAATAAAGTCTTTGCCTTTTGATAATTATCATTACTCAGAAAGAGATCAATATCTCCAGAACATCTCCACAATGGTTTCTCATAACATTGTGCAACACCTTGTCCTTTTACAAGAATTGCAGAAATATCCTCTTTTCGTAATTTTTCTATAAGGCCAGCGATAAAGACATTCATCTCCTTATTCCGCTGCTCAATCACCTGAACCTCGCCAATCCACTGAAGCAACAGGACCTGAGATGGTTTCACGTCAGAACGCTCCAATCCCGCAAGAATTGGTCCAAGAACAGACTGTTCAGTAGCAAGTCGATAGACCTCCTGCCAGTCCGTGATTCCTTCAATGCATATATCTGGATTTCCCTTTCCCCATAGCCCTGATTTAAGCAAAGAGAAAAAGACGGCAGATTCTTTCGCCATTATCATTTAACCTTTTAAAAAGGGCAACTTTAATATCCCCATCAAACTTCCCCATCCGTACGATAGGTGGAGCACAAAGAATGTGATGAGCAAATAAAAGAATTTGAGTTTCTTCCGAATTGCCAACTTTAAGCTTACTGCAGACAACAACCCTGTATATGCTAACAAAGATGCAAGCGACACCAATGCAAATGGCCACCAGACAAATGCCAACAACAGCGGCACTATCAGCGAAAGCAAAAACAGCAGCGGTATAAAATGCCTCAACGACAAGGAGGAAAATGTCTTCGTGTAATACACTGTCAAGATATTCCACTTGCCATTACCGTAGTTGTTCTTCGCCAAAGCACGCCAAGTCTCCCGTGCCAGATAGGTGCAATACGTGTCCGGCAGGATATAGATTTTCCCTCCGCCACGGATGATACGCTTGTTCAACTCGATGTCCTGGTTGCGTACCAACCGTACATCATACTTCCCATACTTTTCAAACACCTCACGCGGCCAGCATCCAAAAGGCACAGTCTCTGCTTCCTGCTCGTGGTCAATACCTGTTCTGAATGTAGAATTACCTACACCAAACTTGTTTCCAAGCACTTCACGTATTGCAAGCGTCTTTGGGGTCTTATTCAGCACATCTGTCTTACAGACTGTACCCACATTGTCTGCATGAAGCCTTTTCAGCCCATTAACAAGTACAGAGAAGTAATCAGGCTGGTAAGAGGCATGGGCATCCAAACGTATAATAACATCGCCTTTGGCAGCCTCTATGCCCCTATTCATGGCATAAGGAACAATCTTATCTGGGTTGTCAATTAGACGTATAAAGGGATACTGTTCGGTATAGCTCGCCACTATATCCCTTGTTTTGTCTTTACTCATACCATCTACTAGCAGAATTTCCAAGTCTTCCTTGGAATAATCCTGCAACAGTAGCGAATCGAGGAACTGTGCTATATACTTTTCCTCGTTATATATCGGACATATTACTGATAATGTCATTGTTTTGAACTTAGAATGTATTATTTTTCTAATCCTCTTGCCCATGCCTCCTGCCTCAGAATGGCAGCAACTTTGGGGTGTTTTATTAACTTACGGAAGGGGAATAGTATCTTTACAGCTATGCCAACTATCGGTTTATAAAAAATCTGCAGCTCACAATATGCTTTTCTAAACTTAAACTTCTCTTCCAAGAATGGTTGAATATTCGAGTGTTCGGTAATACTCCTTGCACCGTCCATTACGTACTTCAACCCAAGTTCTTCCAGATAATATCGATTCATCTCCAAAATCAATCCATACATCGGATATGTACTCTTAGGAGCATTGGGGTTCACTCCCATCGAAGCATAACTACAATAGTCTTCGAAACAACGGTTAAATGCTAAACATTCAGCCTTTCCTGTCTCTCTGTCAATACCCAACCAAAAATCTTGCCCAGGGTTGTTGCATCGATTGGAGAACCCTTCATAAGTCACTTGTAGCTCTTTACCAAATCTCTCTCGCGACTGATTATAAAGTTCAAAACCCTTTTCTATCATCTCTTTTGCATCCACCTTTCGGAAATCATAAGTTTTTAGCGATTTACGCACCTGATTCCTAACCTTGCTAGGCAGTTCCTCAATACCGCCATAGCTATCCTTGATAACATACCAGAACTGGCGACCTTCAGCAATATCAAAGTTGTAGGTATTCCTTACAAAATACCCACCTCCTTTCAGTAACTCAGAAGCATTGTCTTTTCTTAGCTTTTTACTTTTATGTGGAGCAACCTTATTGATCCATGCACCATGATATGGTTTGTATTCAGTCGTATTTATCATTATTGTAGAACATTAGTATATAACTGATAATACTTCTCAGATATTATCGACCACCGGAATAGCCCAAAGTCCACTACTTCATGGGATAAATATCCTTCTCTATTCTCCAACATCTTCCGTAAGCCTTCTTTGATGCTTTCTGTTGACATTGCATTCACTTTCTCGCCAACACGGTCATCAAGCAATCCATCTATACCCTGATTCTTTGTATATAGTACAGACAACCCTTGTGAAAGGGCCTCAATATATACCAATCCAAATGTCTCATGAATACTTGGCATAGCAAAAATGCTACATTCACGATAAAGAGAGCAAAGCTTATCTTTATCGAAAATCTTACCGTGATATGTAAGACAAGTAGAATTCGTTTTCACTAATCTCTGCACATCTTTTTCACGCCAACCGTCTCCACCAACCAAATGTAAGTGGATATCCGAATAGTGCTCCTTCAGACTTAGAACAGAATCTATTAGCCGAACAACATTCTTGTTGTAATCAAATCTTCCGACATAAATTATATTATGTGATAGGTTCTTTTCTCCTTTCCATATATTATTAAGCCAATAATCATCAATACCGTTGGGCTGGATAATAAACCTATTCTGAATTTCAGGCAGTATTCTCTTAATAACAAAATGTCGACAGAACTTATCCATCGGTGCTTTAGAGATAAATATTATTTTCCTGGCATTTCGTAAAACCTTCAAAGCCATAGGCCAAGTATGAGGTGCTACAGCCAAAAACTCATTGATATCAGTATTACGCACTGTTACCACATATGGTACACCATACTCATTATAGAGCTTGTAGGCCACAGCCCCATCAGCAAACAATGTTACAGCATGTGTCAAATCATATTCATTGGGATTCACAGAATCCAACAAGCCTCGATAGGAAGTCTTTATTTTAAGATGATAAAGGAAACGATGCGTTGTGGTTAGCACACGATTGTATTTAAAATCAATATGCTTCCCATCAAAACTATTCTTTCCGGCCTCATTATCAACTCTACAGCATGTGTACATCGTCTGTTCTACACCCAACTTGTCCAGTTCCCTATACAAATTGGAGTGTACCTTGCTGCCGCAATAGTCATTACAAATATGCAGTATTTTCATTCGTTGATAATTTTGTTTATAGTTTTTACCAAAAACGGAGGGTAGAAATCTTTTAATCCGCCATGATCCGGATAAGTATGTACATCTTCCACTATTTGAACTCCTCTTTCTTTCAAATCAGCAATCATATCCTTAACGTGTTCCTGATAAGTATGTTCTACATTTGAATAATGGAAATAAACCTTATTGGGCATAGTTTCAGAACCTTTTATTCTATTCTTTAATCTGATGTTCAATCTCTCTTTTTTATCCTCCGTGACTTCTTTTACAATGAAACGCAGGTTACAATGAGTACTTGGCTTATCCAAATATGAACCCAAATAGTACTGTGGAGCTCCAATCACCACATGAACGTTCGGAATAAGGAAAGAAAAATTCAATGCGCTATATCCACCCTTGCTGCTACCTATAAAGATTACTTTCAATTGAGATTTTTGCCCCCCACACAGGGACTGCTCACACCATGCAATTTTAGCATTCAATAGGTCTGTAACACTTTTTTCAACTGAATCTTCCACAAAGTAACATCCCTGGTGATTCTCTCCGAAATCATCCAACAAAAACAATTTATTACACTTGAATGGTAACAATGTCCGCATGTAATTATACTTAGCAGTATTTGGGGCACATGCAGGAAACGATACCAAGAGTATATTACTTTTGTGTTCCTTATAAAACATATATTTCACGCGTGTCCCATGAGCCGAATATCGTTTTTCATGCAGAAATGATTGCCACTTAGTATAGAAATGATTTACTGCTCTTTTGGCTTGTTGATAATTAATAAACATAACTATTCTTCTATTTCCTTTTTAAATTAAATAGCTGAATCAATCTATACATCAACACTGTATTCCTAGGGAAAAGACCAAAAAGATAGCCTTCTAACTTATATTTTAATACTGTTGATGACATAAGGTGTTTAAACAAGTATCGATTCCTATAACATAATCTATTTACTTCTTTTATTTGAGCCTCCGTACACTCTCTACTGCGAGAAAGAGCAGTATTTATATCAGAAGATATCCTATTACTAAACACTTGTTTCTCATCCTGTTTTAGATTTACAGAAAAATCATGTAAGCGAGGGCACACGACCCCAATAACATCAAAGATCTTCTTGGGATTTGGTTTACGTGTTATTGATTCTGGATTTTGATAAACATAATAAATGATATCATCCATAAATGACACCTTCGCAGCATAATAGTAAAGCCGTGGCGTGAACTCGGAATCCTCGTGGTAAATACCTTCAAAGAATCTTAATTGCTTATCATTTAATAATTTTCTCCGAGTAATTGAGAAAGGGGCGCAAGGTGACATTCTTTTTTTCATGACCTCAATGCCAGCCATTGGCAGTTTCCCTGCATGTGAGAAACGCCTAACAGGCTTACCATCAATCATATTAGCCGCACAAATAGATAGTATATCTGGGGTTTCCACTTTCAATTGTCTACAGATTTTTGCCAAGCAATTCTCTTCTATCCAATCGTCAGAATCAAGAAACATTACATAATCCCCTTCGGCATTATCAATACCTGTATTACGCGCGGCCGAAAGTCCACCATTTGGTCGATTGATTACTTTTAAATTTGAATATTTACATGCATATCTTCTGGCAATATCGCCAGACTTATCAGGAGATCCATCATTTACGCAAATCACTTCATAATCAGAAAGTGGAATATCCTGACAAAAACAAGAATCCAAACATTTTCCAATGTATTGTTCTACATTGTACATTGGTATAATAATAGAAAGAACCATAACTCTAAAAAACAAAAAACCATTGATCGTTAGCCCATTTGTATACTTCTAACACTAGAAACGCAGCCAAAATTGGATACCATATTATACTATCTTCTCTCTTTGAAACAAAATAGTATGTTGCATATGCCAAAACAACAGGTATGCTCATTCTAAAAAAGAACATCATTCTAGAAAGATACTGATCATGCATTGTGAAACCATAACAAAATACAGAAAAGACAAACAGGTTATAATAAATACTAAAGTTCTTATCTTTAAAATATTCATGTAGTTTCTTTGAATAAAGTACAACTACAAGAAACACAATATAATTAAAAATTACGCCCAATCCAGAATCAACTTCCACTTTCATGTCATTTTCCTTAATTCGTTCAGCCAAATAATCATATCCAATCACTGTAAGATAGACACCATATTTCTCTACCAAATATACAATTAACGTTTGCCCAACAATAAGACCCGCTAATATCGTTACTATTTGCATTTTAATACCCAAAATCTTATCAGTATTAAAAATCCAATATGCAGGTAGAGCAAGTACAGCAGACCTATGATTTAAAAAAGCGAAAAGTACAAATAATAAATATGGTATTAATTTACGCTCTTTGATAAAAGAAAATGCAAAGAAAATACACGATATGGCATTTGCCTGTCGAATTCCACTGGTATAAAAACTAAGAAAATAAAAGAGAAAAAAGAATACCCCATAAGGTAGAATTTTCTTCATGTTTCTAAAACCAAACAGAAAAAAAGTAATCTGAATAGCAGCGCAAAGCACAAACCAATAGTAAGGCCATATTCTGTGGGCCAGAACGTATTCTATCGTAAATTTTGAGAAAGGTTCTAGTCGGTCTACTCCATATCCGTATGTAAGATAAGACAAATAAGAAAGATAGTCATTACCAACCATATATCTTAACCCTACTACAACTGTAAACACTAATATCGATAAATATAAAAATATCGATTTAGAGTAAACCTTAGCTTTTGATACTCGGTAGCAGAAAGATATTAATACTATGTATAGGGGAATAAGAACTGTAAGTGCATTCATTTTCTTACGACAATCTATTAAAACAATTGAAGATAAGAGCTTTTATGTGTACGACAATTAATGTCAGACGAGGTCCAAAGAATTTAATAATTCTTCTTTTAAATTTTGTTGAAGAAGAATTCCAACTATCAGAATAAAGATGAATAGAGACTGTGTTAGGCGTAATCGCTACTTTTTTTGTATAGAAGCTTTGCGGACAAAAATAGTCCCAAGGATAGATTGTTATACCTTCTATTTCTTGAAGACTATTATCAGCCTTTAATCCTTTTCGTATTAGCAAATCTGTTGTATGCCTAACTATTGTTACTGGATTTGCCTTTCCTTCACCATCAATAAAATGAAGTTTTGCATAGTAATCCAGCATCTCTTTATAAAGGCCGAGGCCGGGGTTTACCCCAAGGCCGAGGCCGGGGTTTACCCCAAAAGAGTTTGGCGTCGCCCCCCTCTTAACGTCTTCACTCGGCTGTTCAAATCCCATAAATGCGCCTTTTGATATTATATGATCCATACTTTTTATCACTTCAACATCAGTGTCAAAGTATAAACCGCCGTATTTGTAAAGTATCCAAAAACGCGCATAATCACTTACAAAGGCATATTTCTTTCTACTATAGGCTTCCTCTGTATAAGGAATCATATTCACATCAAAATTGTCCTCATTCCATTCCTTAATCTCATAATTAGGAAGATATTTTCTCCATGAATTTATGCACTTTTTTGCGGATTCTGGCAAAGGGTTTCGACCAAACCAGCAATAATGTATTGTCTTTGGAATATTTGTCATATATTAATTTGCCTAAGTTTCTTATAGTATTTATTTTCTTGTATTTTACCAGCCATAATATAAATGGTTTTTGCAGTATAGTACAAATGGAAATATGCGATGTAACCAAATAATCTATCTAGTGCAGGTATTGTATATTTTATCGCATGGAATTTAATTGGGAAAAAACTATAATACTCATTTCGTGACAGTAGACCAGCTTTTAAAGCATCCATTTTCCTCCTGTGAGCGAAAACTTGTATTGTTTCTTTTTCAACACATGTGTCGTTAAGTTTAATTAGAAATTTCTTTTGTATTTCGAACAATTTAGGACTCATCTTATAAGTAATCCCATCAATATTCTGAACGTAATGATAGTACGCCTTTGGAAGATATGCAACTTTTAATTCTTTATTTGCAAGTTGAGCCCATATCAAAACATCCTCACTATAATTTATTCCAGGATAAAACTTGGCATTATAATCCGTATATATACGTCGCTTAGCCAACTTATTCCATAAACTGCCATGCAATTTGCATCGAAGGATTGACGTGACAAGACCTCTGATGGTATTATCTGTTATAGGTTGAGAAACGTAATTTGTATTATTATCTTCTTTATCACTATAAAAATCGCAAACCAAAATGTCTGCATCTTGCGCCTTCGAAACATCATACATTTCTTCCAGCATTCTTGGCTCTACATAATCATCGGGATCTGCATGAATAGTATATTCTCCAACAGCATGATCAATACCCGTTTGGCGAGCCATCGCTCGCTCCACCATTCTTCTTATGGATTACCTTTATTCGATTGTCATGCCTAGCATACTCATCACAGATATCCCCACTTTTGTCAGTAGAGCCATCATCAACCAAGATGCATTCCCAGTCTGAAAAAGTCTGTTTGAGAATGCTATCGAGGCATTTCCTCATTACTTTTTCCTGATTGTATATAGGAACAATAATACTAATTGTTGTCATTGAAGTGGGTTATATCTTGAATAATATGCTTAATTACTGTATTACCGTAAAAAACCAGACATTACGACAATCTCTGGATCTGTTTAATCGTTTCTGCATCTGAATCAACATACCTACCCAGCAGCTTGCAAACAAAAACCTTGAATTTTTTGTAAGTTCTATTAATAAAAGCGTTGTCCTTTACAGCCCAAGAATGCTTACAACAATGCACCGTATAGCTGTTACCATTTGCAACACTTGGCATAGGGGCACACAAGTTCGTGCCATATATCTTAAATCCCTCTTCTAGTTGCTGTTCCTTGTCCGTAAATTTAAAACCATACTTTACTGCAATGTTAGAATAAATAAACGGAGAAATCATCTCTGTATCTACAGTTCCATCTTCCTTGATAAAGCTATGGGTGTTATAATACTCCATCACGTCTTTGAAGAACGGATGGCATTTTTCTGCTCCCAAAAAGGCAGCTTGGATCTGTGAGCCATGTACGTATCGTACTTCCGGATTCTTGTTGCCATTTTCATCTACGATTTTATGCTTAATGGCATATTTCAACTCTTCAGGATAAAGTTCCAAAGCAGAGAAAGCTCTATTGTTCAGAGCGAAGTCGAAGTTCTTTCGTACGAATATATCGGAGTCCATATATACACCACCTTCAGTATATAAGGCGTAGGCTCTTATATAATCACAGGCGAAAGCCCACTTCCTGGCTTTAACTGCCTCGGCGACATAAGGAACAGAGTTAACGTCAAAGTTATCCATGTTCCATAGTTTTATTTCATAATCTGGAAGATGTATCTTCCAAGTATTAACACATGTTTCTATAAACTTTGGCAATGGGTCATTACTCAGCCAACACCAGTGTATTTTTTTGGGAATCATATTTAAATATTTAATGAATTACGTAAATATTGAATAGATGCTTTCTTCATCTCCGACAGTTTTTCATCGGCTGTATCAAAATCAATAGGAGAAGCGGGGTGTAATATCGCACCTTCCTCTTTTATAAACCTTGTCTGAAGGCCTAATGACTTTGAGAACTCCTCTACCCTACTATTCTCAGAAGCAGAATCTCCATCGACAAACCTTGCGAATGCAAATACTTCCTTACGGAACAAGAATGAGAAAATAAATGCATGGAAAGAATCTGTCAACACATATTTCGCATTGAGAATTAGTTCCAAGAATTCCTTTGGATCAGGACTATATTCTGGCGTACCCAAATCAAAGTCCGCCTCAATCATCGGCGGAAACACCATTTTTAATCCCTTATTCTCACAGAAAGCTATACTTTCTTGTTTATACCATGTCTGATTACCTAGGAAATAACAGAATACATAATCTTCTGGTTCTTTCTTTAGTTGCAACTGTTCCACCCACTCTTGGCCAGAAAGAAGAAGTGTTGGGTCAAGACAAATATCTATATTATGAGGATATATTTGCGATAAAACTTGTTTCCCCAAGTTCTCACGTACAGAAACAGACTTAAAAGTTGAAAGCCATACTTGCATCTTGGCCAGTTTGTCCTGAGGATAATTATTCTTACTTATACTGGGTGCATAAGATATTTTGGGCTTATGCTTTACAAAATTCAGGAAATAGTAGCATGAGAACAGATTATCGGCTGATGTCCATATCTGATCGCTCCCGCATATAAATGCATCAAAATTAGGTTCTATCTTCTCTAAATCTGAATTATCAAAACTAACATCCCAATATTTAATATTACGCAACCTGAAGTTTTCGCATTTGTCCGTAAGTTCCCTGTCATAAATCTTATAAGGCGATGGTTTGGGACTATGAAAAATCGAATTCCATTTTCCTTTAACACGTTCGAAAAACGTTGGTGCCTTATAGTTCTCTATATCGTAGTCAAAGCGTATATTGGCATCTCGCAAGACATAAGCATCATACCCCAAACGTTGTACGACTTGCTGAAGTGCAAACGACTGAAGAATGGTACCATAATTTCTCCAACGAGTCCATGTAACTATAGCAATTCGTTTCATATCAGATATGGAATATATTTCGTATTTGTGTTCTTAATAATCTTTTGGAAGGTCTCCAAATGCGATAATTAAAGATATGATCAAACTCACAAATTATATAAGCTAAATGAACTCCCATATAAGGAGCTATCGCATCAAATAAACATCTCCTTTTATTAGTCTTTGGAGCCCTTAATCTATCGTTACCTTTTATAGCCTCATCTACCGAACGATTATATAAAATCATATTAATAGATGAAATAAGATTATCACCTTTCTCCGTTATAGGCAATATACATGAGCAACCATTCTTAAACTCTTCTTTTAAATCATCACTCAATCCCCAGAAATCTCCAATAGTAATATCTGAACAACGATTGGGGCTCGCATAATTGCAATGCACACAACTATCCCTACTGGTGTATCCGTCAATAAACGTATTGAAGTATAAATCTTTATATCGTGATTTCCATAAATTATACTTATACAGTTCTTTACTACTATTGTCAAATATTTGCATTAGGTAATCGTTTCCCTTTCGAAAACTCACATAGACGCCCAAATTCTTTGTCTTTTTTTTCACATAGTTCCTTAGAAATTCTTGTGAAGGGGTGCCGTGGCATATTAAATCAACTGTATAAAGATTATCATAATCTTTCCTTAAAAAAGATTTCAATCCGGCGACTTGGCATGGCGTTCCGAAGAAAAGTACTTCTTTACCTGATATTAGATCATCCTTTACTAGAACATAGGCTTTATCTATGTCACTTTGAGCATATTTGCTGCCTTTAATAAGCTTTACATCTTCTAAGCTATCAATCCTTTTATGATATACTTTTACGCCACTACTTTCAACGCAACCATATACGATTCCACCTTTTTGAAGAAAAAAGCACGACAACGCATCTGTAGCACCACCTGATGTACTACTAACATACGCGCTTTCTTCGCGATGCTTCCCTGCATAGGCCTTTATTGGCTGTGCCAGCTTTATTGGGCTGTTAACTTGGCATACCCGCTCACATAGTTTACAATTAATACACGAACTAATATCAATATGAGGATATACATGCCCCAGTACTCCTTTAGGTCGCATCTCTATGCACTGTTTGGGACATATGTTCGCACATGCATAGCAACCTGTGCATTTTTTTTCTGCACATATTATTTTATTCATTATTTTATTTCCTACTAAATATCCGACCTACTTTTGACAACAGCATATGTCTATCACTTCTTGTTAATATAATCATTGAATTAATAAACATACAAACGCAAGCAGATAATATAAGGGCGATTACTAATCTGCACCATGTACTTGCATCAATAATCATATGAAATGAATAACATACTATCAATGACAAGGTAAAGCATGACACCGATTTAAACATCGCTGGATAAAATGTCCATCGATCAAAATTAAGGCATTTAGCTCCAAACATTGGTAAAAAGAATAGATTTTTACCAAAATATAAAATTAAACGAATAACAGAAAAAACACAAAGTTTATTGAATACCCCATCTACGAATGGAAGTGCAACAATAATAAGTACAAAGCTTGTGGTTTGCTGAAACAGCAAGAATAAAGATGTGTACTTTATCTTATTAGTTATTGTAAAAATATTCCACAATCCATCTAACGGCATTGAGAAAATAGATGCAAATGTTCCTAAGATTGTAAGTATATAAAGTTGATGTGCATTCTGAGTTGGCATCCATAGAGAATAAAACTCTTCTCCAAAACTATACAAGCAGACTGTTGGCATGGTCGCAATAAAGCCCATAATTCGTATACTCTGAAGTATGACAGCTTTCATCTCTTCATATTTCTTTTCCGCATATAATTTTGTTAAATTTGGAGCGAAGACCTGACTTATCTGACTAAAGAAAGAGTACATAAATGTCGGCACTAATTTCGAAATCGAAAAGAAACCCATGGCAGTCGCGCCTATAAAAAGATTTGCAACTACTAAGTCTAAACCTTGCCCTAACATTTCATGCAATTTCGAAATTATATTCCATGAACCTGATATAATTAGTTCTTTAACTTTTTTATAATCAAAAAAGGATTTCCTAACATGCAGTTCAGGTGTCAAGACCCTAGTATAACGGTAGTTGGTAAATGCTATATAGATGGTACTAAGCGTGCCTGCCAAACCCATGTACCATAATTTCGGCATTAACAAACCAAAAAGAAACAATAAAACTAAAGCTCTGACAATATTGCTAATAATTCCTCTCAGACTGGCTAATTCCAATCGATTCTTTATAAAAGTAGCTACTGCATATATATTAGTAAGTAACCCAATAAGTGTATTTATAACCAAGAATGAAAACAGCAGTTTTACATCAAAGATTAGTTCGGAAGGTATTTCAAAAATGTGCTCCAAATATAGAACACAACCTGTCATTGACATAATAATGATAGCAGCAAGCACCAGATTGCTATAAAAAACTGAAGAGAAGTACTTATTAGCATCATCAATCCTTCCTTGCTGATAAGCGATGGTCACAAATCTACCTGCCATCGAATTTAGCGCGATGGTCAATAATTGTGTATAACCTATAATATTAGCAGACAAACTAACAAAACCATAAGCAGCAGCACCCAATGAGCCAACGATATATGGGGTCAAAAAGAAATTGATTCCCACATTGACAGCAAAGGATATGGCAGTAGCACCTATGTTTATTGCAAGCTGTCTATTTTTACTTCGTTCTATATTTCGCATTATTATCTTCCTCCAAAAAGATCAAAATCAGGGGACGGTTCTGAAGTGAACCCAGAAAGTTGGACACAACTTAAAGGTTCAAATGAAACGTAGTTACAGTCTAGAAGAAAAGTTATGTGCAATTGGATTTGTATTCCAAGGAGAGTCTGCTCGTTCTGTCTCTCGTAG
>Ga0326513_10002417_pt1 | contig 13809 bp, 10 predicted proteins | sample 2_2465_0518_D_FD_203654 | JGI IMG/M metagenome (GOLD analysis project Ga0326513, IMG submission 203654) | Bovine rumen microbial communities from UC Davis, California, United States - 2_2465_0518 | ecosystem: Host-associated > Mammals > Digestive system > Stomach > Rumen | place: USA...
GTCGTCGCCTTCAGTGATGGTTACTGTTTCAGTAGCGAAGAGGAGCATAACATCATCTGTTACAATAGGTGAGATGCCTTTGAGTTCCACGTTTCCTACTCCCATAGGACCTTCAGGACTTTGGAGGATGAAGTTTTTCAGATAGAAGTCGTAGAGACCTTCGTTTTCTGTGATACTGATTACAGTTCGCTGTTCAGAAGTATCGTCGTTAATTGTGATTGACATTGGTACATCGTAGTCCGTTGCCTGAGCAGCAAGTGCTGTTACTACAGCAAAAAGTAGTGTAAAGATTTTTCTCATATTTTTTTAGTTTACAGTTTACGGTTTATTTTATTCTGTAGAAAAGTCCAATGGTGCCATAGATCGGATAGAGGGTCTGTTCTACGGTTTTGAAGTCGGAATGGTGGATGCCGGTGAGTCCCCATGCAAGGTCGGCTGAGAGTCCGAGGCGTCGCCAGAAGTTCCAATCTACTCCGGCGGAGATGCCGAACTGACAACGGCGCATGTCTTCTCCGAAGTCGTAGGTTGCCCACTCCCCTTCTTTGTCGCCCATGACTACCTTAGAACCAGTCGGGTCGTCTTTGCGGAGGTAACCATCAAAGGCATAACCATCAAACTGTTTACAGGTAAGAATGGAGAGATACGGACCTGCTTTCAGAGTGACAGTGCTACTAAGTCGGAAACTTAGTTGTACGGGTATGGTGAACATACGCTGGCGTACTTGCTGACGCACATGACCTGTGTAGAGTCCTTCGAGTTCGTCTTCGTCCATTTTCACTTTCATGTGGTAACCCTTTGTGGTCACTTCGGTGTCCATATCTTTTATCTCGAAACGCACACCGCCCAAAAGTCCGAAACGAGCGGAGAGACGATATTGGCAGTCGAAACCCACCATAAAGTTGGGTGTAACGCGAAACTTATCGATACTGCGTATTTCGGCAGGAATACCCAATGGTGCTGTACCACCGATGGCATAGCCCACACGGGCTTTCATCTGGAAGGTTTCGTCGGGGTTCTGCGCCATTGCTGAATGGGCAATAAGGACGAGAAACAGGATGAGTATGTATGATGCAATATGTTTCATTTTGTCAGTTCTTTTGTTTCACCCGATTTAAAGGTGATTTCCACCTTATCTATATATAATGTGCTACCTACGGCTCCTTCGAAGGTGTCGCCTGTCTTGCTTGAAGAGAACACAAGTGCTAGGTTGTATCCGCGGTTGGCGAGCAACTCCGCGTCGATAGGAGTGGAGCCCTGGAAGGTCATTTCAAACTTCGTCCACTGGTCGGTGGCGGGAGCTGAGAGCACTTCTGCCTTACGCACTATGTAAGGACTGGAGAGCACGTCGTCGCCGTGGAGCATGATTCCGCCCCCTGCCTCGTCGTGGTTGTAGTAGAGCACAGAATAGAGCGAAGGCAGGTCTACGCGGTCAGGCAATTCGTTGAAATTCTTATCGGTAAACACGGGACCTGGGGCATACTTGTAGTAGCCAGTTATCTTGACAGGTTCCTGAGTATAAGGAATTCCCATCTGTGTACACATGAGTGTGTTGGTGAAAGCGTAGCTTACGTCGAAAGCTCCGAGGTAGAAGTTGCCGGCAGCAATCGGTTTCTTGAAGGTCTTTCCCCAATTACCTGTAGAACGCGTAGTAAGTCGGATGCACTTGCCATCAAAACCATTATCGTCGGGAACTGTAGGATAGTCCTCTGCCGGAGCACTTGGTTTTGCCACCATATAACCTTCGTTGCCCGATGCCCAGATGTAGTTCTTGGTGCCGTTGTCGTCCTTGTAGAACCACACATAATACTTATTATTGGCACTCAGTTCGTAGTCGTCGAAGTCATAACTGTTCGTAGGCTGCACACCCTCGCGGAAGTCAACCTGATAGGTGCGCTTCCAGTTGCCGTCTTCAGAGGTGACGGTATAAGTAACAGGTTCTTGACTAAAATCGTGAATGCTGCCATTGGCAGGTGTGACAGTTGCTCCGGGAGTGAGTTTGAAGTGTAATGCCATAGCAGGCAGAGCAGAACGGTTGCGCACTGTAAATGTAATCAGGTTGGAGCTGGAAGGAATGTTCTCGATGCGCATATCAGTTTTCTGACTGAAATACTGATCGAGATTTTCACCCTCAACCCATGCTTCAAGTATGTCACACTCCTTATTCTCAGGTTCACTCTTTATGCACGACACTAGAAGCGTTGCCAGCAAAAGTACGTAATAGGAATATCTCATGAAGAAAATAGTCGCTTTATTCAAAATGTCACCTAAAATGTCTGAAAATTCAGAAAACGCTGCAAAGGTACGATTTTTTTTCATACCTTTGCACATATATTTATATAAACATTAAAAAACTAACAATATGAAAGCATTTGTATTCCCTGGACAGGGTGCCCAGTTCTCGGGCATGGGTAAAGACCTTTACGAGACAAACCCAACAGCAAAAGAACTTTTCGACAAGGCAAACGACATTCTCGGATTCGACATCACTAAGATAATGTTTGAAGGTACTGCCGAAGAACTGAAGCAGACTAAGGTAACTCAGCCAGCCGTATTCCTTCACAGCGTAATCTCTGCTATCTGCATGGGTGACGCTTTCAAGCCAGATATGGTAGGCGGACACTCACTCGGTGAGTTCTCTGCCCTCGTAGCTGCCGGTGCACTCTCGTTCGAAGATGGTCTGAAACTCGTTTCTAAGCGTGCTATGGCTATGCAGAAGGCTTGTGAGGCCGCTCCAAGCACTATGGCTGCTATCATCGGACTTGCAGACGAACAGATTGAAGAGGTATGCAAGCAAATAAGCAAGGAAGGAAATATCGTTGTACCAGCAAATTACAACAACCCTGGTCAGCTCGTTATCTCTGGTAATATTGAAGCCGTGAACGAGGCTTGCGAAGCCCTCAAGTCTGCAGGAGCAAAGCGCGCTTTGCCACTCCCTGTAGGCGGTGCTTTCCACTCACCACTCATGCAACCAGCTAAGGACGAATTGCAGGCTGCTATCGAACAAACTGAATTCAAGACTCCTAAGTGTCCTGTATATCAGAACGTGGATGCTAAGGCACATACTAACCCAGAGGAAATTAAGCAGAACCTCATCGCTCAGCTCACTGCACCAGTACGTTGGACTTACGAAGTGCAGGCAATGATTGCAGCAGGCGCTACAGACTTCACCGAGTGTGGTCCAGGAAAAGCTCTGCAGGGTATGATTGCAAAAATCAGCCGCGACGTAACTGCTCACGGAATCGAATAATGTAAAGGTTATGGAAAAGCCAATCATCTATCAGGTTTTCACACGATTATTTGGAGCAAACTCCACTAAGTGTGTACCTAACGGCAGCAAGAAAGAGAATGGCTGCGGACACTTGAGCGACTTCACAGGTGCCGCGTTGGATGCCATCAAGGAACTAGGTGCTACCCACATCTGGTACACCGGACTCATTGAGCACGCCACACAAAGTGATTATACTGAATACGGAATCAGACGCGACCACCCTGCCATTGTGAAGGGACGCGCCGGGTCACCCTATGCCATCAAGGACTATTATGATATAGATCCAGACTTGGCTACAAAGGTGACAGACCGATTCCATGAGTACGAAAACCTAGTGAAGCGAACTCATAAGGCTGGACTGAAGATGATTATAGACTTCGTTCCAAACCATGTGGCTCGTCAGTATCATTCGGATTCAAAACCTATGAGTGTACCCGACTTCGGAGAAAACGACGAACCAAGTTGGGCTTTCTCTCCACAGAATAACTTCTATTATTTGCCAGGAACTAAGTTCTCGCCAGACTTCGACCTGAACGACCCGGAGCAGGGACCATACGAGGAGTACCCATGCAAGGCTACGGGCAACGACTGCTTCAGTCAGTGGGTGAGCCGCAACGACTGGTACGAAACCGTAAAACTGAATTACGGCATAGATTATCAAGGCGACCATCAGTTGGTGTTCAGTCCGGCAACTCCAGACACATGGGTCAAGATGCGCGACATCCTACTTTTCTGGGCATCTACAGGAGTAGATGGTTTCCGCTGCGACATGGCAGAAATGGTACCAGTAGATTTCTGGGGATGGTGCATTCCGCAGATTAAAAAAGAATATCCTGAAGTAATATTCATAGCTGAAGTATATAATCCACACGAATACCGCAACTACATACATCGCGGTAAGTTCGACTACCTGTATGACAAGGTGGGACTCTACGACACCCTGCGCTCAGTAATGGGCGGACAGTCGGCAAGCCTCATCACTGGTCATTGGCAGGCAGTGGAAGACATACAGAGCCATATGCTCAACTTCCTCGAAAACCACGATGAGCAACGCATTGCAAGCCGGTTCTTCGCAGGTAATGCAGAAAAGGGTAAACCTGCTCTACTCGTGTCAGCACTGATGCAGACCAATCCTATGATGATTTATTTCGGACAGGAACTCGGCGAGCCAGGAATGGACGCAGAAGGATTCTCAGGCGAGGACGGCAGAACCACTATCTTCGACTACTGGACAATAGATAAGATACGTCGCTGGAGAAACGGAGGTAAGTTCGACGGCAAACAACTCACTAAGGAAGAAAAAGAACTGCGTCACTACTACGACAAGGTGCTCCGCATGTGCAATAAGGATAAGGCAATACGCGAAGGACTGTTCTTCGATATTATGTACGCCAACTACGACAACGAACTGATGGACACCAATAAGCTATATGCTTTCTTTAGAAAATCAGGCAAGGAACTCATCCTTGTAGTGGCAAACTTCAGCGATGAGATGCAACGTACATGGGTGAAGATACCTGCTCACGCCTTTGAAGTACTCGGCATCCCTACCCTTACGGAGAAAACCGAATGTAAGGAATTGCTGACCCACACAACAGAGAAACATATTCTCGTGCCAGACGGCACTACATACCTCGAAGTACCGGCAAACGGAGGAAAAATACTGAAATTCACTCTGTAAATTTTGTAAATTCACAAAAACTCCGTACCTTCGCAGCCGCTTTTACGAGATAAAAGCAAAAAAGTCAACCGTTGCTACGTGTTAGCAACATATTCATTAACCCCAAGCCAGAGGACTAACGAGATTAGTTCAAGGCTTACAAAAAACAATAAAAACAATGAGTAAGAAGGGATCTACAAGAATCAGACTTCAGCGTCATGGTCGTAAGAACTATGCTTTCTACAGCATCGTTATCGCTAATGCAAATGCTCCACGTGACGGACGTTTCATCGAGAAGCTCGGTACTTACAATCCAAACACCGACCCAGCTACAATCAGCTTGAACTTCGAGCGTGCACTTTACTGGGTAGAAGTTGGTGCTCAGCCAACTGACACAGTACGCAACATCCTCTCAAAGGAAGGCGTATATCTGATGAAGCACCTCAAAGGTGGTGTGAAGAAAGGCGCATTCGACGAGGCTGCAGCAGAATCTAAGTTTGCAGCATGGAAGGCTGAAAAGGCTCAGAAGGCTGCTAAGTATGCTGAAGACCTCGCTAAGGCAGACAAGGCAAACGCTAAGGCTCGTCTGGAAGCAGAGAAAAAAGCTAACGAAGCTGTTGCTGCTAAGGTTGCAGAGAAGAAAGCTGCTGCAAAGGCTGCTGAAGAAGCTGCTGCTGCTGCAGAGGCTGCTGCTAAAAACGCAGAAGCAACTGAGGCTACTGAAGCTGCTGAAGCTACTACTGAGGCACCAGCAGAGGAAGCTACTGCTACAGAAGCTCCTGCTGAAGCATAATCAGAAGTTAGAAGAAAAAGAAGTCCTGAAGGCATTGAGCTTTCAGGACTTCTTTATTTATATTTCAAAGGGGAGATTCCCTGATGCATAACGCATCAAGGAATCAGAATCTTCTTAGATGTGCCATCGCTCATCATGTAGATATTGACACCATGCTGAGGAGCAGGAATCCGAACTCCACTAAGGTTGTAGATACCTACTATTGTAGGTTCGACAACATCTGCAATAACATCCTCTACTGGAGTAACGATAGAACCATCAATATACTTCTCTGCAAGTTCTAATAAATAATCAGCATAGGCTCTCACCTCATTACTGCTGTTTAACCCGTTGTCGTCACGATGAGTAAATTTGCTTTCAGCATCAAATATAGCATATATAAATGCAACGTATGCATCAGGCGAAGCCTCTGACTCATGCGATGAGAGAATGTCATAAGCCTTAGCGATGTTATTGGCTAGAGAAATGTATGCAGGATCAAGAGCCGCAGTGGTATTGACACGGAACTGTTTGGTGACAGCTGGGTCGTAGAAGTAACCAGTAAGTCCACCAACCTCTGTTTCTACAGTAAGCGGAACAAAATACTGTGTAGAAGCATCGTTGATGAGTTGAGCTTTCTTCGGAGCAGTAGTGCGTACAAACGTACCCTTGACAGCAGAGTCGACATTATCCGTTGGAGCAGCAAGTACATCAACATAAGGAGTCTCGTCGTCAGTAAAGAACCATAGCATATTATTAATTTCTGACGAAGTCATTACGAGATAAGTCTGTCCAGCCTCAAGATTTACGACGTCAGTAGTAGTGAGAATTGAAGTACCAGAAGTCTTATGGCTGTCGATGCGACGTGCAATGGCACCATCGAGCAATTCTCCGTTGAACGGAGCAGTAAACAGTGACCACTTCCCTATTGCATCTGTGAACGCAGCTACAGCAAACTTAGCCTTGAAGTCAGCCTTGGGCTTGAAGTCGTAACCAAAAACAAGACGCAGATTTTGACAGATACCATCGGCATTGATGATATTATCTTCTTTGTAGTTATCAGAACCTGCTACATATACAAGTGTATTAGGATTATTGAATGAATTACGATCGTAATTAGGAGTAAAGGCTTCTACCTGAGTCATGTCGAAACATGTTGCAGAAGAATAGTTAGACAACTTCAACAAGAGTTCGAAAGCATTCTTGTCCCAGTGGCCTGAGAACGAAAGTACGCCGTCTTCGAACGAACTTACAGCAAAGTCACTTTCTCCAGTTATAGTAAAATATGTACGCGCAGGATTTGCTTTCGACACATCGATTATATCCACAGTAGCATTATTACTCCATTCTGTAGCCACTTCTGCATAATAACGCTTTCCATTCACGAGAGGACACGACATTGTGTTGGCAACAGTGAAATAGAGATCAGAAGAGGCATTTGCAGGTATAAGAATGTTTGACAGGGAGTTGTGACCATTTTCAACCCACTCTTCTTTGTCTTCGTCATAGACATAAATATTTATCCTACCTGTACCCTCGTAAGCCATATCATCTTCATTATTCATACGAACAGTGAGAGAGGCCTTTTTGCTGTAGAACTTATTGTACTCTATTCCTTCTATCGTCTCTGTTTCACCAGAAGCAGCAGATATGATAGATGACAAAGAAAGATTAGCAGTAACAGTCTCTGGAGTGACAGCTATCTGGTCGAGAACAGTCAAATCAGCATCGGTAGCCGTAATGTACCAAGTCTTAGTGCTGGTTGGTTTGCAAGTAAGGCTTATAGTACCTGTAGAACCTGAAGGGATAATGGTTTCAAGGTCGGATGACTTTGCATTTCTCAGCAAAGAAGGTTTTGCACTGCTAGTTGACGCAAAGAGATATACACCCTGAAGAGGAAGTGTTGAGTTGTTTTCTATCGTGATATCAAACGTATTGGTACGTTGTGCATATACCGTCTCAGGTTGACTTATTTCCGCAGTACGATTCCAAGTCTTTGGATATGCTTCGAACAAAGCAGACTGGTAAGCATTAAAGCCATTCATACCAGTTTCTGTATTTACAGTATAGTAGCCATCAGCCTGACCACCCCATCCGAAATTAAAGTAGAAAAGGTCACCCGTCTTCTGATAGCCATGAACCACAACGGCATGTCCACCCTGATTCTCACTCTGACCTGTGTACATGACAGGACGCCCTGCAACCAACTCGTCGTAGAGCATCTGAACCCAAGTCTCCTGAGAATAAGAGTTGCGATATTTTACCGTTCCGCCCTTCATACCGAAGAAGCCACTGAAAGTAGCAGGGATTTTTTCTATATTTCCAGAGGTACTTGAACCATATGTAAGCCAAGTGGCAGCACCTGTAGCAAATACAAATTCAGCAACGGCATTCTTTACTGTAGCAGATTCAGAACCACTGTAGCTGTCTTTCATCAAGTCCCAACGGAGAGGCGTTCCTTTTTCTATCGACTCTGTAACAGGAGCTTCTCCATAAGAATAAGTAGGGGTAGTACTCTGAAGAGTAGATGGAAGATCTTTTCGCCAATAATACAAAATCTGGCTAGCGGCAGTTGCTACACATCCTGTTACTGCACGACTGGAAGTACCTGTCCGGATCGGACAACGATCGTTATATGGACTACTCTGGTGCCAATGACTTGTCATTATGGGCTTGATACTGGAACGGTCGGCACTAGCAGTGAGCAAAGGACGTGGAGTATTAGTACCGTTTGCCTGTGCCTGAGCTACAGATTCTGCCCACGAGTCAAGCATAGCCTGAAGAGCCGGAGGAATATTATCTGCATCGAAATCACCACTCTCTGTATATCCAAGGATGGTTGGGAGGCAGTCGTCGCCAGCAACAATCACGTAACCCTGTCCTTCTCCCCTACTATAAATATAATAAGGTGCAGAACCAGACGCGGGGCCAAAAGCTTTTACACGATTCTCTTTGGAGTTACTTACTAAAGTAAAATACTCCGTCGATGGAAGGAAGTCTGCAGCAATCTGCTCAGCCTTCTCTGGATCGATAGGATTTGCAATGGCATTTAAACTCAATAACACCAAAGCAATTAACGATGTAGACTTTTTCATAGTACAGTAATAAAAACAATTATATTTATACTTAATTATCATCAAGTTTCAATACAGCAAGGAAAGCCTTCTGAGGCACAGACACATTACCAATCTGTTTCATACGTTTTTTACCTCGTTTCTGTTTTTCAAGCAGTTTTCGTTTACGGCTCACATCACCACCATAGCATTTTGCAAGCACATCCTTACGAACCTGTTTAACGGTTTCGCGTGCTACAATTTTTCCACCTATGGCAGCTTGAATGGCTATATCAAACTGCTGACGGGGCAAAAGTTCCTTGAGGCGTTCACACATACGACGTCCAAGTGTCACAGCATTATCCACATGAGTCAAAGTAGAAAGTGCATCGACAGATTCGCCATTGAGAAGGATATCAAGTTTCACGAGTTTTGACTGACGGAATCCAGCTGGGTGGTAGTCGAAGCTGGCATATCCGCGACTGACACTCTTCAGCTTGTCGTAAAAATCAATCACTATTTCACCCAGTGGCATAAGGAATTCAATCTCGACACGATTGCCAGCGATGAAATCCTGTTTTACGAGTTCAGCACGTTTGCCCAAGCACAAGGTCATTATCGGACCTATAAAATTAGCTGTAGTAATTACAGTTGCACGAATATAGGGTTCCTCGACATGTTCAATTAGCGTAGGGTCGGGCATACCTGATGGGTTGTGAACTTCCTCTGCATTCCCATGTTTATCGTAAACCATATACGATACGTTAGGAACCGTAGTTATTACATCCATATTGAACTCACGATCGAGACGTTCTTGTACAATCTCCATATGGAGTAGCCCGAGGAATCCACAACGGAAACCAAATCCGAGAGCGGCAGATGATTCGTGTTGGAACGTAAGAGAAGCATCGTTTAGTTGAAGTTTCTCAAGACTGGTACGCAGGTTTTCATAATCCTCTGTTTCTATAGGATAGATACCAGCAAATACCATTGGCTTTACTTCCTGGAATCCCTTAATTGCTTCAGTAGAAGGATTGGATAGCGATGTAATGGTATCGCCAACCTTTACCTCGACGGCATTCTTAATACCAGTAACGATATATCCCACGTCACCAGTACGAAGTTCCTTCTTCGGCACCATATCCATCTTAAGCGTACCTATTTCTTCTGCAAGATACTCTTTTTTAGTATTTATAAATCGTACCTTATCGCCAGTACGCATCACACCATTGACAATCTTAAAATAGGCAATGATGCCACGATAAGAATTGAACACGGAATCGAAGATAAGAGCCTGAAGCGGTGCCTCCTCGTCGCCTACAGGATGCGGCACACGTTCTACAACAGCATTTAATATATCATCAACACCCTCGCCTGTCTTTCCTGAGGCATAAATAATTTCCTCTGGTTTACAACCTATAAGGTCAATGATTTCGTCAGCTACCTCCTCTGGCATAGCATTAGGCATATCAATCTTATTTATGACAGGGATAATCTCCAAGTCATGATCTATTGCCATATAGAGATTACTAATGGTCTGCGCCTGCACGCCTTGAGTAGCATCAACAACGAGCAGTGCTCCTTCGCAAGCAGCAATAGAGCGGCTCACTTCATAGGAGAAGTCTACGTGTCCTGGAGTGTCTATTAGGTTCAAGATATACTTGCCTCTATCCATTACATCACCATTGTAATCATATTCCATCTGAATGGCATGACTCTTTATGGTGATTCCACGCTCCTGCTCAAGATCCATATCATCGAGCATCTGACCTTGAGTAATCTTAATGGTATTCGTTTTCTCAAGCAGACGGTCAGCCAGAGTAGATTTACCATGGTCGATATGAGCTATAATACAAAAGTTACGTATATTTTTCATTCGTTATGTTATTTCAATATATTCTTAAAAGATGGTGGTATGGGTGTTTCAAACTTAAGGAATTCACCCGTGATAGGATGTTGAAATGCCAATTTATAGGCATGAAGACAGATACGTCCTATTGGATCGGTTTCGGCACCATACTTATAATCACCGGCAATGCTGTGATGCAGGTCTTGCATATGCACACGAATTTGATTTTTCCTACCTGTATCCAGTTTCATCTCCACAAGGCTATATTCCTTTCCGCGTTTTATAGTCCTATAATGTGTCGTAGCTTCTTTTCCACCATCATCAACTGGTGAAGAATGGGTAATAAACATTTTATTATCTGTAAGCCAGCTCGTAACAGAACCCGCATCTTTTTCCATTATCCCTTCACATACTGCAATGTAACGACGATCTACCACAAGATCTTTCCAATTATCTGTAAACATCTTCTGCACATCTCGGCGTTTGGCAAAGAGAAGAAGTCCGGAAGTTTCACGGTCAAGTCTATGAACAGTATGAACTGAAAACGTGCGGTTCTGACGCTTTACGTATTCGTCGAGTATTGATTTCACAGTCTGAGTGCGCTTACCGGGCTGAATATTGGTGAGTATGCCATTTGCCTTATCGACAACGAAAAGAAAAGCATCTTCATATACAATCCGCACCCACTGACTCTGGAGGTCGCGTTTATGTCCGTGGTCACTTATCTGCACAAGCATACCTGGTTTCAGCAAGGTGTTGAACTGTGTAGTTATCTGTGAATTCACATACACCATCTTTCTGGACAGCAGTTCCTTGGCACGAGTTCTAGACACGCCCTCAATATGAGACATAAGGAATGTTAGCAACTCGCATTCCTCACTCACAGGATAATCCTTATATCTGTTTCTTGCTTTATTATCAAAATATTGGCTCATATCTGTATCTATCTTTTTTTCAGCAATACTACATTCTCCACATGTTGGGTGTGAGGAAACATATCAACAGGTTGTACTGCAGCCACTTTGTATTCTGCATCCAAAGCCTGCAAGTCGCGTGCCTGCGTGGCAGGATTACAACTGACATATACAATTCTTTCTGGAGCTGCCATAAGCATTACATCTATCACACTCTGGTGCATTCCTGCACGAGGTGGGTCAGTAATGATTACATCGGGGCGTCCGTGTTCACTAATGAAATCACTATTCAAAACATCCTTCATATCACCGGCATAAAACAAAGTGTTGCTAATGCCATTAATTTCAGAATTTACTTTGGCATCTTCGATTGCCTCTGGAACATATTCAATTCCTATAACCTGCCGAGCCTGTTTCGCTACAAAATTTGCAATAGTTCCAGTACCAGTATAAAGATCGTAAACCAATTCCTTACCAGTAAGAGCAGCAAAACTACGAGCTACACTATACAATTCGTATGCCTGTTCTGTATTTGTCTGATAGAAAGACTTAGGACCTACCTTAAATTTCAAATCCTCCATCGTCTCATATATATAATCCGTACCCTTATAACAATGCACTTTTTGATCGGCAAAGGTATCATTAGCTTTATGATTATCAACGTAAAGCAAAGAAGTAACCTCAGGGAAAGTTATAGAAAGGTGTTCCAGAAACTGCATTGCCTGTTCACGTTCCTGTTCCGTTTCTATTCTGAACTGTATAAGAAGCATGAATTCGCCAGTATTACTATTGCGCATCATCATACTGCGAAGTAAACCACTATTTTCGCGCAAATCATAAAATACCAATCCCTTCTCAAGAGCATATCTTCTGATTTCGTTTCGAATACGATTCTGAAGATTGTCCATCAGTCCACAATCCTCAATATCCAGAATTTTATCAAAAGCACCAGTGATATGAAATCCAACTGCATCCTTTACATCATAGTTGACATTCTGACGCACTTCCTCTTCAGTAAGCCAACGCTTATTTGAGAATCCGAATTCCAGTTTATTCCTATATTCTCTTGTTTTCCTACTACCCAGAATTGGCATAAACTCAGGGAGTTCAATCTTGCCAATGCGAGTCAGATTATCATATACCTGCTGCTGCTTAGCACGCAGTTGTTCTTCATATTTCAAGCATTGCCATTTACAACCACCACACACACCAAAGTGTTGACAAAACGGAGTAGCGCGCAAGTCGGAATACTTATGAATCTTAATACAAACAGCCTCCATATAGTTCGATTTCTTCTTCTTCACCTGTAAATCAACAACGTCGCCAGGTACCACATAGGGTACAAATACTACTCCATCGTCAAGACGGGCAATAGATTTTCCTTCTGCAGCAACTGCAGTAATCTCCACCTTCTCAATTAGTGGTAACTGTTTCTTCTTTCTTGTCAAAGCTATTACTTTTATGATTTATTACTTAATATTTATTTCCTCTAACTCAGCATCCTCCTTATCACATTCTTTTTTACGAAGCATATAAGGTAATATGGATGGTGACAAAATTGCAGATAAGGTATAGGAAACAACAAAAGTCACAATAAAGAATGTAACACCGAGTCCATCTGGAAGGTTCACAACATCACCCATATTAACAGACCGGTCTACTGTCCATTGTATTACTATTATAGCTATTACGGGAAGACAAACAACAATCAAAAGCACTGAGTATACACATAAGCAACAAATTGACAACGAGAATATTTGATAAAAATGCTTAAAGCAATACTTCAATCTTTTAGCAAACACTATAGGATTGAACCCATTAGTTATTTTCTTTAAAGACAAACGGTACAGACTTTTTGTTTTCTGTGCATCTACAGCAAGTCCTTTTTCCTTTACTCTCCACATACTGATTACAATTCCTTGCACAAACATAAAAGCAACAATTGCCAACACAAAACTGATCAGGGCACCAAAAAAGAAAGACGCCCAAAGTGCATGAAAGGCTACGGTTAGAAAAAGTGCAAATAATAATGCAGGAAGCAATGACACGCGAAGAAAAAAGAGGAAATTTGCGGTCACAAAACTTATACTTCTAGACAGACAAGTGATATTTTTTCTCATTTTTTTATCATTTTAGTCCAAAACATCTGCAAATATATAGCTTTTTCATTAGATTTGCAACCAAGAAAACTAAAAATGACAACAAAGCAAATAAAATGGGGCTTCATCGGTTGCGGAGAAGTAACCGAGAAGAAGAGCGGACCAGCATTCAGTAAGATTGCAGGTTCGTCGGT
>Ga0326513_10002418_pt1 | contig 13807 bp, 13 predicted proteins | sample 2_2465_0518_D_FD_203654 | JGI IMG/M metagenome (GOLD analysis project Ga0326513, IMG submission 203654) | Bovine rumen microbial communities from UC Davis, California, United States - 2_2465_0518 | ecosystem: Host-associated > Mammals > Digestive system > Stomach > Rumen | place: USA...
CCGTCTCCCAGTCCATTACGACAGGATAGTCGGGCGTGACACCGCTCTTCTTGATCATGGCGATGGTAAGAGATGCCTCTTCGAGCGCCTCATACGGAGTGATGGCCTGCGAGAAGAAGTAGACTCCGACCTTAAGGCCTGCCGCCTTGGCATTCTTCATGTTGGTAACGAACTGCGTATCCTCGTAGAGATTGCCCGCAGTGCCGTATCCTCTGCCGCCGCATCTGATGAATGCAAATGAATATCCTGCCGCTTTGACCTGGGCCCAGTCGATGGTGCCCTGGAACTGCGAGATGTCGATGCCCAGCTCATAGCCGGCTTCCGTTACCGGAGGATCTTCGCTCGGAGCGGGATCTGCTGCTACCGATGCCGTGTGCTTGACATCCGTGTTTGCGGACTGATCAGTCTTAAGATCTTCTTCGGCTATGACGCCTGCCTGTCCTGAAGTTATCTTATCGACCAGCTCTTCGTCTGACAGCGATGCGAGGTCTATCGTTACCCCGGATCCGCCGCAGGCAGAACCCTGTTTCGCGGGATATGTTGTCTGGACAGCTTCGGTCTCAACGACCTCCGGCTCTGTCTCCTCGGGCAGTTCCGACTGTGCCATGGACTGCTCATATGCGATAACGCTGTTGATGTCTATGGATTCGTCGGGGATTACCGTGCGCGAAGATGCGTTCACAACAACGACTGAACCGAAAGTCAGCGCGGTGATCGATGCCACGGTGATGATGCTGAGTCTCGCCTGCATCTCACGCTTTGCACAAAAATGCAGGAACCATCTCTTGAACCCGAAGTCAGCTTGTTTTCTCATGCCTACTAATATGAAGACTTCAAGGTGTCAATTCAACCGTTTATATTACCCCTGTATTACAGTTTACGGAATTTACGGTTTCTCTCAGCGATCAAGTTCTCCCAGGATTTCAGGGAAAACACCGAGGCTCCGTCTTAAGATGCCGTGCATGTGGGCGATGGCGATGCCGTAGTTGGTCATGGGGATGCCTGCGTCCTCTGCGCATTTCGCGCGGTACATTACTTCACGGTCGTTAAGCATGCATGCACCGCAGTGAATGATCATCTTGTACCCGGACAGGTCGTCGGCAAAGGACAGCCCGGAAGTCGTGTCGATCGTGACCCTAGCGCCTGTATATTCGCCGAGCCACTTGGGGATCTTGTATGTTCCGATGTCCTCGCACTGCCTGTGGTGGGTGCAGCCCTCGGATATGAGCACCTTGTCACCGTCAGCAAGACCGTCGATCGCCCTGACGCCACGCACGGCACTCTTGAGGAAACCTTTGTGCCTTGCCATGAGTATCGAGAACGATGTGAGGAGCATGTCTTCCGGAACGATCTTCGAGACCCTGCCGAAAGCCTGGCTGTCCGTTACGACGAGCTTAGGCCTGTTCTTAAGATTTGCGATGACTCCGGCGAGCTCTTCGACCTGCGTGATGTAAGCCGTGGCATTACTGTCCAGTATCTCTCTTAAGACCTGCTGCTGCGGCAGGATTATCCTTCCCTTGGGCGCGGAAGCATCGATCGGGATCACGAGGATGACCGTATCTCCGGCTGAGATCAGATCGCTGATAAGAGGTGCTGCTTCCTGCTTGTGTGCACCGAGCCTTCCGATCATCTCCTTGAGTTCGTCTATGTTCTTTCCGGTCAGGGAGCTGACGTATATCTCGTTTGCCTTTACCGCGGGGATCGTCTCTCTGAGGTCAGCTTTGTTGAACGCGATTATGTACGGTATCAGTTTCTCGTCGAAAAGCTTTATCAACTGCTCCTCGGTCTTGCCCATACCTTCCACGAGGTCCACCACGAGCACAGCGACATCGACGCGGTTAAGGATCAGACGCGTCTTCGATATCCTCTTCTCGCCGAGTTCTCCCTCGTCATCGAAGCCCGGAGTATCGATGATGACAACAGGTCCCAGAGGCAACAGTTCCATTGCCTTCGTGACAGGGTCTGTCGTCGTGCCTTTGGTGTCTGACACCACGGCAAGATCCTGATTCGTGATCTTGTTCACAAGACTTGATTTGCCCGCATTCCTTCTTCCGAAGAAACCAATGTGGATCCTCTCTCCTGACGGCGTATCGTTAAGGCTCATGGTAGTACTCCTCCGGCTTCGTAAGATCTGGTATCTCCTTCAAGTATAACCTTCCCGACATGGCAAAATGCGGAAGTCGGATAAACTTTGCTTCCTTCGGTGCGACGAGTTCGAACAGCGGGTCTGCGATGATCATCTCAGCGTCTGCGAGCGCCGTCCTTATCTCTTCTTCACCGTGACACTTTCTGTCGCATTCTGAGAGCAGTCCTTCTGTTATCTCCGTCGTCGCGATGATATTGAAGTCTGCTCCGTATCTTCTCTTGAGCTGTGCTGCCACAAAGCCTGACGTAACAGGCTCGCCGACGATATACCGCTTCGACGGTTCTCTTCTTACATCGAGGTAATCACCGATGAATCTGTATGGTATTCCGAGTTCGTCTCTCATGTATTCTGCTGTGGCAAGACCTGAGGAAGATGCGACGATGTTGATGTCTGCAGAACCCGCCTTGATCACCTCGTCAAACGATGTTCCGTAAGACCAGTTCGAGATGAGGTCGTATTCGTCTGAGATGTCTATCGCGGTTGCAGTCAGATCTAGCGGAGTCGTGCCCAGTACGTTCGCACCGGGCTTGCTGCCCTGATGCTTCGGAAGCTTTGTGATGAACTTTCGCGCGAAAGCCAGAAGCGCCTCCGATGCTCCCCTGGAATAATCGTGCATCGCGTTGGTCTGAACATAGAAGCAGGGCAGTCCCGTCTTCTGCTCCAATATCCTGCAGATCCCCTTGAAGTCGGTGCCGTTCAGATACGGCAGAGGTGAGTTTGCAAGCGCGATGAACTTCGGCTTCATCTGCTCTGCGGCATATATGATGTTGCTGATCAGTTTGTCGTCGTTTCCGGTTATCGCATCGATGTCGTTAAGGCCCGATATGTAGATGAGACTCTCCTTGTCATACCACCTTATCTCATCGTGTGTGTTATAGGTCGAATTACATCCCGACGGATCGTGTATAACGCACATGCCGCCGAGTTCGTAGAGCGCCGATGCAAAGCCCGACACATCACCTGTATATACCGGAAGTATCCTGTATGATTTCTTCATACCAGACTCGCGCACCCGATGCCCTTTCTCGGGATGATATCCCTTGTGTCTTTCGGCTCGTTATATGCTTCTTCCATCAGCCTTAAGAACTTCTCTATTCCGGAGTATCCGTAGAGACCGCCGCCTTCTATCATGTTTACGAAGTATTCCGTGCCGGTGAACCATGCCGCTTTCTGTCCTATCGCAAGGATCTTATTCTCACTTCTTGAAGGTCTTCTTCCCCGCACGTGAACTGTCGACCTGATGAGAAGATCAGGGTGATTTGCAGCAAGCCATTCGTAATCCCTCTGTTCATCAGGATCGAATGCGTCTGCGTAAACTGCAGTCAGATCAAAACTTCTTTCGAGGAGAAATCTCGCAAGCGACAACGGTCTCGGGACAGCAGTGTAATCCAGCTGTATCTCAGTATTTCCGATCGCATCTTTCAATACTGAAGCAGCCTCATCGCAGCGCTTCTTTCCGGCTTCAAAAAAGCCTTCGGGAATATCTGTACCGAGACTTCTTAATCCTTCGTCGACGGCATCGTAGCCGAACGTAAAAGGAAGGTATCTGTACGGTCTTTTTGTCCTGATGCTTAATGCAGATGCACCGAGCAGACCTGCCGGATATGAACATACAAAATACTCTGCTCTGCCGAGCGAATAATAATCGTCAAGAGTGGCGATATCTGCTTCGTCTCTTATGACTTTTCCTGACAGTGCAAGAAGCTTTTTTATGTCATTTGCATCATCCATTCTCATGTCACATCCGATGACGGATACGGAACCGTCAGAAGGCAGTTCAGGAATGATGTCGAACATCGCCTTGCGAAGTCTCTGATCCGGAGTCGTGCTCCTCTTCTGCATTACGGGATCCATGAATCCCCTGACGAACTTTACTTCCGGGAAACGCTTATTGAGTTCGCCGTAGATATAGTCCATATCGCATCCCATAAAGCGGTGTATACAGACAGGGAAAACGATGACTACCGGAGGCACTTTCTCCAGAGATTGAAGCACATCGGTTATGCCTTCTATCGTGGTCTCTTCGAGCCTTCCGGAATGCACCATATCGTCTTCTTCCAGTATGACCGAAGAGAACCTTCGAAGCTCGCCCATCTCGGCAGCCGTCATGACAACGCCTCTCATGCAGTTATCTGCGCAGACATATATCTGATGCGCCTCGGGGATCTTGAATCCGATGTGCACGATATTCCATGTTCCGTGTGCAGGCGCATTGAACTCGAGGCCGTACGAGAACGGCTTCGGAAACGCTGCGTCAGCTATCCTTACTCTGTCATCATTTGACTGTTGCATAAGTCGTCTTAACAGTTACTCCGTCAAGTCTTCCGATCTTACCTGATATCTCACTGGTAAGATCCTGCGGTGCGTCGATCGCGATGCTGATTATGTTCATGTTCTTGGAATGATAGGGAATGCCCATGCGGCCGATGATGTACTGCGCAGCCTCATGCAGGAGCGCATTCATCTTCTCTACAGATTCCATGTTCTGAACGATTATAGTGATGCAGGCAACTCTTGTATCCATTCGCATATCCCCCTGTCAGCAGATCCTCGGCAGAAGCTCATTTCCCGGCTTGGGGAGATATGTCATTCCGCCGATCTCAGTAGTCATAACTACCCTTCCCTTGTTCTCTTCCGTGATCTCGCCGATGATCGCAGCACCCTTGCCGTGCTCGCATCCGTGTAATGCCTCTACGACCTTGTCAGCATATTCTGCTGGGCAGATCATCACCATCGTTCCTTCACATGCGAGATAGAGAGGCTCGAGACCGAGCATTCCGGTAACGCCTCTTACGGCATCGTCTACAGGGATCTTCTCTCTGTCGAGCTTTACTCCGACGTCTGACTGCTCCGTGATCTCATACATTACCGTACCGACGCCGCCTCTCGTTGCATCCCTGATGACATGTATCCCGGGGCATACGCCGAGTGCTGCTTCCACTTCATTCCAGAGCGGTGCGCAGTCGCTTGTCACTTCTGCATCAATGCCGTAATCTCCTCTCGCGAGAAGTATCGTTGTTCCGTGTCTTCCGACATCACCGGTCACGATGATCTTATCACCTGGCTTTGCATATGCCCCCGACATGTTCACGCCGTCGGGTATCACACCCACGCCTGCAGTCGTGATGAAGATCTGATCGACCTGGCCTTTGCCTGCGACCTTTGTATCGCCTGCGACGATCTTTACGCCTGCCTTACGCGCAGTCTCGCCCATTGCCTGTGCAACTTTCTCGAGCTCAGAGATGGGGAAGCCTTCCTCGATGACATATGAGCACGTCAGGTAGAGCGGCTTTGCTCCCATGCACGCGAGATCGTTTACCGTACCGCATACGGACAGCTTGCCGATATTGCCGCCCGGGAATTCCCAGGGTGATACGATGAATCCGTCAGTCGACATCGCGATCCTTCCTTCGGGAGCAGGCATTACCGCAGCATCGTCACTCGTAAAATACTCGTTGCCGAGGTTCTTCCTGAACACTTCGGAGATCAGCTCTCCCGTTTTATGTCCGCCGCTTCCGTGGGCCAGTGTTATAACGTCACTCATATCTCTCCTCCGTACATATAAAATGCTGAACATGCACCCTCATCGGACACCATGCATGCGCCGACTGGATGGTCGGGATTGCAAGCCTTTCCGAAGAGAGGACACTGGTTTGGTTCGATCTTGCCCTGAAGAACATCGCCGCATCTGCATGCAGTCTTATAGTCAGGGTTCATTGCCGGCACATCGTACTTCTTGCGCGCATCGTATGCCGCATATTCGTCGCGAAGCTGCATGCCGGATCCGGGTATTACGCCGATGCCTCTCCACTCCGCATCACAAGGCTCCATGAACTTATCCACGAGCGCTACTGCAGCAGGGCTTCCTTCATCGGTTACGACTCTCGGATACGCGTTTACGAAGAACGGTTTGCCTTCGCTGAATTTCTTTACTATTATCGCCAGCGCGGTGACAAGTTCGTCGCCTGTAAATCCCGTGATGACACCCGATACTCCCTTGGCAAGTTCGTCCTCGCAGATCTTCGTTCCGATGATCGCATGGACATGTCCCGGATAGATGTAAGCGTCGCAGGAAGATGCCATTGCTTCATACGCACCGGGCATCGTCTTGTTGGCAGTCAGAAGGGAGAAATTATCTATACCCGCACCAGCCGCACGCTTGACTGCGATGACATCGGAAGGCGTCGTCGTCTCGAATCCGACAGACAGGAAGACGACCTGTTCTTCTGGGTGCTCTTCGGCATATTTCTCCGCGTCTGCAGGCGAGTATACGACCTTGACGTTCGCACCTTTTGCACGCGCTCCCGCCAGGCTCATTTTCGAGCCGGGTACGCGTACGAGATCACCGAAAGTCGTTATCGTGCAGCCCTTCTCGAGCGCGAGGAAGACCGCCTCGTCGATGAAGTTTACCGGCGTTACGCACACAGGGCAGCCGGGACCGGAGATGAGGTGTATCTTCGGAGACAGGAGCCTTCTTACTCCCTGTCTGAAGATCTCATGTGTGTGCGTTCCGCACACCTCCATTATCCTGATCTCAGGGCCGTCGTAATTCTTAAGGAATTCGATCGGGTCAGTTATGTTTGCGCTCATGTCAGATGCTCCTTCGCGAGATTCTCTGTCTCTGTCTTTGAATCGTCGGTTATCTTCGCGATTGCAGCACCCGCATGGACCATTACATACTCACCGGGTTCGAGATCGTCAAGGAGCTCCGCCGATACTTCGCGCTTGGCGCCGGATGCGTCGATAACGGCAACACCGTCCTTAACGCTGATAACTTTTGCAGATAGACCTACACACATTTTTATATTCCTCCGTTCATTAATTTATTCATTCCGTATACTGCCTGTCCCAGCGAGATACCTCCGTCATTGGGCGGTATCAGGCTGTGGATTAGGACCTTGAATCCCCTGTCTTCCAGGAGCCTTTTTGTAAGACCGAGAAGCAGCGTATTCTGATAGCATCCGCCGCTCAGGGCAACCGTTCTTATGCCGTTCGACTTGCAGGAGACCGCTTCTGAGATCGCTCTTGCCAGAAGGTAATGGAACCTGTAAGCAAGAGCGCTTCCGTCAGATCCCGCGAGCCTGGCTTCTGTCAGATCCTTGACTATCCTGTCCGTAGCAAGAACATCACCTTCAACAAGATCATAATCGGCAGTGATCTCTTCCTGTACATGCTCCATCGCCTTGTACATCAGGGCAGTCGCCGCCTCACCTTCGAATGTGCTCTCGTATCTTATTCCGAGTATCGCAGAGACAGCATCAAAGAGTCTTCCTGCCGACGTAGATACTACGGAGTTGACCTTGCCGTCGTGCATCGCTTTATACATCTTGAACGTACCGTTCCTTATAAGGCCAAGCTTATCGCAGATGCCTTCGGCTTCATCGCCGCAGATGTCTATCAGCATCGATACAGCGATCCTCCAGCCTTCACGCGAAGCTAAGTCTCCGCCTGTCTGAAGGAAGGGCCTGATCGACATGAGCCTGTCAAAACCGTCAAGATCGCATCTCATAATCTCGCCGCCCCAGATCGTTCCGTCAGTGCCGTATCCGGTGCCGTCAAAAGACACTCCTATGCATTCGCCGAAGAAGTCGTTCTCAGCCATGCATGAGAGAACATGTGCGTAATGATGCTGCACTCTTACGAGCGGAAGTCCGGATTCCTCTGCAGCTTCCGAAGAGTTGTATCTCGGGTGCAGATCGCAGACGGCAAGAGAAGGTCTCGTCTCGAGCAGCACCTGCATTCTTGCTACCGATTCTATGAGCGCCGCCTTGCCTTTGAGGTCGGTCAGATCTCCTATGTAAGAAGACGGATAGAACAGGTTGTTGACACCTATGCAGAACGTATTCTTAAGTTCTCCGCCGTATGCGATAACGCTTCCTTCGAAGCTGTTCGTCATCATGTACGGCAGGGGCGCATAGCCTCTCGAACGTCTTATCATATACGGCTTCCCGTCATAGAAATCCATGACGGAATCGTCAGCCCTTATCCTTATCTTCCTGTTGTGCGTTAATATGCAGTCAGCAAATCTCGCGATCTCATCTCTTGCATCTTCATCATCCCTGCATATGGGAAGACCGGAGACATTGCCGCTCGTCATTACGAGACAGTCAGTCATGTTGATCTCGTCATCGTAGTCGAACAACAGACTCTGAACAGGCGCATACGGGAGCATGACACCGACTGTCGGATTGCCGGGAGCAATGCCCGGTGCAAGGGGCGAATCATCCTTCTTCGGCAGCAGCAGGATCGGCTTCTGGTGACCTGTAATTATCTCCTCCTGAACATCCGTTGTGATGCAGTGCTGCCTTACGGTATCGATGTCTCTCATCATTACCGCAAAAGGCTTTGCCGGCCTGTGCTTGAGCTGTCTTAATCTCATGACCGCATCATCGCTCTTTGCATCACATGCGAGGTGGAATCCGCCTATGCCTTTTACGGCAACGACTCCGCCTTCGGACAGGATCTTCCTCGCGTGAACGATGGCATCTCTTCCGCGCCTTCCTTCCGGATCGTCAAGGATGAACACTTCCGGTCCGCAGTCATTGCAGCACACAGGTTGGGCATCGTATCTTCTCGTGTCGGGATCGTAGTATTCTGATGCACACTTATCGCACATCGGGAACTCCTTCATCGAGGTCCTCTCCCTGTCGTAGGGAAGGCTGTCCAGGATCGTCAGACGCGGCCCGCAGCAGGTGCAGTTGATGAACGGATGAAGATACCTTCTATTGTTCTTGTCGAAGAGTTCTTCCCTGCACTCGTCGCACATCGCGATATCGGGGGAGACAAAGATCTCACCGGATGTCTTGCCGCTCTCGATTATCTCGAAATCATCATACACAGGCGCCTCTTCCGCAGGCCTTGAATCTATCTTGAGTATTGCCGCTCTCTTGGGCGGTTCCTCTTCTATCAGTCTCAGGAATTCATCCACCTTCGCAGCTTCGCCCTGAGCAAATATCTCTACATAAGGACCAAGGTTTGCCACGGTACCTTTGATGCCGGTACGTGCGGCATGGCGCGCTACGACAGGACGCATTCCCACGCCCTGAACGATACCGTAGACCTTGATCCTCAATGTCTTCATTACATTCTCCCTGACAGCGCGAAGAAGGGCGCGTCTATCCATCTTCCCTCATAGCCTTTTGCAAGCTTCTGAAGGCAGTTATCCGCTATGATCACGTCGTATCTTCCGGACAGAGCCAGAGATGTGAATTCATCTTCTTCAGTGATCTTGATATCGCCTTCCTGTCTTATCTCATCATGCAGAGTAAAGAACGTGGCGATGTCGCAGTCACAGCCGCCGTCACGGAGCGTCTTGCCGAACACCTCGTCGTGGCATACGAGGACCTTGCCTTCGATCTTCTCTTTTGCAAGAAGTGCTTCTGCAAGAGAGCTTCTTATCTCATAATCTTTCCCCGTCAGCCTTGCTGCCTCTATACCGGAAGAAGATGCAGCCACAAGTCTTCTGCCTCTGATGCTTTCGATGTCTTCGAGTGTGACGTCAGTGTAGCTGTCACCGTATGTAAGAGGCGTAGCGCCGAGTATCAGTTCTTCGCCTTCCGATGCTCTGACATCATCTCCTGCGAAGGTCTCGAAGAGTTCCTTGTATGCGACGCTCTCTCCGGAATCGTAGAGCTTCATTCCGTCAGTAGGAAGAGTAAGTATGGGAAGGTTAACCTTCTTCTCCAGCATCCTCTTCAGAGCCTTGTAATCCGTGGCGATCGTCGCAGGAACCGGTGTTCCGACGAGTGCGACGAATCTTGCATCGATGCGCTCTGCAGCAGAGGCGATCTTCGATACGAGAAGAGTGTCTCTTCCAAGGATAGCATCCATGTCGCGGAGTCCCGCTGAGAACACTGCCGCTCTTGCCCCGTGCCACCTCGGTTCGTCAAAGCCGCACACATTGCCGGTGCAGCCGCCCGCGTCGATGATGACGATCAGACCGCCCAGGTTATACAGGACGGATACGGCTCCGGACTGATCGGGAGCAAACGGAGTTAGTACCTTGCGAAGTCCTCTCATGCCGTCACCTCCCCGAGTGCTCTGTCTATCCTTGCCATAAGTTCTTTTATCCCCTGGAACCCGAACGGCTGGACATCTTCGTTCCATGCGACATTGGGTATGTCAGGGCAGTAGTATGCCGCATCCTTGCCGAGGCTTATGTGTGCGCGGGACGAGGACACATCGTAATAGAGCATGGTCGGCTCCATGTTGCAGTAGATCTTCGTATCGGGCGAGAGTTCGGCGATCTTGGCGACGTATCTGAATTTCTCCGGTGCGAGAGTCGCGTAGATCTCGTCTACTTTGAATCCGTATCTCAGGAGCGACAAAGCCAGTTCGAACGGATCAGCATTTATGCATTCGCCGATGTTGAAAGTCAGATCCGGATACTTTTCCCTGAGATCGAAGACGGCCTGCTCGGCTTCTTGTTTATCGTCTGCAAGATCGATCGTTATCCCGGCCGCCTGAGCGAGCGCCTGGTACTGAAGAGCGACCTTACGAATGCCGTAGACCCTCGTAAGTTCGATATAAGGGATGCCTAATTCTCTCGACATATCGTCCGCAGATGCCCTGGCTTCGGGATTTGTAACAATGTTAAAGTTTGCGGAGGACATTTTGAGGAACTCATCGTAGGTTCCGCATGTCGATATCTGCCTTATGTTCTTTACACCGGCTTCGAGGAGATATCTCTGCAGTTCGCCCTCTGCCATGGGAGCAAAATTGCCGATCAGATTGACCGATCTCGGATCCTTTTCCATGGGAGCGAGAAGTGAGTAGAGGGTCTGCCTGACATGAACCATCGGCGGCCTTCTTCCCTCCCTCGTGAGCGCATACATATAGCAGGGACGGACCCTTATCCCGGTGTCGGCGATCTTCGCTTCGCATGCGTTGCATACTCTTTCCATGTCGGTACCGAGCAGCGCATCGACGCAGGTGATGCAGATCATGACGACTCTCGGGGCTTTGCCCTGTCCTTCCAGGAAGGACACTACCTCGCTGACGGCATCCGGTATCTTGGTAAGATGTCTTCCGGTAACAAGGTCGGTCTCATCCATCAGCAGATAGAAGAACCTGTCCTCGTACTGGGGCATCGAGCTGACTATGGATGTGTTCCTTCCGCAGCAGCCGGGCGATACGATGAGCATGACCGACTCCGGTACGGACAGTCCCGCGCGCTTTACGCCGAAGCCTTCTGCTCCCGGTGAATTATAAGCAAGCGTAGCAGGCGAACTGTATACCAGTCCCTGTCCGCTCAGAAGCTCGGAAGGGATGTTATCCCGGCCAAGTTCTGCGACCTGCTTTGCCGTATATGTGACAGCTTCTCTTCTCACTTTGAACCTTCCTCATCAAGGAGCTTTTTTGCAAGCCTTACGAACTCCACTGCAGCATCCGATTCCGGCGCGCCTTCCACGCAGGTCTTGCCGACGTCTTCGCATCTTGTGATATCGTCGCTTCTGGGGATCCTCGCGATGATGTCTATGCCCTTGTCTTCAGCGAAAGCCTCGACCTTCTCTTCTTCGCCTACTACATTCCTCTTGTTCAGAATGATGCCGCCCACATGCGCATATCCTCTGTCCTCGAAATTCTTTACCGCCATGCAGATGTTATTTGCTGCATACAGCGCCATCTTCTCACCGGAAGTAACGATCAGGACCTGCTCAGCGTATCCTTCCCTTATGGGTGCTGCAAAACCTCCGCAGACAACGTCGCCCAGGACATCGTAGAGTACGACGTCAGGCTTATAGGATTCGAATAATCCGAGTTCATCGAGGAGATTGAAAGTCGCGATGATGCCTCTTCCCGCGCAGCCGAGACCCGGTGTGGGACCGCCTGTCTCGATGCAGAGGATATCGCCGAATCCCTTCTTGGAGATCTCTTCGATGGAAGTTGGTTCTCCGCCTTCCCTGAGGATCTCTATAACGGGCTTCAACGGCACTCCGCCTAAGAGATTGATCGTAGAATCGGCCTTGGGGTCACACCCTATCTGGATGACCTTCTTACCGAGGCTTGCAAACGCTGCCGACAGATTGGAAGTCATGGTCGACTTTCCTATTCCGCCCTTGCCGTATATCGCGATCTTAAGCATAAAAACACTCCTCTGCACGCTGATCTGCGACAAAGGAGCCAAAAGAGTCTTTGCTTCAAAAACTGATTCGAACTATTCCTGCTCGGAAAATACCTTGCCGTCAGAGTCCATGTATTTTGTTACTATCATTCTACTTGCTGCACAGCCCGCCCGCAAGCGGAATTCATTAATAATTCTTATCGTCAGCGCCCGACAATTTGCGACTATATTTAGTTGCAAACACATTGTCCGTGTGCTATTCTTCCGTTAGGGGGAATCTATCGTGGGGCAAAAGGATAAGCTGATCGCAAAACTGAAGTCGAATCCCAAAAACTTCACCTTTGATGAGGCAGAATCACTGCTGGGATATTTGGACTATCGTAAACCAATAAAGGCAAGACCAGCGGTTCCCGTGTAATGTTTACCAGCGATAAGCACAAGTCGAAGATATTGCTCCACAAACCACATCCCCGTAAAGAACTTTTGGAATACCAGATCAAGCAGTTGGTCGAACTGTTGGAACAGGAGGGTTTGATATGAAGAATACGATGGAATATAAAGGTTATGTCGGAAGCGTTGAATTCTCTGAGAGCGACGGAATACTTTATGGTAAGGTGCAGGGCATTCGTTCCCTGATATCTTATGAAGGCACTTCAGTATTAGAACTCGTTGAAGACTTTCACGGCTCCGTCGATTATTATCTTGCAATGTGCGCTGAAGAAGGAACTGAACCGGAAGTGGCATATAAAGGCAGCTTTAATGTCAGGATCGGCAGCGATCTTCACAAGCGTGCCGCCATCTATGCATTAGAGCATCAGCAAACGCTGAATGCATTCATAGCTGAAGCTGTTGATGAGAAGCTTGCTGCTGAGCAAGCATGATTATCCAGCTTTCCGACTTACGCTCCCGCAGCTCTTAACTCATCCTCATGCTGTGTGACATATGAAGCTATCGAGTAATCGTAGGCGCAGCCCAGAACACCTATCAGTGCACCGAAGATAGCATTGAGGATAATGAACACGACTATATTGTCCTTCCAGCTCTTGGCAGTATCCGCGAGACCTGCAGGGTTCTGCCTGAATGCTGCAGCCAGCTTCTTCCTATTCACTGCGCAATAGATATTCCACGCTCCGAAGAAGATCGGCGTTACATACCAGAACCCGAATACGATCTGACAGATCCCGACTATAAGCCAGATCTGATAGGAGTTATTGAGCTTCTTGATTACGGTATTCAATGCCTCATTATCAACTGACATGTCTTCCTCCCGGGTTCTGTATTCCTATTAATCTTACCTCAAATAACGACAGTTGTTATTCTGTTGCATTTTGGTTTTGGAAAATCCGTTTTTTCAAAACCAAAACATGAACAAAGACAAAAAACTGCATTTTCGTTTTGAAAAACGGAAATATCGCAATCAAAACGCGAACAGTCGCGGCAGCACGCATTCTTCGCCCTTCAAATTACAAAAAAACAGGCGGACATTAAAGTCCGCCTGTCTTAAGTAACATATTAACTTACAGATTACTTAACTTCGTTGAAGCCTTCTCTTGCAGCATATGTTGTGTGCAGGAGCTCATGAGACTTGTGGCTGTTAG
>Ga0326513_10002419_pt1 | contig 13805 bp, 17 predicted proteins | sample 2_2465_0518_D_FD_203654 | JGI IMG/M metagenome (GOLD analysis project Ga0326513, IMG submission 203654) | Bovine rumen microbial communities from UC Davis, California, United States - 2_2465_0518 | ecosystem: Host-associated > Mammals > Digestive system > Stomach > Rumen | place: USA...
CTTGATTTTTTCCCCGGAGGGATATTTTTCATATGGGTCTGGTAGTTATGACGCACCCCAACAACATAGTAATATGTCCTGGCCTCCAAACAATGTTTGTCTCCGCATTAAAAAGTAGATTTAATAGCTACCAGGCCTTTATGAAAGCTATCCACAAGTGGGACTCTTAGCTTGCAAAGTATAGCCATACAAGTTAAGAGAACAATTAAAGTATATTTAGGAGGTATCAAAGTGGCTGAGAACTCATCAAAGAATTCCAAAACAGCCAAAAGAAAGTCACCTCCAGCATTAACCCCCGAGGCAAGAGAGAACCAATTGATCTCTTTAGCCATCGACGAAGCTGAAAGACAGCTAAGAGCCGGCACTGCAAGCTCTCAGATAGTTACGCACTACCTCAAGTTAGGCACAAGAAGGTATCAAACAGAATGTGCGGTGTTAGAAAAGAAGCAAGAGCTGTTAACAGCACAAGCAGACGCATACAAGTCCGCAGCCAATGTCGAGAAACTATATTCCGAGGCCATGGCAATGATGAGAAAGTATAGGGGAGAATCAGATGAGACAAACGAAGATTAAGTCCTACTCTGAAATGATTAGACTTAATACCTTTTTAGAAAGATTCGAGTACCTTAAACTTAAGGGTAAAGTTGGAGATGAAACTTTTGGCTATTCAAGATATTTGAATCAACACTTCTATCATACAAGAGAATGGAAGAATGTAAGAGACCAGGTAATCATAAGAGACAACGGTTGTGATCTAGCTATAGACGATAGAGAGATCAGAGATCGTATACTAATTCACCACATTAATCCTATAACGGAAGAAGATATTTTAGATAGGAATCCATTGGTGTTTGACCTGGACAATTTGGTTTGTGTTTCTAAGTTAACACATGACGCAATACATTATGGCGATTCAAATCTGTTACCAAGCGACACAATAGTTATAAGAACAAAAAACGATACTTGCCCTTGGAGGTGCTAAAATGTGCAACTATGCTATAGCTAAAGATGAACTTTACCATTATGGCGTCCTCGGAATGAAGTGGGGAGTAAGGCGCTATCAGTCTTATGAAGAAAAGCCAAGAAAGAGTGGCAAGACTGGTCAAGAGACTGGAGAAGCTAAGAAAGATAAAAAAGTTTTCATTTCTGGCACATCTAAACACTCTGGTGAATTGCCAAAAGAAGTAAAAGACCAAGTTAATAAGTACACAGACAACAAGAAAGAGATCCTTATAGGTGATGCTCCTGGAATCGACACAGAAGTACAGAAGTATCTAAAGGATAAGGGCTATAAGAAAGTCACAGTATATACAATTGAAGACGAGCCACGATTCAATGCAGATGATGGAAATCTCAATTGGAAGGTCAAGAAAGTTTCAGCGCCAAAATCGGAAGTCGTAGACGGCTATAATAAAGCACAAGTTGCAAAAGACGAAGCAATGACCAAAGATGCGGATGAAGGATTTGCAGTTCTTCTTGAAAATGGTTCAAAAGCTACTAGGAAGAATGTAGATAGGATGCATGAATCCGGAAAAAGCGTCGACCAGTTTCAGATAGGAACAGAAGGTCAAAATAAATGGGTGAGCAAAGAAACGGAAAGCAACAGTGGTCTTAGTCCTAGAACAAAGAAGATATTAATCGCGTCTTTAGGCGTAGGAATAGCTGCTGCTGGAACTTACTTAGCCTATAAGAATCTTAAAGGTAAGAAGTTAGACTACTTTATTCCAAAAGGAACAACACTTCAAAATCTTTCTGCCGATGTAAAACTTAATAAGATGAAGATTAGTGATATAAATCCGGATTTTTATGTATCGTACACCCCAAAAGACAATGCAAAATACATTTCGACTTTTCATAATAGTACATTTACGGGTGACAGAAAAGTTATGAACACAGGACAATTATCTAGTAGTATAAAGATCGCTAGCAATAGTAAAGCTAGAAAAGAGTTTGTAAAAGCGTATAAATCCGACGAGGCGTTCAAAGCAAAGGTAGATGAATATATTAATAAAAGAGGCATATCAAAAAGGGGCAAAACGCAGGATCAGATAATAAAGAATGCATATCAGATATTTAATGAAGAATTATATGATCATAATCAGATCGATAACGATTTTCGATCTGCGTTTTATAAAGTACTAAAAGACAAAGGCTATAGTGGATTAAATGACGCCTTTGATAGAGGTAAATACAAATTTGCCGAAGCCCCTGCAATTATATTTGATGATAAGAATTTAAAAGATTTAACGACAAAGAAGATAACTGACGACATGATAAAAGAGGCAAAAGAATTTTATTATTTAGGACGAAGAAAGAAGTAAGGAGGTGAGTATCTACATGCAGGATATAGACGGAAGCATTTTACAAACTACTAAAAAGCTATTAGGTATCTCGCCGGACGATGATGCATTTGATATGGATGTAATATTCGCTATTAATTCAGCATTTGATAGATTAAATACATTAGGAATAGGCCCTGACGAAGGTTTTAGAATCGCCGATGATACGGCAACTTGGTCAGATTACCTATATGACGGAAAAATTTTAGATTCTGTAAAAACATACATTTACTTTAAGACAAGATTGGTATTTGACCCGCCAACATCGTCATTTGTTTTGGAGTCGATGAACAAGCAGATAGCTGAATTAGAGTTTCTATTTATTGTTAAGTCGGATTCTGTAATGGTTAAGAACCAAGAAGAATCATGACTTGTTTTTATGAAAGATTGGAGAAGATAAATGGAAGAAATCATCTCAAGAATACAATTTGCAAACGTTGTATGGATCTTCATCGTACCAATCTCTTTGATGGGAATTGACTATGCTACAGGAATCCTTAATGCCTGGCTAAAAGGCGAAATAAAGTCCAAGAAGATGCGAGAAGGCCTTGCTAAGAAATTTGGCGAGCTATGTGTACTAATGATTGGAGCTATATTTACTTATGGTTTAAAAGCCCCAGCAATAATACTTAACTTTGTATCGGTATACATCATAATAATGGAATCAATCTCGATTTGTGAGAATCTTAATAAACTCGGAGTTCCAATTCCTAAGTTTATTAAGAAAGCTCTTAGTGAAGCTAATGAGACAATCCAAAATCATGGAGAGAAGAAACCTGATGAGGAGGAAAAGAAAGATGAGTAAATACGCAGTTTCAGATGAACTCTATCATCATGGCGTTATTGGCATGAAATGGGGTATACGTCGTTATCAGCCATATGGTATAGGATACGACGCTGAGCATAAAGGCAAATTCGTTGGGGAACGTAAGACTAAAAAAACAAGATCTGATAGAGACCCAAAAGCCAACAGATCATCGGCTAATGCTAGAAGTGGTGCTTCGTTAAATGCAAGATCAGTTGAAAAACTTAAGAAAAGACAGAGCACAAACAAAGATGAAGTAACTATTGATGTAACAGGAGCAAAAACAAAAGATGAAATACACGATCGAGTTCAGAAATCTGTGAACACGCCTGACTATTATGGAAGGAATCTTGATGCTCTTAACGATGTTCTTACAGAACAGGGCGTAAAGAAAGTAAACATAAAGGGCGCTGACAAAACCGAAGGTGAAGCTAAAGAATACACAAAGAAGATGCAGGAATTAGCAGATGATCTTCAAAATGATAGTAAGAGTGACGATACTATAAAAAATGTTGCATCTCTTACAGATAAGGAAAAATTTAGTCATACAGAAAGCAGAGCAAAGGAGTTTTTAAAAACTTATAAGGAATACGATAAAGAGCTAGATAAACAACTCGAAGATGCAATAGCTAAAGATGACTTTGAAGGTCTTGATGAAAAAGAAGATGAGTTGCGTAAAAAAATGCTCGATCCAATCGTGAGCAAATTGGAAAAAGAGGGCTATGAGATATTTAGAGGTGGCGGAAGAGTCGACGGAAGGCATTATTTGAATGTGCAGTTATTTGTCGATGGAAAAAACTATATCGGTCGTTTAGATGATAATGGAGAATTCAATTTTTTTGAGGAAGATGAATTAGAGTACTCCGATATGAGGGATAAAACCAGGTATGCAATAGCAAATCCTAACGAACTCTATCACCATGGTGTCTTAGGTATGAAATGGGGTGTAAGACGTTATCAGTCTTATGAGGAGAATCCTAAACTTTCTGATAAGAAGAAAGCCAAGATAGGAAAGAAAATAGAGAAGCTTGAATCCAAGAAACAGACTAGTTATGAAAACAAGAGAGCCAGTCTTCAGAGAAAGAAGGAAGAGGCACTTAAGGACAATAAAGCTTGGAGAGAGCAGACAGTTCAGGATTTAAAAGACGATAGAAGAATCGAAGAGGTTCGTCTTAAAGAAGACATAAAAGCTGAAAAAGCTGGAAAAGAGCAGCTCTCTGATTTATACAGATACCAGAAAGAAGAGCTTAACGCGCTCGAAAAAGGACACTATAATGCTGAGCTTGAAGATTACGCAGTTGAAGCCCTCATCGAGCAGTACAAAATCGATATGAATCAGACTATAAAGGACATCGACGCTTCAAACCTCAAAATAAAAGAATTAAAGAGTGAAATCAAGGCGCTTGATGATAAGCTTATAGCTGACATCAAGAAAGAGGACGAATACTTCAACAAGCGTAACGACAAACTTGCCCAGGATTATCGTAACAAGATTAGAGATCTCGATACGAAGCATGAAACTAATAATACACGTTACGATAAGAAGATCAACAAGATCAAAGATAAGTATTCTAGATAACTAAGGTAATAATTAGGAGGTGTTTTATTAAATGTTATCTAATACTGCAACTCCTAAATATTATGGGCAGTTCAGGGACGCAGTACTTCGAGGAGAGATTCCGGTTAACAGAGAAATCTCTATGGAAATGAACCGCATCGACGATCTAATACGCAACCCCGGTATTTACTACGATGATGAGGCAGCAGAGGGTTGGATATTATTCTGCGAAACCGAACTGACCCTAACAGATGGTGCCGACCTTAACCTGTTAGACAGCTTCAAACTATGGGGCGAGCAGGTTTTTGGTTGGTACTATTTTGTTGATAGAAGCGTCTACGAGCCAAATACAAATGGCTATGGCGGACACTATGTAAAGAAACGTATTAAAAAGCGTTTAATTAATAAACAGTATCTAATCGTTGGACGAGGTGCAGCTAAGTCCCTGTATGATTCAGCTATTCATGCATACTTCTTGAATGTTGACACTTCAACAACGCATCAGATAACAACAGCCCCGACCATGAAATTGGCCGAGGAGGTTATGGGACCTATAAGAACTGCAATTACACGTTCTCGTGGGCCTCTTTTTAAATTCCTTACCGAGGGATCGTTGCAAAACACAACGGGATCAAAAGCTAATAGAGTTAAGCTAGCCTCAACAAAGAAAGGCATCGAGAATTTTCTCACTGGATCACTGTTAGAGATAAGACCAATGACAATCAACAAGTTACAGGGTCTAAGACCAAAAGTTAGTACAGTTGATGAGTGGCTCTCAGGTGACATTAAAGAGGATGTTGTTGGTGCAATTGAGCAGGGAGCGTCTAAGCTGGACGATTATCTTATAGTTGCAACGAGCTCGGAGGGAACCGTTCGAAACGCTGCGGGAGATTCCATCAAAATGGAATTAATGAACATCTTAAAAGGCGAGTACATTAACCCGCACGTGTCCATATGGTATTATCGTCTTGACGACATCAGCGAAGTCGGAGATCCATCTACTTGGCTAAAAGCCAATCCGAACATAGGAAAGACCGTTTCTTATGAAGCGTACCAGCTTGATGTAGAAAGAGCTGAGAAAGCACCGGCAACAAGGAATGATATTCTGGCAAAAAGATTCGGAATACCACTTGAGGGTTACACCTACTTCTTCTCTTATGAAGAGACTTTACCTCATAAGAAAAGAACATACTGGGGAATGCCTTGTTCAATGGGAGCAGACCTTTCAAAGGGCGATGACTTCTGCGCCTTTACATTCTTGTTCCCATTAACTAATGGATGCTTTGGCATCAAGACAAGAAGTTACATAACCGAGAATACTTTAATGAAACTTCCAGTTGCTATGCGTTTGAAATACGACGAATTCATCAACGAAGGAAGTCTCATAGTTCTTGACGGTGTTGTTCTTAAGATGATGGAAGTATATGACGATCTCGACGATTACATTTCCAAGTGTGAATACAATGTCTTATCATTCGGATTTGATCCGTATAATGCCAAGGAATTTGTAGAACGTTGGACTCAGGAAAACGGACCATATGGAGTAGAAAAAGTTATACAGGGGGCTAAAACAGAGTCCGTTCCTTTAGGTGAATTAAAGAAACTCGCGGAGGAACGAATGCTCCTATTTGATGAAGAGATCATGGTCTTCACAATGGGTAACTGTATAACTGTCGAAGACACAAATGGTAATCGTAAGCTCCTCAAGATGCACAATGATCAGAAGATTGATAACGTTGCGGCAATGATGGATGCTTATGTAGCATACAAATTAAATAGTGAGGAGTTTGAATAATGGGAACATACATGGCAATACCTCAAAATGATAGTGAACTCTATCACCATGGTGTCTTAGGTATGAAATGGGGTGTAAGACGATATCAGTCATATGCCGAGAAACCTAGAAAAAGTGGCGAAGGCGGAAAAGAGCTTGGAGAAGCTAAGAAGAAATCCAGAGCCTATGGTGATACTACCAGAAGAGTGGAAGGAAAGTACACAGTTGTGCATAATCCTAAAGATCCAACTACTAGTGCTAAGATAAGAAAGGGCGGTAAAGCAGATACGGCAGTGGAAAATGCAATAGCTGCAAAAAAGCAGGGAGATCGTCGTATAAAGACTTTCGAAGATAAAGAGGCTAACCGTAGCGATATATACGCAAAAGCGAAAGAGAAGTACGGAGATAATCCAAACATTATTCAGAAGGTTCTTCTTGCTGATAAGAAAGCTAGTATGGAAAGATCTAAGGAAGAACTCGAATCTGTTAAGAAGAATGTCGAAGCTCGTGAGGAACGCTTTAATGCTAAAGCTGAGAAGAGAGTAGATAAAGAGCTCAGCGATGCTAAAGCTCAGGAAAAGTTGAAGAAGTATGAGCGCAAGCAAGAGGATAAAGCGAACAATAAAGCTAAAAAGGAACAGATAAATGAAATAAACAGGATGCAGAAGGAAAGAGCTGCGAATACTGATATTTCTAAACTTTCTGACAAAGAGCTTCAAGATCTTAACAACAGAATACAGAATGAAAACAAGTATAAAGAATCTATCGACCCTAAAAAGGTGAGCAAGACAAGACAAGATGTCGAGGAGGTTCTTAGAAATAGCGGCAAACGAGTTGGCGGAATTGTTGTCACTGGTCTTGCTGTTTATGGAGCTAAGAAAGCAATCGAAAAGTGGCTTGGAGAAGAAGCTGCTCAGAACATAAGACTTAATAAGAAGTAAAGAGGTGCACCATGGGATTAAAAGATAGATTAATGCACGCTTGGAATGCATTTACTGGCAGAGACCCGACAAGAAATTACACAATGACTTATGGCGCTAGTTCATCTTACCGTCCAGATAGAGTGCGATTGTCTGGCGGAAATGAAAGATCGATCGTAACGACCATATACAACAGAATAGCGGTTGACGTCTCTGCCGTGAATATTAGGCATGTCAAGCTAGACGAAAACGGGAATTACAAAGAGGAAGTCGATTCTGGCCTTAACGAAATACTCAAAGTGGAGGCCAATCTTGATCAATCATATAGGGAATTCATTAGAGACATAGTCATATCGATGTTCGATGAAGGTGTTGTAGCCTTAGTTCCAATAGACACGGACATAACACCAAAGAACTCTGGCGCATATGACATACTTTCGATGCGAACCGCAAAGATTAGAGAGTGGTTTCCAGATTATGTAAGAGTAAATGTCTATAATGAGAAAACCGGACAGAAAGAGGATTTGATATTACCAAAACGACAAGTTGCGATAATTGAGAATCCATTTTTCGCTGTTATGAATGAACCGAATTCAACTCTTCAGCGTCTTATTCGTACACTTAGTCGAATTGATAGAACTGATGAGGCGAATTCTTCAGGGAAGCTTGATCTTATTATTCAGCTTCCATATCCAATAAGAACTCCAGCAAAACGAGAACAGGCAGAAGTTCGTCGTAAGGAGATCGAGGCTCAGTTAACCGGGTCTAAGTATGGTATTGCCTATACTGATGGTACTGAAAGAATTACACAGCTCAATCGAGCAGTTGAAAACAATCTCTGGGCGCAGGCGCAGGACTTAACGAGCATGTTATACAACCAGTTAGGAATCACGCAGAGCATTCTAGATTGTACAGCTGACGATAAGACAATGAACAACTATAGAAACAACACTATAGAGCCGATCCTTTCAGCAATAGTCGATGAGATGAACAGAAAGTTCTTAACAAAGACTGCTAGAAGCCAGAATCAGGCAATTAGATTCTTTATGGATCCATTTAAGCTTATGCCAGTTAGTCAGATTGCTGACATTGCTGATAAGTTCACTAGAAATGAGGTCATGTCTTCTAATGAAATGAGAGCAAAGATTGGTATGCCACCGGTTAATACAGAAAGAGCTAATGAACTTGTTAACAAAAACATTAATCAATCTAATGAAGAACTGAAAGCCGATAAGCCAGAGTCGCCAGAAGTTCAGAAACAGATTAATGAAATACAAAAAGAATGACGAAAGGGGAAAACCTCAAAATGAGATCAGAAGGTTATGATTTTAGTGGCTGGGCTACTAGAAACAACATTCGATGCTCCGATGGAAGAACTATTCGAAGAGATGCATTCAAGGACAATGATGGCGGACGTGTTCCTCTTGTATACAATCACGTTCATAATGACCCATCAAATGTAATTGGTCATGCAGATCTTGAGAATAGGGAAGAAGGTGTATACATGTATGGATCATTTAATGATACACCTGAAGGACAGCGCTGCAAGGAACTGGTTAAGCATGGAGATGTTAGAGCATTATCAATTTATGCAAACCACCTTAAGCAGAACGGCGGAGATGTCATTCATGGGCAGATTCGTGAGGTAAGTCTTGTTATTGGCGGCGCCAATCCAGGAGCATACATCGACTCTGTAATACTTCATGGCGACGGAGTAGATGAAGAAGCAATCATTAATTTCTATGAGCCGATTGAACTCGCTCACGGAGATGATGAAGATGAGAAAGAGGAGATTGATCCAACTCCTGAAGATGAAGAAGTCGAAGATTCTGAAGAGGAGGACGACGAAATGGATTTAGAGCACGCAGACAAGACAGTAGGCGATGTGTTCAACACTTTAACAGAAGAGCAGAAGACAGCAGTCTACTACATTTTATCACAGCTTAGAGGCGAAAAAGAAGATGGAGGAGAAGAAATGAAGCATAACGTTTTTGACACAGAAGATGTTCAGGAGAACGTACTTAGCCATTCAGATATGGAGGCTATATTCGCAGATGCAAAGAGAATGGGATCTCTCAGAGATGCAGTTCTTGAGCACACAGATGGATACGGTATTTCAAATATTGATTACCTGTTCCCAGAAGCAAAGAACCTTAACGTACCACCAGAATTCGTTAAGAGAGAGGATGACTGGGTAGCCGGATTTATGGCTGGCGTTCATAAGTCACCATTTAGCAGAATTAAGTCTATGTTCGCTAACATTACAGAGGACGAGGCTAGAGCTAAGGGTTACATCAAGGGTAACTTTAAGAAGGAAGAGGTATTCTCACTTCTTAAGAGATCTACTGGCCCACAGACAATCTACAAGAAGCAGAAACTTGACAGAGATGACGTAATTGATATTACAGATTTCGATGTTGTTGCTTGGATCAAGGGTGAGATGAGACTCATGCTTAATGAGGAAATCGCTAGAGCATGCCTCGTAGGTGATGGACGTCTCAATTCTGATGATGACAAGATCTCAGAAGAGCATGTAAGACCAATCTACAATGACCATGACTTCTTTACAGTTAAGGTTACATCTCACGTTGCAGCAAATGCTGATGGCGCTGTTAAGGCTGCTAAGTTTATTAAGTCTGTAATCAGAAGCCGTAAGAGCTATAAGGGATCAGGTAACCCAACACTCTTCACAACTGAAGATATGGTTACAGAGATGCTCCTTCTTGAGGATCAGATCGGACGTACACTTTACAAGGATGTAGCTGAGCTTGCTACAAAGCTTCGTGTATCAAAGATCGTAACTGTTCCTGTAATGGAAGGCATCACAAATACATATGGTACTCTTGAGGGTATCATCGTTAACCTTAAGGATTACAACATCGGCGCTGATAAGGGTGGCGAGATCAACATGTTCGATGATTTCGATATCGATTACAACCAGATGAAGTACCTTCTGGAGACAAGATGCTCAGGTGCACTTACAAAGCCATTCTCAGCTATCTCTGTATACGTTAAGAATGACGGCGACGGCCCTGACACATCTTCAGATACAACAATTCCAGATTCTCTGGAAAATTTTTAAAGGACCTCACAGTTAAAGCCGAAGACGGTGAGGTTGAGATGTACGGCACACTTGTAAGTGATATGCAGACGAACGTAAGACTTGTAAACAACAGATTCTATGGAACACTTAAGTATCTTGATGAAGGCGCACTTGTCGATAGATGGGGAGCAGGTAACTTCATAGCTGTAAATCTTGCAGATAATGATTTCACAGGACTTACAAGTGTTAAGATCGGTATGGATCCTTCAGCTGGAAGTGGTCTTGTTGAGCTTATCAATGATGAAGATAAGAACGGAGCATTCAAGGTAACAAACAAGAATGGTCAGAAGTTCGTAATCGAGATAAGTGATGGAACACATACTCAGAGACAGGAATTTGTTCTTGCAAACCTTAAGGTTCAGTCCGAGTAAGTGATATTTGATCGGAGGCGATTCTATGGCTAAGTTTAGCGGGAAGATCGGTTTTGAAATAATGACCGAAACAAAGCCTGGAGTATGGGTACCTCAGGAAGTTGAAAAACAGTACTACGGTGATATTTTACAGAAAACTGTAAGACTTCAGGCAGCTGAAAACGTGAACGATAACACAAAGATCAATCATCGTATCAGCATAATTTCTAATGCTTTCGCCAATGATCACATTGATTGTATTAAATACGTGATGTGGATGGGTAAAGCCTGGAAAGTTAGTTCAATAGATATTAACTATCCAAGGCTTATCCTAAACATCGGTGAAGTTTATACAAGAAAGCAAAAGAAAGGTGGTGAATGATAGTGGCACAGCCCCGCGAGTATTTACATCAGATACTTCTTGATATTTTGGATGGCTATGAGTGCTACTTTCAGCCACCAGATAACATTCAAATGAGCTATCCATGTATAGTTTATGATTTAAGTAATGACAATGTAGATTATGCGAATAATAAACGCTACAGAACAATGAAAAGATATGAAATTACGATTATGGATTACGATCCTGATTCTGAGATACCAGATAAGGTTGCTGATTTGTCATACTGCAGTTTCATACGACATTATTCGCAGGACAATCTACACCATTTCATTTACGAAATTTATTTTTAACAGGAGGAAACAAAAATGGCAGATGTATCATTCCAGATTGAATGGGATAAGACAGGCGAAAAGTTCTACCAGACAGGTACAGATAGAGGTGTAATCTATCCAATTTCTAATTCCGGAACATATCCAAAGGGATACGGATGGAACGGTCTTACAGGTGTTAGTGAGAGCCCTTCAGGAGCTGAGGTTACTAAGCTCTGGGCAGATAACATCAACTACCTCAACCTTATGTCAGCTGAGGAGTTCGGTTTCACAATTACAGCATACATGTATCCAGACGAGTTTGCAGAGTGTGACGGATCAGCAGAGATTGAGACTGGTGTTAAGATCGGTCAGCAGGATAGAAAGAGATTCGGTTTCGTTTACAGAACAAAGATCGGTAACGATGTTGACGGTGATGCAAAGGGCTATAAGATCCATTGTGTATATGGTTGCCAGGCTAAGCCATCTTCAAAGGACTTCAAGACTGTAAATGACTCACCAGAGGCTATTGAGCTTTCATGGGAGTGCACAGCCACACCAGTTTCTGTAACAAATTTCAAGCCAACCTGCGTTGTAGAGATCGATTCTACAAAGCTTACAGCAGCTCAGCTTACAGCTATCGAGACTGTTCTTTATGGAACAGCAGATAGTGGCGCAGCAGCAGTTGACGCTAGACTTCCGCTTCCAGATGAAATCGCTACAATCATTTCCGAAGCAGCAGCTTAAGTCAAAATGATAGTTTTTGAGGGGTCTCTTCGGAGGCCCTTCTTTTTATATGAAAGGAGACAAACGAAATGTTAAAGAAGACAGTTACTTATACAGATTGGAACGGTATTGAGAGAACAGAGGACTTTTGGTTCCATCTTTCAAAGGCAGAATGCACAGAGTGGAATCTTTTAACTGAAGGCGGACTTGAGGCGTACCTTCAGAAGATCGTAGATACAAAGAATGTACCAGAACTTATCAAGGAGTTTAAGCACCTTGTACTTGCAGCTTATGGTGTAAAGTCTGCTGACGGTAGACAGTTCATGAAGGACGATCAGATTCGTAAGGAATTTGAGCAGACACCAGCATATGACATTATATTTATGGAACTTGTCACAGATGCTAAGGCAGCCGCAGACTTCGTAAATGGTATTGTCCCTATAACACCAGAAGATCATAAGCCTGCAGAAAAGTAATTATATTTGGAGGTAGAACTTATGCCTATTAAGATTTCTATCCCAGAAACAGAATTATATGATGAAGAAAACAACGTGTTCATTTACGTTAAAAAACAGGATATCTCATTAGAGCATAGTCTTGTATCACTTCAGAAGTGGGAACAGAGATGGAAGGTTCCATTTCTAAGTCCCTATACAAATAAAACGGCTGAAATGATGCAGGACTATATTCGCTGTATGACAATTACTCAAAATGTCGAACCTGATACATATAGGGCTATTCCAGCATCTGAGTATCAAAGGATTGTTGACTACATACAGGATCCAATGACAGCAACGACAATACATTCAAAAGAGAGAAAAAGCAGGGACATTCTAACTGCTGAGGTTATCTATTATTGGATGATCGAACATGGGATACCTTCCGAATACCGTAAATGGCACTTAAATAGCTTACTAATGCTAATCAATGTTTGCTCTGAGGAAAGGGCTCCTAAGAAGCAGCGAAGTCAGAGAGAGACAGCTGACTATTATAGGAAAGTCAACGCTATGAACAGAGCAAGATTTAACAGCAAAGGGTAAGGAGGTAACGACTTATGGAAGATAAAGAATTAGAAGTTGAAGAACTTAATAAGGAAGCTATAGAAGAGCTTTCGAATGGAAAGGGGGATGAAGAAGATGAGTAACAGTTCTCTTGTTACATATACAAAGATAAGCCCTAATAAGACTGTTATGAGTAACAAGAAGATTACTCACATAGTCATTCACCATATGGCAGGATGTCTCACGATACAGCAGTGCGGAAACGTCTTTGCCAATAAGAATAGACAGGCATCTTCTAACTATGGCGTAGATAGCGATGGAATTGGTCTCTACGTTGATGAGAAGGATAGAGCATGGACAACTGGATCTAGAGAGATTGATCAGAAGGCTGTAACAATTGAAGTTTCAAATAGTGAAACGGGTGGAGATTGGCCAGTTTCTGACGCAGCACTCAAGAATACCATTAAGCTTTGCGCAGACATCTGTAAGCGAAATGGAATCAAAGAGCTCAAGTATACAGGCGATAAGTCTGGCAACCTTCATGTTCATAGATGGTATCAGAGTACTCTTTGTCCTGG
>Ga0326513_10002421_pt1 | contig 13802 bp, 28 predicted proteins | sample 2_2465_0518_D_FD_203654 | JGI IMG/M metagenome (GOLD analysis project Ga0326513, IMG submission 203654) | Bovine rumen microbial communities from UC Davis, California, United States - 2_2465_0518 | ecosystem: Host-associated > Mammals > Digestive system > Stomach > Rumen | place: USA...
ATATTATCTCTTGATAACGTAGACGGTCGAACCGTCTTATTCTATTTTTGATTTACTACTGAATTCCAAGTACTCCAACTGTGAATTTGATGTTTTAGAGAACCCAGAATTCACAGGTATCCAAAACTTCTTGAAAAGATGCTTGTATATCTTGACTCCTTTGGAATACTGAAAATTCACAGGCATCCAAAACTTTAATGGCGGTGAGCGTCCTAGTCTACACTTTTGGAGTACTGAAAATTCACAGGTGTCCAAAACATATAGAATCTATCACGAGTGGATTTGTTCTCCTTTAGAGAACCTAAAACTCACAGGTATCCAAAACCAAAACCTCAAGCAGCCACCCCCTTTCCGCACCACTCGTTGAGAAGTTCCTCAAGAATTCCCATCTTAGTCACAATATAAAACCTGTCACGAGTGGATCTGTTCTTGCTTCCGGGCTTATCGCCCTCTACCTCGATGTTATCGAATGTGATATCACCGACTTTCTTCTCTCTCAGTCCGTCAATAAAGTCGTGAAGGAATTCGTTAAACTCCCAGTCTTCCTTTCCGATCTCAACAAACGAATGGAAAATTCCAATGAAGAGATGGGCATCTCTAGGAGTGAACAGTTCCGCAACTTCCTCATCAATAACATCAGAAATCCGTGTCAGATACTCATCAATGAGTTCGAAGTCTGAGGGATCACCGTTCTCGTTGTAGAAGGAATACATCTTGTTAAGGTCTTTGACCCAGTTTTCCCTGTAATTGATGGTAAAGATGGAATCCATGACACACTTGCAAGCACTGCCACCCTTCAATCCCTTTGCGCTGAAAGGAACTTCATCAAAGAATTTGTTAGAAGCAACTTTCTTGCAGAGCGCAGCATTCTTAACATTGAGATATGTTGTCGCCTTTTCCGTACCGTTCATCGCCTTGCCCTTGTTGTAACGGCGAATGTGATATGAAATCATGTCGCAATCGCAATTCACGTAGCGTGTGACGGTAAAGACATAGGATTTAAATCTTCTCTGAAGTTCTTCCGGGAATTCCGCAAATGTTTTGTTACGGATATCAAACACCTTAGTCTCAAGGATAGGTCTGCCAACCTCATCCTTCATGATGTTACCATTCTCGTCGGTCACCTTGCTCTGATACGAGATTTCCGCATACTCTGTCTTCTTCGAAATCTTGAACGGCTTGTCGTACTCGGAAGGATAAGCAAAGTTAATCATCGCAGTAACCCTCTGTTTTCCATCGACGATCCAGTTCAGAAGCGTTCCATCTTCCATCGTCTCCTCACAAACGATGATAGGATTGATGCGAAATCCGTGAAGATTTGTGGCGATCAGAGTGCTGATATCATCATTGCTCCAAGCCCAATCGTTCCTCTGATTGGGATGATTGATGAGCAGTTCCCCCTCGTCAATCTTTTCTTTTAACAGATCCAGCGAAAGATAATCATCTCTATAATCGGGGGCAATACTCATTGTTTTCTCCTCTCTTCCCTCTATATTCTTCTCGGTTTTGGTGATAGTTTTTTTCTTTACAGGCACAATATTTTTTACTCTCGCCTGTGCCTTACGCAACTCATCCTCAAACTGATGGTTTGCTAAACCCAACTCGTGCTTGATTTCTACATCCGACTTGCCCTGAAGCCTGAGGCGTATAATCTTTTGCCCGGTTTTACTCAGACTCTCAAACATCTTTTTTGCGGATTCCTGTGAAAGAAAATCCTCTTCAAAATCAACGTCGGAAACAATATCAATAGGATTGTCGTCGTTGTCGAGCGACTCAGTCTCGCCTCTTCTCTTCATGGCATTCCTACGGCTGATCTCCGTTTTGATTTTATTGGCAATACAATTCCTGAGATATGTTCCAAAGGACTGTGCGCCATCCCTGTATGACTTAAGTACGGACACGAAGACTTCATTCCCGATAGAATAAAAATCGTCTTTGTCCTTGTCATATATTCCACCAAAGTTGAGAAGAATTTTATCTATCATCTTCTTCAGCCTTTCGCCATTATTGGTATAGTAGTACTGGGTATAGTCCATAGAAACTCCTTTGAGTCTGAAATAAACTGGTAAATTTAAGGGAAGTATTTGACAGAATTGTCGTGATATGCTTATAATTAGGTAAGCAAATTGGACGTGTCTCGTACACTCCTTTTTGTGTTGGGTTTAGAGAATGCCATCTAGTTACGAGCCGCCAACTCAGCTAGGTGGTATCTCTTTTTTTTGTTTGTAATTATATGATATCGCTATGTCATTGGTAAGTCAATCCCCTTTCGAACATTTGTTTGTTGTTGGTCAAGTTATCGACCATTCCGTTCGCATCACTTGATCCTATTACATAGTACCACCAACACAGTGACGTGTCAACACTTATTTTTCATTTTTATTCATCTTTATGATATGCCCATTTATCCGCTTTCTTCTTATTGGGTTTTGGCACGTATCCTTTTCTCGGCTCGTACTTACTGCACTTCTGGCAATAGGATCTGTACGTTCCATCACGACCCTTTTCGCAATTCCCCTCATTAAGATAATATTTGCACGGTGCTTCATGAAACTTAGCCATTGTCATTCCCCCTATTAATAAGTTCGTCCTGCCATTCCAGCCATTCCCCGGTTTCCTCATACAGGCAATATCCATCGCAGTCTGCATCATCATAAAAGATTGTTTCACTCAACAGATCCAATACATAATAACTGTCCTTTTGTTTCTGAAGTAAGTCGTGCGCTGCCTTGACAAAAACTTTTGCCCTTTCATACTCTCGTTTAAGGTCTTCATATGACATTTCTTTTCCCATGTAATTACCCTTTGTATTCTTCAAACCTCGCCCACGCAATTGGATTTCTCATATAGATCGAACCATCGTAAACATCTTGATCAAAAAATCCCTCATTTCCGTCATCGCAATGCCACCCAGTCTTTTCTAAATCCGTTTCGTACCTACCCACAGAGTACGTAAGTTGGTCTTTATATTTTTCTGCGATAAGATAATAACCGCTTTCCTTTGGCTTTTCCTCTGCATATTTAATCCACATGTGCCTATCCCCTATACCTCTCAATATATTTCCATGCCAATGGCTTCACAACAAAACTACCCCACTCTGGGTCACTGTCATAAAAACCACTTTCGCCACGATGCTCTTCCAACCCTATAACCTTACCAAGATTTTCCTTATATGCGGCTATTCGATAAAGATGGCTATGCATAAAACCCCGTTCAACCGTCATATATATACCGTCTTTAGGTGGCAATCTGTCCTCGCATTTAAACCACATAGTCTTGTTATCTCCTTTAAAATAATGTGCATCACGTTCCGGGTTCTAGCCGTCACCACTACACGCAAGTTGGGCTTCCCTTGTACTTGGGGAAAATATCTTTTAACGGACTATTCATCGTCCCCCAATTTTGCTTTTGGAAATTAGGATCTGCGCAAATCCTTTCCGCCGTGCTTAGAGCGTTGAGGGGATTTCTACCCTCTGCGTGAACCACCCACGCCATGAACCTAGCAGCACGTTCTATATGTTACTTCTAGTTTTCCTTAAAATTTTTCATCGTCCCTAAAACAAAACCAAGGTGTTTTCCATATTTGTTCTCCCCGACAACCACGGCTGGCAGTCTCTTGTTATTAGGAATCCAAACATCAACTGGTTTATTTTTAGAGGTGATCAGTTTCGCCACATCATACAAGAGTTCCGGGTTGAGCCATATTCCGTCATCTCCACCATACTTCAGCGCAACATCAGTTTTAAATCTTCCATTCGTTACTGACTCGTCATACAGTTTTGTTCTAACCGGGATATCAAGTTCATCGTGGACGTCTTTTGCGTCAGCCTTGATATCCTCTAAAAACAAAGTAATTGGCATTGGCTTATAAGATTTCGTTCTGTCTTCCCAGTAAGGCTCAATGATGTTTTTCCAGATCCTGTTCTTGAAGTGTGGATATAACGTAACTTCAATTCCAGTAAAATCAACAGGAGAAATTCCACTTCCGTCATCGTTAAGCACTGGCGTAAATAAGATAAGGCTTATACTGTTATTGGCAATCGCAATTCCGTCACATTCCAATAAACATCCTTGCATACGACTGTTGATATACCTTTCAACCATTCCGATATATGTTCTGCTCAGTTTCATATATTAACTCCATTCCGTACTCAAAGTACTCTTTTGACAAAATCCAACTCGTATTCCTTAATTTCCTTATCGGTCAACTCCCTGCTATAATATAGGTAGTTGTAATACTCTTTATCACCATCTTCCCACGCATACAAGCCATTCATTGGCTGGCATCCAATCGAAAATCCTCTAAGTCGCATTCCATATTTATACAGATTCATATCTATTCCCCTTTGTCATGAAAAATCCCATTAATATGATTCCCAAATTAAAACCCACTAAAAACATAAAAGACATCCCAATAACTAAATCTATCGTCATGTGTTCCACTCCAGTTTTCTCAACAACACGCTTCTGCATTTTCCGCAAAGGCAAAAGGAGTTGCCTTGTCTGTTCCCGTAATTATCAAATATGATAGTTACTCTGCTCATCCATATGTCTTCGTCACTTCCTTTTCCACATCCTACACAAGTTCCGAATCTATCAGCACCACTGCATTCATGCAAGTATTCAACATTAATCATGACTTCTACCCCATTTCTATGAATTGTTATTGGTTGCCCGATTCCGTACCGTTATCTACCGTAGCAGCATAGTCCCTTAACACGGATGCTGGATACTGTTCATCGGGATCGCCTATCAGTTACCTTCCAAGCCAACCAAATTCCATTAATTTGCATATGCTCTTGGAATATCTACATATTTCCATGCGGTAACACAATTATCTTCGATTGATGCGATTACTTCACCCGAAAATGCGTCGCACCAATTAAACTTACGAAAATCATTAGTTTCCAAACATGCAAGCATCACATCCATATTCCCATATTCGTCGATGTATGATATCCAAACCGTACACCCGATCCTCGGAGCGCCGTCTAAAGTCTTCCGCATCTCATCCGTAATTGGATTCCATTTGTATTCCATTTCTACTTCTCCCCGGAGATTGAGGGGCTTAAAACCCCTCTCTCTCAATTCTAGTAATCATAGCATTGATAGTTTCAAACTTGTCTTTCCCATCTGCCCCGGCATCAAACACGATGGAGAGGATATCTCTGAGGCTTTCCGCCTTAACGGTGACGTTAGGAGAATTGTTGATCTCCACTGCCGTACCGTCTTCCTTTTTCAAGAGATACTCGGACAGGTCATTCGCATATCTTTTTGCGTCCTCGTTCGTCTGGTCGATGTAAAGACGAGTAATTCCTGTATCAGAGTGACCGAACATTCCACGGATGATCTCAAGGCAGATACCCTCGTTCCTGTGGATTTTATATGTCCAGTTGCCGTATGTCTTGCGGAAAGAATGAAGGGATACAGGGTAGTCAATTCCAACTGCCTCGACTGCTTTTTTAACGGCTGCCCTGACGGCAGGAGTACCGATAGAAAAGATCTTCTGGACATATTCCCTTGACGGGTTGGTTCCTGTTTCTCTGAGATATTCCTCGATGCTCATCTGCACATATTCTGTGATATGGGGCGCAATGATCTTGCCAGTCTTCTCTTCCTTAAGTTTCATGCACCTCTCGTAGTATCTCGTACATTCCTTATCACGGAAGATATCACACCATCTAAGATTAAGAGTATCCCCGGATCTTCTGCCAAGTCCAACCATCAGGCGGCATGCCAGCCAATGATTCCACTGCCCACGATCCTTAAGATAGTTAAGAACATTTTCAAGATCCTCATATGTACGGAACGGTTCCACTTTTGTTTGGTCACCGTTATTGATATTATTATTCTGGGTGATTCCAGTGATCTCGGCGTTCCCGTCTACGTCACGGAAGCCTTTAATATAAACAAGTTTTTTAGAATCCGTGAATACTGCAATAACTCCATCGGACAGGTCACAGTCAAACGGGATGTATCCTGCGTCAATCATGATGGACTCGATTTCGCCATCTGTGAAAACCTTTCCGACCATTTCGGTCTTGAGATCCGCCAATCTCTTCATATCAAACTCCTTTCTGTGTTGGGTGATCTTTAACTATACTTATTGTAGCACGTATTACGTGCTTTTGTCAACAAGTTTCTTCATCGTGTCATCAACTTTTTTCTTAAAGGCTGTGATGCACTCATCGACCGTTTCATGCTCATATCCCTTGGCGAGAACCCTTGCCATCACGTACGGTTTAACATACTGGACATTATGCAGAAATTCCGCAGATGCCCTGCCAGTATTGATATAGTAGGAAAGGGGATACAGCACGTTGTAGGACTGATCAAACCCATATCCATGTTTCTTCATGATATTTTCCCGAACGTCCCAGAGATACTTGTCAATTGCTAAATGTGAGATGCTATTCCTTTTCATTGCCGTTCCCCTTTCATGGATTTAAGCACGTATTCCGTGTTGCTACTCTTTCATTATAGCACGTTTCCCGTGTTTTTCAAGTAGTGATTTCATATTTTTCGGATTCTTCCATCGGGTAAATCCTATATCTGGAATCGACTACATCCACCTCTTTTCCGCACCAGTCAAATAGCAGGTATCCGACCCTTAAATACCCCTTCCTGACGCCGTCTATGCGGCTCAGAGCCATGTTTTTGCCATCACTGATAACTACTACGTCTCCAACCTTAAAATTCATTTTAGACCCCCTTAACGTGCTTATAGGCGTGTTCCGTGATAATATCCGTACCGATCCGCTTTTACTGGATGGTTTTCGACCGATGCCATGATTCCATTTGTGACTTCCTGTGAATAAAAAACGTCATCGGAAAACTGATGCAGCGGATCTCGTTTCCGCCTCATAGATGTCAATGTGAAATTATCATTCCAGTTTCTGTTTTCGCCCATAAAAAATACACTCCTCTCTTTATGTTGGATTTATAGATGATTTTGAGTACTACAGACCACTTTGAACCGCCAATTCGCTGCGATCCGCCTGAATTCTCAAACCAAGTCCCCCGACCCCGGTTTTAGTCGGGAGACCTCGTTCAACAATTCATGCCGCAGTATTTAGTTTTTCTTCCGCTTAAGATAGCCGCCGATGGTTTCGATGAATTCTCCATTCTTATAGATTTTGTAATCCATCAACCCTGTCTCTTTGCCGTCGATATGACGGGCAATGTAGTCATCCAGACCCTCTTCTGTAGTTCCCATCCACTGTCGGATGTCGCCGTCGAATACAATCATACCCGGAAATTTAAACAGCCCTTCAACATTACAGTCTTTCATACACATTTTCTCCTTTTTATTTATTACTTCTTATCCCGGATGATATTTTTCCGGGGAGTTGCCTTTAAAAGAAAACTGGGATTCCAGAATACTTAAATTGTACCATTTCCCATGGCTGGATCTGATATCCCAAATGTGGGTGTTTATACACTCTCACGTATCCGTCTTCAGTCCTGATTCTGTAGTTAAGGTACCCAGACTCTTCAGATGCGTCCTCAACATACATTCCCATTCTACGGAGTCTTTCCATGGTTTTTAATACGGTGCTGAGTTTGCTGTCTTGTTTGATGTTATGCTCAAGAAAACTCTTTACATCTTTATTGGTGTCTCTCATATTTTACCTCCTTTATAATTATACCACCGTGTCGGTGGTGCGTCAACTTGCAATAACTGCTAAATGACCACCACACACGGTATGGGTATAAAACATAGGGTGTTTGACCATATCACATGATCTCTGACGTTTCGCAAGCACCTTTCCACACTTGGCGCAGCAGATCGTATATTTCCATGCCGGTTTCCTTGCTAATTCGTCATGCTGCTTATAAAAAGTATCCATACCCTTTTCTTCCGCCGTGTTCGTTCTCTTGACGTTATAACCATAACAATCATTCACTAGATCGGCAAGTCGCTTCCATTCCCCGGTATGGCAAAAGCATTCGGGGCAGGTGTGCAAGATCTCATGGATAATCGTTTCCTTAAGCGCCTTGACCGGGGCGTCGTCATGGAGCAGATCCGCATTAATATTGATCGTGAAGTAGATACCATTGGTATCATACTTTCTAGTGCACTGTCCCCAACGACTCTTTGCTCTATAGTTTACGCTGATGTCCGTGATACGGCGAAACGGGATCTCGATCGCATTCATTTCGTCGATACATTCCAGATATACTTCCTGAAGCTTTTTGTTGAGTCTTGCTTTCTGTGCCTGTGTGTATGCCATGCCAAATTCTCCTCTAAGTGTTGGGTTCTGGACGTTTGATACCGCCATCTCATGACCACGTCCTGTCTACTCTTATATAATACTACCTTTTAGGTGGTTTGTAAAGCATTATTTTTCAAATATAATCATTTATTCAAATAAAAAGAGATCACTTCCGTGATCCCTCGCTTAACTTTTCCGCCATGCTGTGCTTCTTAATTCCTGTTATAGCAAGTGCCGTCTGCATTTTATACACTGACTTTATTTTATCGCCTGTAAACTCGGCGACATAAAATGTATCTATAGTATCCTGTTTGATAGAGTCTACAAAATACTGTAAGAATTCCTTTAAAGACGGAACGTCCATTCCTTTCGCCCAGACATAAGACCTGTCATCATCGACAACTTGTATGACTTGATATTCCTTATCCATATTTCACCTCGTAATATGTTGCCCTCTCAAATGCTTCCTCACTGACGATTATCATCTCCTTGTGATGGATATCGCTCATGATACGGCTCATGCGACTCGTCAGGTCGGCATATCTGTCAAGTAACTTCCTGTGATCCAAAGGATATGTTCCTTCTCTGAATTCTCTCCATGCTTTGTAGACACTGAGCGGATTGTATTTGTTTTCCGTGTCATTGATTACGGTATATGTATTTCCGTTGACGTTCATCTTAACAATCTGTTTCTTCATGTTCCACCTCGCTCAAATACCCATAATGTTATCAATGTCTGTGTCATCAACATTCCCAATCCTCTTTGCGATCTCTTCAAGAACCCATCTCTGTTCTTTAATGGCTTTCCTTGACATCTTGTCGCTATAGCACTGAGCCGTATACGTTTCCAGTAGCTGAGTATTCGTCATATTTTTTACGTCACTGAGTTTCATGTTTCACCTCTCAATCATCGCTCACAATTCCACCGCACCACAGTCCGCCATTCTTATAAGCTGCGCTCATTGTTCTGAGGAATGTTGCCATCAAAGAGGAGAATGTGTCGGGATCACTGGCATAGTCGTAAGCCGGGTCTGTCTCGACTCCACTATGGATTGTGAAATCGCCGTACTCGATATCCTCATCTGCAACTCCGCCCATTAACCAAATGTTGAAGACGTTCTCATCGTTAACCTGACGTGCAAGATACTCCATAGCCTTGACCGCCATCATTCTCTCTCTAAGTTCCTTCTCCTGTTTTGTCATGTCAATCTCCTTTTCTTTTAATGGGACTATATTTCAAGCCCCTAACTGCATTTCCTTTTCAAGCGAGGCTGCCCTCACATCGTATGTCAGTCCGCCGTTTCCTCTAAGACAAATGTCTTGCCGTCCTTATATTCAACCCATGCCATCCAACCATCAGTCTCCTCATCAAAGAATTCCGGGATGTCAGTTGTCTCTTCAATCTTCTTGTTCAGATCCTGCACGTTATCGATGATTCCGTCAAACTCCAAAAATGCTCTATACATATCTTTCTCCTTTCATACTAAGCAATATGCGATAAACAGGAACAATCCTAATCCACTCAACCATCCTACGATATAAGCTAAACTCATGTTGTCACCTTCTTCCCGTTCAAATACCAGTCCATGTAGGCTTTCAGCGTGTCCGTCGACGCTGCCTCGACCTTCTTCTTCAACTCGGATTCTGTCATGTCCAACATTGTGAAACTGTCTTCTCTTACTGCATTGAAGACATCTTCCTCTAAGCAGATTCTCTCAGAGATATACACCATAACCTCGTTGATGGTAATCAGACCTTTTTCATACAGGCGTATGTAATTCTGATTGCACTCCCTCTTCAGGAGTTTGTTTAAATCCTTTCTGAACTGTGTCATATTTGTCTCCTCTCTTTGTTGGGTTTCTTGCTTCTCATCTCGGCGTTCCAGCCCCCAACTGATCCGCCGAAATCGGACTCAAGAATTTCTTCTTTACAAGTATTATATTACCACTTGTTAGGTGTCCTGTCAACTACCATTTCAATATATTTTCCACCAGTTTTTCCGCCGTCACGATGGCAAATTTTCCGTCTCGGATCTCAAGACCGTAACTCCTGTTCATGTTCATGAGGGGATGGACATCGTACCGGGGAAGATACATCCTCAACTCTTTATTGACGCTTTCCATCTTATCATAGAGTCGTTCCAAATCGGCATTTGAGCCGATAAAATAGCAGCTGCCCTCTGCCGTCTCGTATCGCCTCAGGTTTCCAACTCCTAAAAATTCGCCCTCTGTATATGCTATCATTCCGTTCATGTTCATGTCTATCTCCCTATCTTAATCCCTGTGCCAACTCTGCTAATGCTGCGTTCTGCTCTTTTAGCATCAGCCAACAGATGATTTCCAGTATTGCCAGTGCCAGTAAAGGCAATCCTACGATGGAAAGACTTACTTCCATATAATGATCGGAAATCCATCTGCCGATCCGCTTAATCTGTTTCCAGTCATGATCCGCCTGTACGAGCGCCATCTCGCACAAATCCTGTAAAATGTATTCCATATTCCATTCCTCTCTGTGTTGGGTATATTAGTTAATGTTTTCCCTCGGCATCATATCCGAATTCTTCCAGTCTGATTTCATCCTCATCCCAGTATGCCCTGCTGATTAGTTTCCCATCCTCATACAGACTGATCATGATCATATCGCAATAATCTGCAAATTGATTCCATTCCAGATCACTATTATTGATATAGTCAGCAATCTCAGGAGCGGTTCCCGGCACTGTATTGTAGTAACTAAAGGTATCAAACGTCTCCGTGTGTGAATATCCGCTTCCATAGTGCCAATAAGAAAAATCGATGCTGTATCTCATATTGTTTCCTCTCTCTTGTATTGCGATGGTTTACCGGGGACAATACCCCGGATCGCCATTGAAAGAAAAATCGTTCCATCATGCCCATTCCGCACGTCTGATGAATATATGCTGTTTATATCTCGTTCCGCCCGTCTGCCAAATATCTGTCAAATATGCTCCGCCTTTAATGTATCCATGCTCTAATTCCGCAGCAAATTCGATCCACACGTCCATATCCTGCGTATTTGCCTCTTCGGGATCGCAGTACCCATACGCATTCCATACACGATGATTCTTTGCCGTATGTGCTTCCGCCTTGAAGATCTCCACGATCCAGTCATCAGCAATTCCATCATCGTTTTTGAGCGCCTCACCGATCGCCATTTCCGCATATTCCTTTGGCGTACAATCTGTTTCCTTTTCTGCTGCGATTACTCTCCTTGCCCGATCCAAATCCTCAAGTGTATAGTACTTGCGATAATTCTTTTCCAGAGTTACTTTCATTGCGTTCTCCTCTCTTGCCGATTCCTTACTGCTTATACAAAGCAGTATGTGCGGATGTTGACCGCACTGCGCACCTCTTCAGGTGCATTGTTGGCGGAATACGTCCGCCATGTTGAGCCGCATAACTGCGGATTTGTGTTGTTGTTGACGGCAATGCAGGTGCCGTATGTGACGTTCTGCACTTTGCCGTTTTTGACGCATGTTTCCATGCGGACGTCGCCGATCTTATACATATCTTCATTCCTTTCCACCGGGAATTCCCGGTAAAATTGGTATCAGTCGTTCCATGCTTCCCGGAACACCTTGATTCCCTTGTTATAGGCTGTTGCGGTAATATTGCAAAGATACATTCCTGTATCCTCGTTATACAGTCTAGCGTCAGCCTGCCATGCGTCTGAATAATTTTCTGTACTGGCGTAGTACCGAACAGTGCTCATCATCTCGTGAAAAACCTCACCGAGGTCATTCCCGTAAAAGAAGAATTCCTCTTCCTCATGACCGAATTCACGGGTAATCTCGATATGCAGAAAATATACCTTTTTCTTCATTCCTTTTTCCTCTCATTGTGTTGGGTTTCAGTTCCTAATCAAATCCCTCGACCTCATTCCAGTCAAGGGATCTCATCAGACTCTGATCGCCCCTTTCCCCCGATCTGACTAACAAGCATCCGCCTGTTCCAGTGCGTAGTCCTCGTAGTCCTCGTCCGTCATTTCCTCATACTTGATTCCACGACGTGTGCAGAAATCCTCATATTTGAGCCGATAATACAGATCGGACATTTCCTCGATTGTGATGCTTCCTAACTGGAACGGCGCTGCGTTCAGTTCCATGAAATCGTGTTCCTCAAGAAGCGCTCCGAACACCGCCATAACAACCGCCTTTTCCTTATTTGTCATACCTGATTCCTCCTTATGTGTGTTGGGTTTCATTCCATGCTTTAATGGTAGCACGTTTTCCGTGCTTTGTCAACAAGTATTTTATTTCCTTTGGCTGATTCCACCCGGCTTATTCCACCGGGTGTGTTACTTTATTCCGCCAGCCTCGTTCCGCCATCCTCATTCCTCTTGCCGCTTTCCTCACAACTAGAGGCACATTCCGTTCCACATAGTTCCTGATAAACGCTTCCCTATTCCGCCGATCCGGGGACTTGATTCCGTCGATGACTTTCAAGTAGTCCGCCTTAATCCAGATCTTCGTTCCGTCTTCCGTATACGCCCCGGCGACTGTTTCCGTCTCATTCATCCAGTCATAGTTCCGGGATCTGTATGTAGGACGTTCCCCTACCCAGAAGACATTGACGACCGTTCCCTTGGGGACTTTCCTGCCTTTAACAACAACGCAGTTCCGCCCCTTGGCGATCCGCTGCTTTTCTTCTATGACAGACTTTGCGAACGCTTCGACGGCATGTCCTTTTATCGTACGGATCATATCCCGTGCCGTCTCTTCATTGATATCGATCTTAAAGGACGTGTCGCACATGTTCCTGCCGTCAATGCCACTATAAATGACCGTATCGATGACGATCTCATGCTTTTCCACGTCCCAGCTATGTGCGTACACTTCCAGCATTCCATCCAGCCAGAAGTGTTCCGACTCGGCGAACGTCGCACCTTTGTAGGTGATTTCGCCTGTTATCGTGTTCTCGATCATACTTCCTCCTTTAAAAAATCATGAACTGTTTCCCAGTTTCCACATTCCACATATTCCACGGCAAATAATGTGTATTTGTCATGGTGTCCCTCTTGCCACTTCTGATTGGCAAGCCAGAATGCCTGTTCTTTGCTGTAACATCCCAGCCTTACCGGGGCAAATGCCCCTATGCGCCTATAAGAAAAATAATATGTTCCTTTCATAGGACTCCTTTCGAATCTGTGTTTATAGTTTAGCGACGCCCGAACCGTGAACCGATCTGCGGCCCGAATGTGCTTTCCTTGTATGCTTATACTATCACTGTTCCAGTGATATTGCAAGTATTTTTTTATAATTATTCCATCTTTTTTCGTGCGTGTACGTGCGTATGCGTTCCATGAAATTTGTTCTAATTTACATTCTATGTTTTTAATGAATGAGACACCGGGAGACGCCGGGGGGATCTGCAGCGCCGGAGACGCCCGGAGAGATCTGCAGCACCGGAGACGCCCGGAGACGCCCGGAGAGATCTGCAGCACCGGAGACGCCCGGAGACGCCCGGAGAGATCTGCAGCACCGGAGACGCCCGGAGAGATCCGGAGACGCCCGGAGACGCCCGGAGACGCCCGGAGAGATCTGCAGCACCGGAGACGCCCGGAGA
>Ga0326513_10002422_pt1 | contig 13801 bp, 9 predicted proteins | sample 2_2465_0518_D_FD_203654 | JGI IMG/M metagenome (GOLD analysis project Ga0326513, IMG submission 203654) | Bovine rumen microbial communities from UC Davis, California, United States - 2_2465_0518 | ecosystem: Host-associated > Mammals > Digestive system > Stomach > Rumen | place: USA: California...
TGGCAGAGCATCAGTACATCATGCAGATTCCGCTCGATGCTTTGGACGAAGATCACAAACTTCTGAGCGCCCTGAAGATGATGGAATTTGTGAGTGAAACGGAGACGGAGAACGAGACGGCGGAGAAATTCAGCGCCTACACGCTGCGGACGCCGTCCGATGGACCCTACAAGTCCGAAGACGTGATGATCTATGGAGCCGCCGTTGACAGTCGTTACATAAAGGGAGTTCCGGAGACGCCCGAGGGAGAGGATCCGCGGGTGCTGATCTCGTCGGCTTACTCGGAAAAATACGATATTTTTGCCGGGGATACGATCGAGCTGCAGGAGAAGTACGGCGCGGACCGCTACACCTTCAATGTGGCCGGGGTCTATTACTATGGGGCATCGATCTGTGTGTTTATGGAACAGAAGACGATGAATCAGTGTTTTGACCTGGGAAAGGACTACTTCTCGGGGTATTTCTCACAGACGCCCATAACGGATATCGACGGGAAGTACATCGGCTCGGAGATCGACCTGGAGTCGCTGACCAAGGTGTCAAGACAGCTGAATATCTCCATGGGGAGCATGATGTATCTGGTGGACTTCTTTGCGGTGGCGATCTTTATGGTGCTGGTCTACATTCTGTCCAAGATCATCATCGAGAAGAACGCGCAGTCCATCTCCATGGCCAAAATATTGGGCTATACGGGGAGTGAGATCGGGAAACTCTACATACGCTCCACAACGATCGTTTATCTGGCGTGCTTTGTCGCGACGATCCCTGCAGTATCAGTGTTGATCAAGTATCTGATGAAAGTGATGATCCGCCTGGAGATGACAGGCTGGATCGAGCTGTATGTGGGAAATATAGTCTACGAGGAAATGCTTGCGCTGGGCATAGGCGCTTACGCGGTGATCGCGGCCCTTGAGTACAGGAAGATCGGAAGAGTTCCTATGGATGAAGCGCTCAAGAACGCGGAGTGATGCCGGAAAGGACAGGCACAGGATGAGAATGAACTATAGATGGCGCAAAATATTGATTACAGCGGTTCTCTGCCCGGCCCTTGTACTGGGTATGGCAGCCTGCGGACAAAAAGGCGGTAATGCGGGAAACGGATCACCGGATGCCGGGGCGAAAAGCGCGGCGGCAAACGGATCCGAAGGAGAGAAGACGGAAGTGGTCTTTAACCCTCCCGTTGACACGCCCTTTGTGACGCCCGGGGAGAAGGATGAGAGCGTCTATGTCAAGGCGGACGCGGCAGGAACGCCCACAGAAAAGACCGTGGAGGTCGTACTCAAAAAGATCGAGGGGTCTGACCCCATCGAGGACCGGTCCAACCTGCGGGAGATCAAAAACACCGAGGGAAACGAGGAATACACCGAGGCCGGCGAAGGAAGATACCTGTGGCAGAACAACGGCGAGGATATCCATTACAAGGGAAAGTCCGATCAGGCGCTGCCTGTTAATGTGCGCATTACCTACTACCTGGAGGGACAGGAGGTCAGCGCGGAGAAGATCGCGGGGAAGACCGGCAAGGTGAAGATCCGTTTCGACTACGAGAACAGCACGGACGTGCCTTTTATGGTGCTCTCGGCGGCGATGCTCCCGGCGGATGTTTTCAGCGATGTGGAGGTTACGAACGGCAAGCTGATGGATCTGGGCGACCAGAAAGCAGTGATCGGATTTGCTTTTCCGGGACTGATGGACACCCTGAAATTTGTGGACTACGAGCCCACAGAGGAGATCGAGCTGCCCGAGTATGTGGAGATCGAGGCGAGGGCGGAGGACTTTGCGCTGGATTTCACAGCTTCTGTGGTGAGCACGGGGCTCTTTGAGGACCTGGAGGACAAGGACCTGGAGGATCTGGACAAACTCCCGGAGGACATGGATGAGCTGACAGACGCCTCTACCGAGATCAGGGACGCAGCGCAGGAGCTTGCGGACGGCGGTTCTGAGTTCGGGGACTACCTGAGTCAGTATTTTGACGGACTCTCACAGCTGAGCGAGGGGACGGACAGCCTCGATCAGGGACTGACACTGCTGAGTCAAAATATATCTAAGATCTCGGAAGGATCGAAGGGCCTGCAGAGCGGGCTGGATCAGATTGATCAATCCCTCGCTAAGGTAGACCTGTCCGCGCTTTCGTCCCCGGAGAGCAAGAAGGCCTCAGAGGCTGCACAGGCAGCTCTTGAGTCGATCGGAGAGAACAGCGCAGCCCTTAAAGAGAAACTGACGGCCGTCGGGACAAATCTGGAGACAGTGCAGACCTTTGTGGAGGATGTAAACGCTTATATCGGCCAGGTGCAGGACCTTCAAAAGGCGATCGAAGAGCTGCCCGCGCCGGATCTGGCGGCAGCGGACTATGAAAACGGATGGACAGAACGCCTCAATGACGAAGCAGCCTCACAGGCGAAGGAAAAGGCGCAGGAGGCGGCAGATGATGTCCGCGATTCAATAATAGAAATTGTGGAAGGCAGCAGTTTTCCGGATGACCTGGGGCTTACTGAAGAGCAGAAGGCGCAGATCATCACACAGATCGTGGAATCAATAGATGAGAATAAGGTCACTGTGAATGAGGAAGATATAGAAATTTCCCTTGACGCTGCCTTTGGAGAGATCAGGGACGGTATCCAGAAAGAGGCGGAAGGGCAGCGGAATACGCTCAGAGACGTTTCTTTGAAAATCGCCGAGCCTTCAGTTCCCGATCTGGAGGCCCTGAGTCCTGAAAAAATGGAAGAGATCACACAGATCATAGGGAATATGGAACAGTCCCTTGCGGTAATCGGCGCCTATGCGGAGGGGATGTCGCAGACGGCGTCAGGGCTGACGGAACTGTCCTCAGCGCTCACACAGCTTAAGGCCGGCGTCTCGCAGCTGTCCGGCGGCAGCGCGCAGCTGACAAAGGGTCTTGGGCTCTTCGAGAAAGCCCTCGAGGCGGCGACGGAGGGATCGGCACAGCTGTCCTCAGCCATGAAAACGGTGTCCTCTGCGGGAGGAGAGCTCGGCAGCGCGTTCTGGCAGCTGGTGGACGGTATGAACGAATTCGCGGACGGAATCGCGGAATTTGACGAAGAAGGCATTCAGAGCCTCGCGGAACTGGCAGGTCCGGAATACAAGGACGTGATCAGAGGCGTCAGGGCGGCCAGAGACGCGGAGCACAGCTACACGAATTTCTCCGGAATCTGCGACGGCCAGAAAGGAAGTGTGAGGTTCATCATCGAGACTGAGGAGATAAATAAAGACAAATAATTTTTAGACAAAATTCACAAACTGGCAATCGAATTCTTGGAGCTGCATGCTATAATCTAATCTTAGCATGCAGCTCTTTGCTCTTTTTTGGCAAAGAAGCGGCGGCATGCATTCACAGAGTAAATGAATCAGAGGTGATAAAAATAGAACGGATAGGACTGGATTCGTCTCAGGTCAGGGAACTGACTGCGAAGGGCAAGGTCAATGTGCAGATCGACCGGACCGCGAAGACGACCAAAGACATTATCAAAGAAAACGTATTTACCTATTTCAACCTGATCTTTCTGATCATCAGCCTTCTGCTGATCGTGGCGGGAGCTTTCAACAGCCTTACTTTCCTGCCGGTGGTCATTGCGAATACGCTGATCGGTATTTTCCAGGAGCTGCACGCCAAGAAGGTGTTGGACGGGCTGAGCATCCTGCACGAGCCCAACGCGGTGGTGATCCGCGACGGGAGCCGCACCAAGGTGCCGATCGACAAGCTGGTGCTCGGAGATGTGATCGTCCTCAAGGCGGGCAACCAGATTCCCGCGGACGCGGAGATCATCAGCGGTGAAGCCGCTATCAACGAGGCACTCCTCACCGGTGAAGCGGACGAGATCGTCAAGGGACCCGGTGCAGAGCTGATGTCCGGAAGTTTTGTGGCTTCCGGCGAGTGTATGGCAAGACTCACCAGAGTCGGCCAGGATTCCTACATATCCAAACTGATGCTGAAAGCGCGCAAGATGCCCACCGGAGAGCAGTCGGAGATGGTGCGGTCCATCAACAGGATCGTCATCGCGGCCGGCATCATGATCATTCCCATCGGCGTAACCCTGTTCGTGCAGGGCTATGTCATGCAGGGGAACAGCTTCAGCGACAGCGTGGTGAGCATGGTCGCCGCGGTCATAGGCATGATCCCGGAGGGCCTGTACCTGCTGGTCAGCGTGACGCTGGCGACGAGTTCGGTCCTGCTGGCAAGGCGCAAGGTCATGCTGCACGACATGAAGAGTATTGAGACGCTGGCGAGGGTCGACACGCTCTGCGTCGATAAGACCGGTACGGTCACGGACAACAGCATGCTGGTGGCGGACGCGGTTCCGGCCCAGAGGCTTACAGACGACCAGCTCCGGCGCTACAAGGGGCTTGTGGGAGAATATCTCATGGTGCTCCCGGACGACAACATAACCATGAAGGCCATGCGGGAGTATTTCCGCGGGCGTGGAAACAGGCAGGCGGTGTCCGTTTTCCCCTTCAGTTCCAAGCACAAATACAGCAGTGTTCAGTTCACGGACTCCACTTATGTACTGGGAGCCCCTGAATTTGTGCTCTGCGAGGATTTTGAGAAATACAGCGACGTAGTGGATGAGTACGCGTCGAAGGGACTGCGTGTCCTGGTATTCGGAAGATATATGGGAGACGGAACCGGCGCGGGCGCTTCAGTCAGAAGATCATTGCCGGTGCCCAAGAACGGTCTGTACGGCATGAAGGTAGAGCCGATCTTCTTTGTTCTCCTCCAGAACCCGCTGCGGGAGAACGCACAGAAGATTTTTGGCTATTTTGCCAGACAGGGCGTAAATGTGCGCGTCATTTCGGGAGATAATCCTCTCACGGTGTCGGAAGTTGCCAGGCAGGCCGGCATTGAGAACTCGGAAAGCTATGTTGATGCATCCTGGCTTGGAAGTGACGAGGAAATTGCCGAGGCCGTACGTAAATATACAGTGTTTGGGAGAGTTACACCCGACCAGAAGCAGAAGATCGTAAAGGCTCTGCAGGCAGAGGGACACACGGTCGCGATGACGGGAGACGGTGTCAACGATATCCTCGCGATGAAGAGCGCGGACTGCAGCATCGCTATGGCGGCAGGTTCCGACGCGGCTGTGCAGGCAGCCCAGGTGGTCCTTCTGGACTCCGATTTCGCCCACATGCCGCAGATCGTGAACGAGGGACGCAGGATCATCAACAATGTGGAGCGCTCAGCTACACTGTTCCTGGTCAAGAATATTTTCTCCCTGCTGCTTTCGGTGTTCTCGATCATCAACGTGCTGGTCTATCCTCTGCAGCCCTCGCAGATCTCACTGATCAGTATGTTCAACATCGGAATTCCGGCGTTCTTCCTGGCAATGGAGGCCAACCACCGCAGGATCGAGGGAAATTTCCTGCGGAAAGTGGTGTTCAACGCAATGCCGGCTGCTCTGACAGACTTCTTTGCCATTGCGGCGCTTGTGGTGTTCGGAAGCACTTTCAACGTTGCGGAGGTCGACATCTCTGTCGCAGCGACATTCCTGCTGGCTATCGTCGGATTCATGATCCTGTTCCGGATCAGCACGCCGCTTAACAAGTACCGCTGGGCGGTCATATTGGGGTGTATAGCCGGACTTTGCTTTTTTGCCTATTTCTTCAACTGGCTGTTCTCGATCAGGCATATATCGACAGAATGTATCATGCTGTTCGTTCTGTTTGCCATCGCCACGGAGCCCGCAATGCGCTACCTTGGCATGCTCTTTGATATTCTGGAACTGAAAATTGAAGAAATGACAGAAAGATACAGACGCGGAGGACAAGAGGATGAGTACTCTTTCGAAGAGTAATAAGAGCGGAAACGCGAACTTCGGAAATGACGGTTCCTGGAAAAAGATACTCTTTATATTCAACCCGGTGTCGGGAAGATCCCAGATCCGGACGGATCTGGTTGACATCCTGGAGATCTTATCGAGGAAGGACTATGTGGTCACCTGCTATCCCACAAGATGCAGAGGAGATGCGAGAAATATGGTGCGGACCAGGACGGAAGACTACTTATATGTAGTCTGCGCGGGAGGCGACGGCACCCTGGACGAAGTGGTCAGCGGAATGATGGAGCATCCCGAAAAGCCCTTCGTGCCTATCGGCTACATACCCTCCGGGACGACTAATGATTTCGCGTCGAGCCTGGGGATCCCTTCGGATATGAAGTCAGCTGCCAGGGTGATTGCCTACGGGAAACCTTATGAGTGCGATCTGGGTCTCTTTAACAAGCAGACCTATTTTACTTATGTGGCAGCTTTCGGCATCTTTACGGATACATCCTATCAGACACCTCAGGATCTCAAGAATCAGCTGGGCCATCTGGCCTATGTTATGCAGGGCATGATGGACATTGGCAAGGCGCGCACTTACCGTTTCCGCGTTGAATCCGATGAGTTCTCGGTGACTGACGATTTTATCTTTGGAATGATCACCAATTCCAAGTCAGTGGGCGGATTCCCGGACATTACCGGAAGCGATGTGGATATGAACGACGGACTCTTTGAGGTGACGCTGATCAAGATGCCTGCCAATATCCTTGAACTCAATGACATCGTATCCTATATCAGCCACATGACAGACGTCTCGAACATGGTCTACCGGTTCAAAACATCGCATCTTGTACTTGAGTCGGAGGAACAGGTTAATTGGACGAGAGACGGGGAGTACGGAGGTTCCTTTAAAAGAGTGGAGATCGACAATCTTCACCGGGCAATGAAGATCATAGCTCCCGGAGAGTTTAATATGGCAGGGGTCCCTGACCCTCAGTAAGGATGATAAACAGCGAGGAGACAGCAGTATGGAGAACAATACGCCGGCTTATGAGAGCGGAGAATATGTGACTTTTCATGTCACGGCCAGGGACGGAAGAGATGTGGAGATGGCGGTAGTGGATGAGTTCGATATCGAGAACCGGCACTATGTCGTCAGCTGCGTGGTGGAGAACGATGAGATACAGACAGACGGTCAGTTTATCTATCGCTGCCATGTCCAGGGGGATGATTTTACGGTAGAACCTATACTCGATCCCAAGGAGTTCGAGTGGATCTCAAGGGCTTATATGAAACTTTAAACGCTGTACCACACAAATTGTTCATAGGATTTTACACAAAATTCATAAATCGGTAATGTGCATTTCTCAAAATGAGTGTACAATTACAAATACAAGGGCACTGTTAACAGTTTTGAAAATGGAGGAATGGATTATGAGACTTTTTGGAAAACTGATCGTAGCAGCAGTCACTGCGGCAGCTGCGGCAGGCGCAGCATATTATCTGAAAAAGCGCGCGCAGGACGACGCGTATGATCTTGATGAGTTCGACGAGGATTTCGAAGACGAAGATACTTTTGAGGACGAGGTTGAAGCTCCCGCAGCTGAAGAGGCTGAGGCAGCTGAGCCCGCTGAGGAAGCAGAGGCAGCTGAGGAAGCAGAGGTAGTAAAGAGCGAGATCGCTGAAGAGGACAAGGTTGTCCTTGGCGAGGGAGTGGAAACTGCTGATCTCGACGGCGACGGAAAGGCCGATGCGGTATATGTAGACCTTGACAAAGACGGCAAGATTGACGCTGTAGCAGTCGATACGGATGATGACGGAAAAGCGGACAAGGTCCTGATCGATACTGACGGAGACGGCGTCTGTGACACAGTGATCTCCACAGAGGAGAAGGCTGAGGAAGCTGAGGAGAAGAAGACAGAGGAATAAGGCCGGTTTATGGCAGCAGCGGATGAAAACCCCGGCGGGTTTTCATCCGTTTTTTTGTGCGATAAGCCGCCAAGCGCATCTCGTGCTTGCACGAAGATGCACCCCATGGCCAACGGTCAATCGAGCAGGAGCATCCTGCTCGATTGCCGTTTTTGGGCAGACCGCACAAATAATCCAAAGAGGCAGTCGGGAGTGTGGTATAATTAAGCATACAGTTATGTATGTGAGCAAGGAGGGTATGGTTATGGGGATGATCACATCTGATTTTTACAGCAGGTTCGATAAGATAGACAACGTGGAGTCTCCCTTCACTGTGGAAGAGCTGATGAGTCTGGCTTCGATCGATACGCAGGAGCAATTCGCGTCCTGGACGGCAGAGAACGGGGACACATCCTATATTCCCGCGGAGATCTTTCTGACGCTTATGGAGGACCGCGCTTTCTTCGAGCAGATCTGCGGTTTTGTCGACGGCGGGGAATACGTCGTGCTCAGCGGCGTCACACTGGCTTGCAGGACCTCCCACAGCAGCAGGATGGGCCTGACCAGGGAGGATGTACAGCAGAATATCCAGGAATTCTTCCTCAAGGATGAGGAGATGACCTACAGCATAGAGAGCGTGCTGTCGGGAACTCACGAGTGGGTCAGCAGCATGTATGTCTTCGCCAACGGATGGGTCGGCATCGAGACAGAGCGTTATGCGGACAACAGTTGGGACGAAGAGGATTCAGCGCAGGACAGCACGCCTGAGCCGGCTTCCAGTTATCTGCTGGATGCGGAAGGCGAACTTGTAGCTTCTCCCGATATCAGATATGATATCGAGTCCTGGATGGATTTCGTGGATATGTTCTCTACGGTCCACGAGGAGGCCATTGCCCAGGATACGCCGGATGACAGCGAGGGGCACGAAGTGGTGCTCAAGAGCAGCAAGGAGGGCTACATTGTGTTCTCCGAAGAGGTGGAGAACGCCATTAAGGAAGGGCGTCCTGTGGTCGTCATCGAGAGCGCGGCAACCTTCGGCGGCATGATCTATCCCGGGATCGCCGAGTTCGCGTACCGCATGAGGAATACCGTCAGAGAGAACGGGGCAGTGCCTGCCTTCGCAGCTATTTTGAACGGGCAGATCCATGTGGGACTGACCGATGACGAGATTCTCTATCTGGAGCAGAAGAGGGGATCGATCTTCAAGGCGTCCGCAAGGGACATCCCGATCCTGCTGGCCAAGAAGCAGGACGGCGTCATGACGATTGCCGCAGCGGTCAAGACGGCGCAGATGGTGGGACTGCCCGTTGCCAGCGGCAGCGGTATCGGAGGCGCTCAGATCGGCGCGGAGAAGACAATGGATATCTCCACGGATCTGGAGTCTCTTGCAAGGAACAGGGTCATGGTGGTATGTTCCGGAACAAAACCCATTCTGGATCTCTCACTCACTATGGAATACCTCGAGACGGTTGGAGTTCCTGTTGTCGGATACGGCACTGACAGAATGCCCGAGTATATGGTGCGCGGCAGCGGATTCCGTCTCACCTACCGCATGGATACCCCGGAAGAACTGGCGGAGATCATGCACATCAAGGAGGTCATGGACATACCGGGCGGCGTGCTGGTTGTCAATCCTGTGCCCAAGGAATACGAGCTCGATCCGGTCCTCACCAAAAAAGCGGTGGATGAGGCGATGGAGGACGTCAGGAAGAACCATGTCATGGGCAAGGCCATCACGGGCTACATGATGGGAAGGATCAAGGAATACCTGGGTCCCGACAGCGTGGAATCCCAGAAAGCTTTCCTTATCAACAACGCGGAGCTCGCGGCTAAGATCGCCGGCGCGATCGCAAGACAGAAGAAGTAAAGGGCTTTCGGGAATAGGGGACGTTAAGCGACTTTCATATCTGAATACTTTGGCAGGGGGAATGCAAAAAGGGTTTGCATTCCCTCTGTTTTCTTCGTAATATGAGTGTACCGGAATTCTTCCGGAGGACCGCGGAGTTCTTCTGCGGTTACAGTTTCCATTTTTTATTTTTAATATTGTGCACAGGTATAGCAGTGCGGGATACTGTCTTTTTTCGGCATTTTTCGGACCCCGGAAGCAGGTTTTCAGCGCTGCGGATCTGCCTGGGAAAGGAGAAAAATGAATTACAAAGTGTTCAGAAGCGCTGTCCTTGAGCTGCTCGAAGAGGACAAGGAGTGGGAAGTGGAGACAGACTGGGGAGAAGAGTCCTGCGGATCTTCTCCGGGGAGCTTAAGCGGCACCGGTGCCGATGCGGAATCGGTGGATGACTTCATAGAGCTGGAGCAGGAGAAGGGGGCAATCTACGAGTTTATGTCGGTCTCTGTCGGCAAGCTCTTTCTCTTTTATCAGGATGAAGGCTGGGACGCTGTAGTCCGGGAGCTGGAGAGACACACCCGCAGGGGAAGGAATTCCCTGGGAAGAAACAGAGGGATCGACTACACAGCAAGGCTTGATGAGAGCGGGAAGGAGCTTTACGAGCGGCTTCGCAGGCTGCGCTCCGGGATCGCGGTTCAGAAACAGCTCCCCTCTTACTTTATCTTCACGAACCGGACGCTCTATGAGATGTGCTGCCATCAGCCGGGGACCATGGAGGAGCTGCGGGCTCTCTACGGAGTCGGAGAGAAGAACTCTCAGGAATACGGACAGTCCTTTCTGGAGGAAATCCTCGAGTTTAAAAGCGGGATTATGAAATAATTGTATACCGGTGTACAAATATTCATTGCAAAGCATTTGTAAACCATATATAATCGTACTTATCCTTAAGAAGAATGAACCAATCTTTCCGAGCACAGAAAAATTGGACATATAAAGATCAGGTAAAGGAGAGATAAGTATGAAAGCATATGCGGAAATGACCAGAGAGGAACTCACCGCCGAGCTGGCGCAGCTCAAGGAGACCTATAAGAGTTACCAGAAGATGGACCTGAATCTGGACATGAGCAGAGGAAAGCCCAGTGTTGAACAGCTCGATCTGTCCATGGGACTGATGGATGTACTCTCATCGGACTGCGACCTGGCATGTGAGGACGGAACGGACTGCCGCAACTACGGTGTTCTCGCGGGTGTGCAGGAAGCCAAGGTCCTTCTGGGCGACATGATGGAGAACAATCCCGACAACATCATCATCTTCGGAAACTCCTCCCTGAACGTCATGTACGATACAGTTGCAAGAGCAATGACTCACGGCGTTATGGGCAATACTCCCTGGGGCAAACAGGACAGGGTGAAATTTCTCTGCCCGGTTCCCGGATATGACAGACATTTCGCGATCACGGAATATTTCGGCATAGAGATGATCCCGGTCCCGCTGACACCGGAAGGCCCTGACATGGACATGGTAGAGAAACTGGTCCACGAGGACGAGACCATCAAGGGAATCTGGTGCGTGCCCAAATACAGTAATCCCACAGGCTATTCTTACTCGGATCAGACAGTCAGGAGATTCGCAAGGCTCAAGCCCGCGGCTCCCGATTTCAGGATCTTCTGGGACAACGCCTATGGCGTGCATCACCTGTATGAGCACAAGCAGGACCACCTGATCGAGATCCTCATGGAGTGTAAGAGAGCGGGCAATCCTGACCTGGTTTACAAGTTCTCCTCCACTTCCAAGATCACTTTCCCGGGAAGCGGCATCGCGGCGCTGGCGACGTCCCCCAACAACCTCGAGGACATCATTTCCCAGCTCAAGATCCAGACGATCGGCCACGATAAGGTGAACCAGCTGCGTCACGTGCGCTATTTTGGCGACATCCACGGACTGATGGTCCACATGAAGAAGCATGCGGATATCCTCCGTCCCAAGTTCGAGATGGTGGAGAAGATCCTCGAAGACGAGATCGGCGGACTCGGTATCGGCGAGTGGACGAAGCCCATCGGCGGATATTTCATCAGCTTTGATTCTCTGCCGGGCTGCGCCAAGGCGATCGTCAAACGCTGCAAGAAATGCGGCGTGAAGATGACCCCTGCAGGAGCCACATGGCCTTACGGCAAGGATCCCTTCGACACAAATATCCGTATCGCGCCGTCCTATCCTCCGCTGGAGGACCTGAGGATCGCGACGAAACTGTTCGCTCTCAGTATCAAAATAGTGAGCGCGGAAAAGCTCCTGAGCGAGATGCAGGAGAAAGAAGCTTAATACTTACCTGAAAATACAGGCTGTGAAAGAAGTGACAGTGAGAAGGCTGCGCACGGAATTCACAGCCTTTTTCTTTGCTCAGGCAAATGCTATAATTACTCTGTATGTTTGGACGTTGTTTATTGACCAGTTTCCCTCGGATTGCTATTATGGGGAGTATCCCCCGAGGGAGAGAAGAAAGGCCGGACTTCGGCACATTAAGAACTGAACTGATACGGAGTGAGATCGAATGAGAATATACAGGGAGCATGGGCGGTACAGAAGAGCCGCCGGGCTTTTGATAATACTTGCGGCGGCTGCGGCATTCTCAGGCTGCGGCAAGGTCACGCAAGGCTATACAGTAGAGGGAGAGAGCGGCGAGAGGTCGCTTGTTTCGGACGAATCCTTCGCCGCCATGTATGCTACTATGGCGTATGCCCGGGACGAAGATGTGGATGGCAGCTGGACCGAGTACGAGGGGTCCTCATACGCTGCGAACGGATCCGCCGAGATCGCTTCCGAGGAAGAGGAAGGCAGAAAATGGCGGACGATCCTGGAGGATGTGAGCCTCTTCAGCAGTCCTGAGAACGGAAGGGTCATGATGGTAGTCCCCAAAGGCAGCAAAGTCGACGTCCTGACCAAGAAAAAGGACGGATGGTACCAGATCCGTTACCGCGGGACGACCGGTTACGTGAAGTCCGGCTACTTCGTGGAAGACTGGGAAGCTGAGCGGGCTGAGCGAATTGCCAGAGAGGAAGCGGAAGCTAAGAAGAGGGCCGAGGAAGAGGCCAGGAAGAAGGCCGAAGAGGAAGCTAAGAAGAAGGCTGAAGAAGAAGCCAAGAAGAAGGCGGAAGAGGAGGCCAGAAAGAAGGCCGAAGAGGAAGCCAGGAAGAAGGCCGAGGAAGAAGCCGCAAGGAAAGCCGAAGAAGAGGCTAAGGCGGCTGAAGAAGCCAGAAAGAAGGCTGAGGAAGAGGCGGCGAGAAAAGCCGAAGAAGAAGCCGCGAGAAAAGCGGAAGAAGAGGCGAGAGCAGCTGAGAGAGCCAGAGCGATGGCTGCCGGAGAGGTGACCAGGAGACTTGCGGAGACCGTGAACCTGCGCGATCCCGATGACCCGGATATCCTGTACGGCATTGTTCCTCACGGTTCTTATGTCACTGTTTTGGCAGATTTGGGCGACGGCTGGTACCTTGTGGATTACGACGGAGTGGAAGGCATGATCAAGGGCGGCTATTTCACGGAGGAGGACCCGTAAATGATCAAAAAATTCAGTTTCGGAAAGGTATTCAGAACAGAGTCTGTTCCCGTCAGTCTTGAGGCTCAGAGCGGCCCCATGCCCTTTGTGGCGGTCGATGAGCAGGAGATGTCCTTCACATACAGGATGGATCCGCAGGACGTGGTCTACGGCCTTGGCGAGAATGTCCGCGGGATCAACAAGAGGGGCTGGATCTACGAGAGCAAGTGCAGCGATGAGCCGAGGCACCTCGAGGACCGCAGGTCCCTGTACGCGGCGCACAATTTCCTCGTAGTGGACGGAAAGGAGACCTTCGGGCTCTTTATCGATTATCCCGGCATTCTGACTTTTGACGTGGGCTATACCGATATCAATGTGCTCAAGATCACAGCTTCGGATTGGAATCTGGACGTCTATGTGATCGACGGGGACAGCCCCCGCGATGTGATCAGGCAGTTCCGCCGGCTGATCGGCAGAAGCTATATCGCGCCTCTGTGGGCTTTCGGAAACGGACAGAGCCGCTGGGGCTATATAAATGCGGAGGATGTGCGCGAAGTCGTGAGGAGGCACCGCGAGGGAGGGATCCCGCTCGATATGGTCTACCTCGATATCGACTATATGGAGAGATTCAAGGATTTCACGGTGAATACCGAGAGATACCCTGACTTCGCGGGCTTCGTGAAGGAGATGAAGGAGCAGCACATCCGTATCATTCCGATCATTGACGCAGCAGTCAAGGAAGAAAAGGG
>Ga0326513_10002424_pt1 | contig 13799 bp, 12 predicted proteins | sample 2_2465_0518_D_FD_203654 | JGI IMG/M metagenome (GOLD analysis project Ga0326513, IMG submission 203654) | Bovine rumen microbial communities from UC Davis, California, United States - 2_2465_0518 | ecosystem: Host-associated > Mammals > Digestive system > Stomach > Rumen | place: USA...
GGTTGGGCTGTGGCTATCATTGCAGCCAGCAGCGCACATACTGATAATAAAGATTTCTTCATATTACAATCGCTTTTGGTAATCCTATTTTTTTGCTAAACGACCGCAAAGTTACGGAGAATCGGCGAGATAACAAAACGATTTTGGAAGATTAACGCAGTTTGACCTGAAAATAAAGGCATTACGAGGAAAATCGGGGAAGTTCAAAAAACGGGGTTACGCAAATTTGGAAGGTTCGCAGAAGTGGTTAAGTTGCCAAATCGTAACCCCGTAACCTCGCCGAAAGCGAGTTAAACTTTGTTAAGTCACTACGCAATTTTGGGTAAAATGCCACATCTCTCACTGCCCGTTTCAACTGCCTCATACTGCTATATTTTGCATAGCGATTAATTCCCTAAAAGGTATTACTTTTGCAGCCAGTTTTTAAAAGGATTTAGAAGTATGAGTAGATCGACCTCCAGCGTGTAGGAAAAGACCGCACGATTGGAACCTACCACACGCTTGTACGTGCCCGTAACCGTGTTGCCTCATTTATCAAGTCACGCTACAGACGCTCCGACATTGCCATGCAGGAACTGACACCCGACTTCATCAAGGACTTTTCCGTGTATCTCGCTAATGACCTCAATCTGCACTACGGCTCCATCTGGACTACGGTTATATGGGTGAAGGGCGTGGTAATGAGGGCACACCAGAACGGACATATCCCCCGCAATCCATTTGCCCAGTTCCATCTGCCCCGTAACGTAAAGGAGCGTGAGTATCTGACAGAGGACGAACTGAAGCAGGTCATGACCCACAAGTTTGAGGATGCTGAACTTGCTTTTATCCGCGACATCTTTGTCTTTGCCTCGTTCACTGCCCTCTCGTTTGTGGATATACAGGAACTGACAACTGACATTTGAGCATCCCCGCAAAACGGGGAAGCGGCGTAAGCCAAAGGGGCAAATCGACCGCTGCCCGAACATCGTTTCTGAACGACATTCGGGCAGCGCTATGATGCTAATCTGAAATTCTTACTCAGGCTTCACCGGCGTAACTTCCGACGAACCGTCCTGTGAATCGCCCTGCGAATCATCCTCAGGCGTCACGTCCTCGCCCTTCTTCTTGCGGCGGCTCTGCGCAATCTGCAGTTCAATCTTGCGGATGTCCTCGTTGTAATACTGCGCGGCCTGGCTGATGCCCTCCTCCGGCTGAATCTCCTGCACAGCGTTCAGATAGGTGATGAACTGGCGGTAGTGGGCATCCAGCGCCTCACGAGCGGCCTTCAGTTCGCCAACGATGATGGTCGACTGCTCCTCGCTGCGCTGCGACATCAACTGCATAATCTCCGCCGTCAGCGTAGAAAGCCGACGATTCAGTTCCTTCAGCCCCATCTTCTCCAGAGCTATATCCAGAGTCACCGACTCATTGAACTGCTGCTCCATGTTCTGAATTTTCGCGTTCTCGGCCACCAGCGCCTCCGTCGTGCGGAAACCGTAGTCCTTGAACACCTGATAGACGCGCCGTCCGTGGATGGCCAGCGTCTCGTCGTCCAGTTTCTCAGCCCACAGTTTTGCCACGCGCTCCATCACGAACGCAATGTTGTCGCGCTCGTCGTCCTTCTTCTTGATGATGTCCGAGAGTTGGCTCTTCAGCGAGTTCTTGTAGGCCGTGTCGAAAGCCAAGAACAGGCGGTGTTCCTCCTGCCGCATCGTGTTCAGACGGGGCAGTTCCGATTCCACCTCCGCCATTCTCGCATCAAACGACTGAGTGGCCGAGTAGTAAAACGCCATCGGATAAGAATGCAATGATTTTTCAGTGAACTTAGTCATAAACTTCTCAATTTTAATCGTTTTTACTCCGTTTCTTTTTCAAATCCGACCGCCCCGCACCGGGACAGCCCCAATCAGTTTTCAAAACGCCCGTTCCGTATCGGGAAACCGTGTTTTGATTTTAAAAGTCCCCGTCCCACATTGGGACAGCCATTTTTATGGCTCATCCGTTAAATGCATCTATGACAATTTTTGAGAGTATATAGAAAGATGCCGGAAAATTCGTATCTTTGTGGTGGTCTAAACAACAATAGATATGAATACCGACATCTTAATTCATGCATTTGGCGTATCCAAGCAGGTATGTTTGGAAATCCGCTGCGAAGATACGAAAACTATTTTGAAAATCGGCACTCCTGAGGAAAAACTTTGCTGTTCTCACTGTGGAAGTCACAACATTGTGCATTCTGGCGGTTGTACTCGGCGTTTCCGCAGCGTTCCCATCGGTGCTCTTCCCTGTGAGATAGAGATGTATGTCCGCCGTGTGAAGTGCAAGGACTGCGGCTGCGTGCAGCAGGAGGACATAGACTTTGCCAAGGGTAAGCGACGCCACACCCAGGCTTTCGCCAACATGGTGATAGACCTCTCCCGCTTTGCCACGATAGAGGACATAGCATGGTTCCTTGACTGTTCATGGGATGTGGTCCGCAACATCCAGATGGAGTTCCTCCAGAAAGAATACGGCAACCCCGACCTTTCCGGCCTTATGTATATAGGCATAGACGAGTTCGCCATACGAAAAGGCCATGTGTACAAGACCATCGTGGTCAACATGCTCAACGGACATATAGTATATGTGGGCGACGGCAACGGGAAGGATGCCCTTGACGGCTTCTGGGAACGGCTTGGGGACAACAAGAAGAACATCAAGGCCGTCTGTACGGACATGTCGAAGGCCTTTACGAACTCTGTTGTGGAGCACCTGCCGTTAGCCTCCTTGGTCGTCGACCACTTCCACGTCGTAAAGCTCATGAACGAGAAGATAGACAAACTGCGCAGGCTGTTGGTGAATGAGGAGAAAGACGTGAACAAGCGAAAAGTCATCAAGGGCACCAGATGGCTCCTGCTGAGGAATGGGAAGGACATCTTTGATGACAGGTTCCGCACAAGGCTTGACAACGCACTTAACCTCAACGAGCCGCTCATGAAGGCATACTACCTGAAGGAAGACCTCTACGAGATATGGAACCAGCTGACCAAGGAGGAAGGAGAGAAAGTACTGGATCTATGGGTGCAACAGGCTAAGGACTCCAAAGTGATGCCACTTATAGAAATGGCGGCTACGCTACAAGCATACAAGCCCTTTATCCTCGCCTGGTATGACCATACCATCTCGAACGGGAAAATCGAGGGAACTAACAACAAAATCAAAGTCCTCAAACGGCAGGCATACGGCTACAGAAACGACGAATTCTTTACTCTAAAGCTATATGCTCTTCACGACAAGCGTGTACGCATTTAACGGATGAGCCATTTTTATTTTTCATTGGGTGTTTCCCGCATTGGGACACCCATTTTTATTTTTCGTTCGCCCTTTCCCGCGTCAGGATAGCCCATTTCAATTCTCAATTCGAGGTCAAAGGTACGAAAATTCCTGCAATATCGTTTCACTTCGTACAATAAATGCACAAAAATTTAATATTTTTGTCTCTTTTCGCCTCAGATTGACGGAAAATTAGTAATTTTGCAACCAAAAGAAGAAACTATGGCAAGACAGCTGACACATATTGATTGCTTTGCTGGACCCGGAGGTATTTGTACGGGACTTCATGCTGCCGGGTTAAAGACGCTGGCCGCTATTGAGTATATCAAGAGTTGCTGCGATACTTACAAAGCAAATCACCCGGAGGTTCATGTCATCCACTCGGACATCCGAAAGGTGACAGCAGAACAAATACTTCCCTATATCCCTGAGGACGGTGTGGATTTGGTGACTTCGGGTATGCCTTGTGAGACATTCTCGACGGCTGGCAACACTTCACGCTCTTTCTATGATGATCGGCAGTTTCTGTTTCGCGAAGGCATCCGTATTGCGGAAATCAGCAAGGCAAAGATGATACTGTTTGAGAATGTGCCTGCCATCACTTCGAAAAAGGCGGCAAAGGATTCTAATCAGCTGATTGTGGATGTGCTGAAAAAGGAGTTGAAGGAGGCTGGTTATGAGAATTTTTTGGAGGTGGTGCTTGATTCTACCAAGTTCGGTGTACCGCAGAAGCGTAATCGTTTCTTCATTCTTGCCTGTCGATTCCCGGATTGGTGGCTACAGGCTCCAGAACAGCATCGCCGCCCCATCGGCGTGGGTGACGCGTTGGCAGGTCTTCCCAACGTAATTGCAAACAGTGGCGTTGAAGGAACTGAATATACGGATTGCCATTCAGACTATGAGAGGCTGATGCGTAATGATGTGTTTTGGAAGCGCGAGGGAATGACAAAGCCACATATCACTAACCACCTGCCAATGAAGCATCGTGAGTGTACATTGAAAAGGTTCGCTCTATTGCAGCCCGGCGAGAGTCTAAAGACGCTTTTTGAACGCTATACGGGCGAGGAACGAGAGAAACTTCAGGCCGAAAGGATTCTGCCGAAGAAGATGTTCATCAAGCGCAACTATAGACTAAAATCCGATGAGCCGTCGCCCACCGTGACAAGCCATTGTCTGGACGAGTTCGTGCATCCTCAATTCGACCGTGCGCTTACTGTCCGTGAGTGCGCCCGGCTACAGTCATTCCCCGATTCGTACGAATTTGTCGGAGGCCCGTACATAGTACCCCACATTGACCGTACCGTGCAAGACAAGTACGAGCAGATAGGCGATGCCGTTCCGCCACTGCTGGCATACGCTTGGGGCGAGCAAATCAACAAGCTGTTTGAAATCAACGAGAAATGAAAGATAATTGCTACAAGTTTTGCCTGAGTGCATACAAAAACGAGTATTCCCGTAGCCTTCGTGAACTGACAAAGGGTTACAAGGGGCGTAAAGTGTCAGAGAAAAAGCAGGAAGACTTTGACCGGGAAGCACAGAAATCGGCCATTCGCATCGCTATTACTAAGGCTTTGCAAGAATTTCCTGAAGAGCCTGTCGCTGATTTGTGGAGTGCAATATATCGGGCACACTTGTTCCGCAAATCCGGCATCTCTGACATGGAGACAATAAGTAAAGTCATCAGTGCCGACCAAAGTTGGAAAAAGTCGAGTGGCCATGCCTTCGAGGAAATGGTGAAAGAGTTGGCATCGTTGGCACTTCATGGAACAGATGTAGAAGTGATTCTGCAACGCGACTTGAACACACTGATAAAAGCAGGCGAAGTGGCCAACGAACCGCGTGACATCAGCTGGCTACGTGAGCAAATCAAGGCCAACGTCTTCGACCTGTATAGTATCTTGAATATTGACGGAAAGAAATATTGTTTCGGCTGTGTCCAAGCCAAAACCAGCATTCGCGACCGTGTGACCCGCGACCGCGAACCTTCCATCCACGCCATGCAGTCGTTCTTCTGGAGCGTCGTGTTCGTCCTCAATGGTGACTTTCTCCGCTTGCCAGATACTGCGAATCAGAAAGAGCAGGATCTAATTTGCCTGGAATCGGAAGAAAATGAACAGAATCAAAAGGAAATCAAGTTCGTGAATATGATAAATGGTGGCTCCGATGAGTTTCGTGAAAATGGCTGGCACGGAATGTATGTACTTTCAGTCAAGGAACAGTGTGACCGCATCTATCCGCTGACGATGGACTTTGACGTATTCAAATCACATGCGCTTCAGGCCGCCGAGCAATGGCTGAAGCGTCGCCAGTGGTTTGATAGGAACTGGAAAGCAGAGTAACTTCCGACTACATATAACATATAAGGCGGGAACCCGCGCCGACATCCTCGGCCTCGGTTTCCGCTCTTTGTTTCTCCACATTATTATATATTATAGGCCGTCCTTCGTGGCGGTCTTTTTTGTATTATCCCTCGACGAACCGAAGGAATGGTATAAATTGTAAGCGAAGTCCGTCACCGTCAAGTTCTCAAAGATTGACTACGAGACTTTGCGGGTAAGATGCAGGAAGGCCAACCGACGGCTTTCAGAGTATATCCGTGAGTCAGCCTTGCAGTCGGAAGTCATAATGCCTCACACAACAGAAAGCGCAAGCCTCTACCGTGACCTTGCAGGTATGGCGAACCGCTCGAACTCTGTTCGCTTGCAAGGCAAGAACCTCAACCAACTGGCAAGGCTCAGCCACCAGACCAGCCTCTACCATACAAGCAGGAAGGTGGACGAGGCACTGGATAGGGTGCTGGCAATCATCAGCGAGTACAGACAGGGAAAGGAGAGGAACGGATGATAGCCAAGATTGTGAAGGGTGCTTCCTTCCATGGATGCGTCCAGTATGTGACGGGAAAAGACGAGGCGAAGATACTGGCCTCGGACGGTGTCCTGCTCGGCTTGGTCGGCAATATAGCGGATAGTTTTGAGTATCAGAGAGGGCTTAATCCGAGGTGCTCAAAGCCTGTCGGGCATATCGCACTGAGTTTCAAGCCGGAGGATAAGGAGAAACTGACGGACGAGATGATGGCTAAAATCGCACGGGAGTACATGGAACTGATGGGCATCAAAGACACGCAGTTTATTCTTGTACGCCATCACAATACGGCCAATCCGCACTGCCATTTGGTGTATAACCGGGTGGATAATAACGGCAGAATCATCTCGGATAAGTTCGAACGGAAGCGCAGCGAGAAGATTGTCAAGCATCTGAAAGACAAGTACGGGCTGACCTATTCCGACGGCAGGGGACAGACCAGAACGGAACGGCTGCACTACACCGAGCGCACGAAGTTTGAGATACAGAACGCCGTGAAGACCGCCCTGCAAGCATCAAGGACTTGGCGGCAGTTCACGGACAGTCTGAAACGGCAGGGTATAGAAGTGGAGTTCAAGAGGCGCAGGGGTAGCGGCGATGTGATAGAGGGTATCACGTTCATCAAAGACGGTGTACGGTTCAAAGGCTCACAGATTGGCAGACAGTTTACCTATGCCAAACTGAACGAAAAACTGTCATGGGATGAGCAGAGGCAGACCACAAATCTTGGGCAGACAAGACAGAATGAGCAACCGATGCAAGAGCCTAATCCAGACTATCAAGGCACGTCTCATTCCACATTTGACTTCCCGTCATTGGGACTGTTCGATACCAACAATCCCGTCTATGACCCAGCCGAAGAAGAGTTCCGCCGACGGATGCAGCGGAAGAAAAAGAAGCGTGGGCCGAGGCTATAAGCGAAACAAATAACAAGAGTATTCACAACAAACAAAAAGCAAGAAAACATGAAAGAAGAAGTGATTGAAAGCATCTTCGGTTGTCTGGAGCCCATCGAAGAGAAGTTAGACAAGCAGCCTGTTCAGACGGAGCAGGGCAAGAGTGAGGACAAAGAGAATCTGGCAAAGGTAATAATGCCTTTGGTTGATTCCATGAATCGGACAAACAGAAATCTTTGCGTTCTTCGGGATGGCTTGAAGATTATCTCAGAACGACAGAAGGAAAGCAGGAAGGAACTGCTGGATACCATCGGCAGTAAGTTGGAGGCACTATCAGCCAAAAGCGACGAGACTACGGCAGAGGAAATCCACGCCTTGCGCCAATCCGTAGTAGAGCAGATAAGCAAGCCACAGCACAAGGAAGTCACCCACGACCTGACAACTAAAACATGGTGGTTAGTGGGAGTCGGCTTTGTCCTTTTCTTCTGTATGTGCCTGTTGACAACCAAGATTTACGACCAGTCAAAAGAAATAGAGGAACTGCAATTAGCGGGCTGGAAGTATCGGGCATTAAGGGCTACACTGCCTGCCAACAACGCAAATATAATATGGCTGGAACGTAATGTATGGGCTGGCAATAAGGACGGCATCCGCCATTGCCAGCAGTTCGTCATCAATTACGAGGACTCCATCCGTCGCCGCCACCAATGGAAATTGCTGCACAGCAACGTGAGCAGGAGGGGCAGCGGCTGATGCGAGAATCCGACAGCATCAGAAAAGCCCTATACAGATAGCATGTAGTAGATTCGCTAAAAATTGGAAGTGCATAGGGATGACCCAGCACTTCCAATTCCTATAGATTCCTGTGAGAATAGCATGGGTTGTATGACAATACCGTGAGTATATATCTCACTTCGTTCTATATGTATTCTTTACTTCCGAGTCCGTACAAGGAGTGTGTTTATAATCTCACGCCAAGTGCAACTCGCGCATAAGCGTCGTAGAGATTGACCCTACACAAGTCCTTCTTGTAGTTGAACTTGTTGAACTGTGCCTGAGCGCCAATGAAGTAGTTGCGCCAGTTGTAGGCAATACCGAGCCGCAGGTCTATGTTGAGTCGAAGTGCGCTGTACTCTGTCTCAGCGTCTGTCGCCCATGCGTCGGCATCGTTGCGCCATTTTCTTTCTTCATCGTCCAACGGCAGTGGCTTGTGCGTCTTGCCATTCGCCCAGGTATGTGTCTCTGGATTCCATTGCCCGTAGCCGTCTGTCGGTTCTTCGGATAGTTCGTAGTTGAGGTCGTACTTGTGGACCTTCACACGGTTATAGACACTGAGGGTAGGCATGGCCATAGCGTTTACAACAAGACCGCGCAGAGGGACGAAGTTATAGCCGTAGCCGATACCGATGTTGGCCTGATGCAGTTGTATGCGTCCGATGTTGTGGCTGAGGAACATCAAAGGGGCGTTTTTGGCATCCGAGAAGTCGAAAGAGGACATATACCACGTAGCACCAGCAAGGAGCGAGCCTGCAGAGCGATGATGGATGACGGACTGGTTGTAGGCGGCAGCCTGTGAGTAGCGGCGCCCGTTGAACACGTAGTATCCATTGAGATAGAGGGATGCCATTTCTACAGGCGCACCCGTGCGGCCTATGTAGTCTAACTGTTCGACCTTGTCGCCTTCGTAGATTGTTGCAGTGAGCGATGCCTCATCCATCTCAAATTTTCTCATGCGGAAGTTGAATCCGTACATTGCTCCTGTGGTGCTGAAGGAGAGCGTGGTTCCCTCTTTCTTCCTCAGAGACTTGGCAATGGATACTCCCGTTCCCCGATAGCCCGCCCAGATACCGACGGAAGGTGACGTTGGCGGCTTAAAGCCCAGTTGCCAGTCGACCCCGTCGCCAGCAGCGGGGTAGCCGGCACTGTTGCTGTAGTCCACGTCGAACGCAGTCTCTTTATAACGGAGGATGACTCTCCAAGGCTTTGCGGGCACCTCAATATAGCGTGCGTCAACCTTTCTCTTAGCAGCAGAGTCCAGGTATTGCTGCATCTGATGAATCTGGTCCATCAGAGCCAGTTTGTTTTCCTGTGCTGCAACATTCATGGAGAACATCAGACAGCAGATGAAGAGTCTTCCTACCATATTCTTGCCGTTATTATTCCAACGCTCCACCGCCACTAGATTGCGGGTTGTGGTTAAGCCGCTGTTCGTTCATGCGGAGCCAGTTTCCCCAGCCAGTGTGTTTATGAAAGTCGCTCTGCTCGTAGCCCTCATCGAAATTGTTGGACATCGTCGGATTTGCAGACTTATAGTCGTAGTTGTAGTACAGTTGATGTACCAGACAGACGCTCAGCGTGTAGTGATCGAGATGCTCCTTGCACCAATTGACGTCGCGATAGTGGATGAAGGCCGCCTTGAAGGCGTTGTCCATCTCGGTGGCGATGGTCTTCATCTCAGCATCGCCCGTCTCATTCGCCAGCAGATGGGCATAGTCGGCAATATCGAAGAAGGGAAAAGTGAGTTCATCTATTATCGGGTCGAAACGATATACCTTGCCGGTGGCGCGGTCGATGGCTTCTTTCTGCGTGGGATAGAGGGCCACGAGGCGGTCGGCCAGATGCTTGGCAGCGTCGAGGATGGCGTCGAACTTGTCGGTGCGATACATCTTGTAGTCGCCATTGGCTAAGCCGCCGTCTTCCTTGTATCCGTTCTGCCAAATCGGTGTGTTGCGCTCGAACATCTGGGCCATGGCATCCTCGGCATTGCCCTTGTCCACGAGGCCGCGCACGAATTCGGTCAGCACCTCGCCATTACTACTCAGCACGTGGGCCGAACAGCAGATGTAGTCGGCACAGTCCTTGACGGTGGTCAGTGTCTCCAGGTTGCCCATCATGCAGTTGTGGAAGAAGAGCGTGTTCAGGCGGTCGATGCCTGAGGCCTTAATGGCATCGCGCAGTTCGTACATGTTGAGTTGCTCGTGTTCGTTCCATTCGTCGGCGATGACGCCACGAGTCGTCTGACGGGCGCTGACAGCATACTTGCTAGGCACATCGGTCATGGGATTGAAGCCAGAGCCGTGGCCCCAGATGCTGAACACGTACTGCTCTGCGGGGCAGATGAGGCTGCTGAACTCGATGAACATCTTCAGCGCGTCGGGGTCACAGAGTTTCAGGGCGATGGCTTGGTCGCCGAAGCCCATGGCCTGAAAGCCCCCGTCCTTGATCTTGTCGAGGTCGGTCTCGTTGTTCAACTCAAACCACACGATGTCGCCGGGAGCGGCATACTTCCCAGAAAAGGGTGCTTTAGGCAAGTCCTTTCCGTATTTGTAGAAGCACACCACGCGCACGTTGTTGTGGTTGGTGAGGAACGCCTTCGCTTGTTCCCAAAATCCTTCTTCGATGGCGATGTCCATCGTTCCGCCAGCATTGCCATAGACGAACACGGTGAATTTCGAGGGCTGCGGCACAGGAATCAAGTCTTCCTTGCTCCACGTGTCAAACTTTGCGGCCATGTCGCTGCCCGTCTTTTTAAACGTCAGGCTGATGCCGTCACTGCCGTCTATGCGCAGTTCGCCGTCTGCCAACTGCCACTTGGCCGTCATCACGTCCCTGTCCTTCGGAGTCATCACCAACTTGCCGTCAGCCGAGGCCGTATAGGTGAAGTCAATCGTCTCACTGGCGACAGCCTTGTCGTTGGCTGTGTAATAGATGCGGGTGCTACCCGTTCCGTCGGCCTTGAACTCTGTCGATTGCCACGTCTCGCCGTAGTTCCACTTGGCGAACGTCTTGCCCGACACGTCGGAACACCACTTGCCCACAATCCTGCCGTCAACGCCCGTCACAGGATTGTCATCATTGTCACTTGTACAAGCGGAGAATACCGCCATTGTCATTGCGCAGCAAAGGACGGCTGCGAGCGTCATTAGAATCTTTCTCATTGTACTGTATTGTTTCATGTGTTTATTACTTGTCGATACTTATTACCTGAAGTTGCTGTCCAGCGTCAATGGCAGCCTTGATGTCCTTGCCACCGCTCTGCACCTTGCAGCGACTGATGTCGTCGCCCTCAACAGCCTCGATTTTCAGTTTGCCGATTTGTGACTTTGCCTCGCGTCCCGCAACGGTCTTGACGATATAGACTCCCATGTGCAGACCCTCAAAGGCTCCCTCCTTGCTTCCAAAGTCGATATATACCTCTTTCTGTTTGTCCTTCTTGGCAGCAGCGCCTTCTATGATATTGGCACGTAGCGGATGGTAATTATTAAGCCACACGGTGATGCGATTTGAGAGTCTGTTGAGCGCATCCTGGATGGCCTTGTCGGAGGTGGAGAAAGATGAACTTACGGTACCCTGACCATTAAACGAGGGATTGGCCACAATCTCACCCGTCTTGGCATCTTTCAGTGTAAGCATCACCTCAGCCACACCCGTATATGTGGTGGATACCTGTGTCTTGTCGTTCTTGTCCTTCCATGTGCGGCTGCTTGAATTCGCCTTTATATTGGTGATAACCGCATCGACCACAAGATTGCCTTCCTCCACGACATCGTCCAACTGCAACAGTCCGTCGTTGTATTTGAAGCGGTAGGCACCAGAGAGCCCCTTGATGATAGCGTTTTTAACATCAACTTCATATTCGGTAGCCTGCATAGAGGTCTGACCAGTCAGTACTCCACTGAGAATGTTGCCCACGGCATCACCCGCCGACATCTTCTCGTCGTGGTGGGCATACTGTACGTTGTTCAGCGTAATCCTATACGTTCTGTTCCTGTCCGTCTGGGCAAAAACCGTCATTGTGCAGCAAAGGAAGGCTGCGAGCGTCATTAAATACTTTTTCATATCGAAATTGGTTGATTAGAATTTATACACTTTAAGATCCTTCTGCTTGCCATCTGGGTGGCGGGTCTTGTAGATAATGACCTTTCCCTTCTTTCCATTGAGTCGTTGTTTGAGACTCTCATAGCATTCGTCGCAAGCCTTGATGACCTTATCGTCATCACCGCCCTGAATAGGTTCCATACCAACGGAGAAGCGGATGGCCGTATCGAAGGGGCCAGCGGCATCCGAATAGTCGAAGTCATTGCTAAACGCCCGATAGCTGTAGAAATCGGCACTATTGTTCATGCCTTCTTCCTCGAGTTTTTCGCACGAGGTAAGCATGGTTCCCGAAACAGCGAGGCAGATTGCCATTAAGGATAGTGTTCTCAGAATCTTTCTCATTGTATTTTCTTATTTCTTATTTTTCTTTGCCTTCTTCAAATAGTTATGGTATGCTTCGACCATCTGCTGGCGGCGTTCGGGCGTGACGGTAATCAGCCGCATGTTCACAGCCTCCTTCGGCACAACCCCGTTCTTGCTATAGTCGAAACCGTATTCCGTATAGCCGTGCTTGTCGTCATAGACCTTGCCGTCCTCGCCATATAACACCGTCAGACTTCCCGGCTCACCTTGCATCCATCCCACGAGAGGCTTTTCTATGTCCCAATCACCTTTTGATAGTAGGATGTATTTCTTGCCATCGAAGGTCAATTCCATAAGTTTGTCGCCGAACATGTTCTTGTATTTCTCTATCAGCCGTTCAAACAATATGGTGGTAAACACATCCGTGTATTCAATTCCCGGAGTCTTGTTCTTGGTCAGCCTTTCACGGAAATTCATCATGTATGTCAATGATCTCACCATATCCTCTTTGCCCATGCTAAACAGCATACCTCCGAAGTCGATCGTATTCAGATACTCGTCTTTTATATCCACACCTACTTTCTGGGCATGGATTATCTCGTCTATATAGAACAGGGCCTTATCTAAGTTTTTCTTGTCACCTGCCACTGTCATCAGCACGTTGCCAGCCTCGAAGATGACCGAATCGGGTATCTCCTTGTTATAGTCTGTGGCCAGATGATAGATGCGCTCGTAGTACTTCTCAGCCTGCGACTGATTATACATCCCATTCTCCTTGTCGAGCAGGAAGTGCCCCGCCTCCAACTGGGCTTTCCAGTCCGTAGGATTCTCGTTGGCCGTTTTCGTCAGGCGAAGCATCTTCTCAATCTTGCTTTCCGGTTCTTCCGTCTGAGCATTGACGTTCAGTGCAGCGAAACAAACGAATGCTGCGAATAAAATAATCTTTTTCATTTTCTTGATGTTTTAATTGTTATACTTATTAAATTTTACTCTGTCGTTTGTTCCTCAGCCTTAATGAACTCCATCACCTCCTCGCGCGTCACGCCGATAATCGCCATGTTATTGCTGTTAAACTCGAGAAGATTATCGATGCAACTCTCGAAATAGGCCACAAAACCGTGTGTGAAATCGTCGATGAAAAACTTAGCCCCCTTCATGTCGAGAATAACAGCCACACACTCGCCATCAGTCATCTTCTCGTAGTCGCAATCCTCCATGAAGCGCCGACTGATTTCGCTCTTACGGTCGAGTTGAATCCTGTAGTTCTTCTCTATATCGTTGATGAATGTATAGCACTCGCCTACGCTGCTGATGAATCGCAGATTGCCCACGTCGCGCCAAGTGCTGATGTCGTTGGTGAATATGTTCTCGGCTGTCTTGTCGCGCTGTAGGAGTGCGCCACTGCCGATGGCTCTGAAGAAGGCATTGGCCTCGTAGTTGTTCAATCGGAGCACACTGTCGCGGGGCAGCGCTGCGATGCGTGTCAGCGTCGAGTCCCACTCAACAAGCGTCGAGTCAACATAGCGCATGTTCCGCACGAAGTCTTCGATGTTCGAGAGAACC
>Ga0326513_10002425_pt1 | contig 13796 bp, 5 predicted proteins | sample 2_2465_0518_D_FD_203654 | JGI IMG/M metagenome (GOLD analysis project Ga0326513, IMG submission 203654) | Bovine rumen microbial communities from UC Davis, California, United States - 2_2465_0518 | ecosystem: Host-associated > Mammals > Digestive system > Stomach > Rumen | place: USA: California...
GAGCCGCGCCTGTGCCGCCGTCATAGCCCGAGATGAGGATTACCTCCGCGCCTGCCTTTGCAACGCCTGCGGCTACCGTGCCTACTCCCGCTTCGGAAACAAGCTTGACCGAAACGCGGGCTTTTTTATTGGCGTTTTTTAGGTCGTAAATGAGCTGAGCCAAGTCCTCAATTGAGTAGATATCGTGGTGAGGCGGCGGAGAAATGAGCGATACGCCCGGGGTGGAGTGTCTTGTTTTTGCTATCCACGGATAAACCTTTTTGCCCGGAAGATGTCCGCCCTCGCCGGGCTTTGCGCCCTGAGCCATCTTGATTTGGATCTCGTCGGCTGAGTTGAGGTACGCAGAGGTCACGCCGAAGCGTCCCGAAGCAACCTGCTTGATTGCAGAGCAGCGGTTAACTTTGCTGCCCTTGCTGGCGATACGCTCGGGGCTTTCGCCGCCCTCGCCGGAGTTTGACTTGCCGCCGAGGTTATTCATTGCGATTGCGAGAGTTTCATGAGCTTCCTGAGAGATTGAGCCGTAGGACATCGCGCCGCTCTTGAAGCGTTTTACGATGCTGTCAACGCCCTCGACCTCGTCGAGCGGAACAGGATTTTCCGCATAGTTGAAGTCGAGAAGTCCGCGCAGGCTGACGGGGTTCATTTCCTCGCTGAGAAGTCTTGAATATTCCTTGAATCTGTCGTAGTTATTGTATTTTGTCGCGGTCTGGAGCGCGTGGATCGTCTGAGGATTGTAGAGGTGCTCCTCCTTGCCGCTTCTGCTCTTGTGACCTCCGCGCGCCGGAAGCTCGTTGTTTGTGCCGAGTCCGAGCGGATCAAACGCGGCGGTGTGCAGGTCGTCAACGGTTTTCTCGATATCGTCGAGAGTGATTCCGCCTACGCGGCTGACGGTGCCCGTAAAGAAGGTTTCGGTCAGCTCCCTGCTAAGTCCGATTGCCTCAAAAATCTTTGAGCCCTGGTAGGACTGGATGGTGGAAATACCCATCTTTGAAGCGATTTTTACGATTCCGTGAAGCACTGCGTCGTTGTAGTCGTTTACAGCGGCGTAGTAGTCCTTGTCGAGCAGGTCGTCGTGGATAAGCTCGTGGATCGTTTCAAGCGCGAGATATGGGTTGATTGCGCTTGCGCCGTAAGCGAGCAGCGTTGCAAAGTGATGCACCTCGCGCGGCTCGGCGCTTTCGAGTACGATCGAAAGGGCGGTTCTGCGCTTTGTTGCTACAAGGTGCTGGTGAAGCGCCGATACCGCAAGCAGCGACGGAATTGCAAGGCGGTTCTCGTCAACTCCCCTGTCGGAGAGAATCAGGATGTTCGCGCCGTCCGCGCTTGCCTTGTCCGCCTCAACAAACAGGCGGTTGATTGCCTTTTCGAGCCTTGTGTTTTTATAGTAAAGAATCGGGATCACAGCTACCTTGAAGCCCTGGAGCTTCATGTTTTTGAGCTTTAAAAGTCCCGTTGAGGTGAGGATCGGGTTTACTACCTTGATTGCTCTGCAGTTGTCGGGCTTTTCTTCAAGGAGGTTTCCGTCCTTACCGATGTATACCGTTGTTGAGGTCACGATCTCCTCACGGATAGCGTCGATCGGAGGATTAGTTACCTGAGCGAATATCTGCTTGAAGTAGTCAAACAGCGGCTGCGGCTGCTTTGAGAGCACCGCAAGCGGCTTGTCAGAGCCCATTGCCGCAATCGGCTCCGCGCCGTTCTGCGCCATGGGGAGAATTGAGGTCATTACGTCCTCGTAGGTGTAGCCGAAAGCCTTTTGGAGCTTGCGTCTTTCCTCTCTGCGGTGCTCCTCTACCTTTGCGTTGGGCACCTTTAAATATTTAAGTCTGGTGAGGTTTGCGTCCAGCCACTCGCCGTAGGGGCGGCGTGACGCGTACTTCATTTTGATTTCCTCGTCGTCGATAAGTCTGCCCTGAACGGTATCTACAAGCAGCATTTTACCGGGGTGGAGGCGTTCCTTTTTGACTACCTTCTCGGGAGCTACGGGAAGCGCGCCGACCTCTGACGAAAGAATCAAAGTATCGTCGTCGGTCACATAGTAGCGCGAGGGGCGCAGTCCGTTTCTGTCAAGCACAGCGCCCATTACGTCGCCGTCAGAGAACAGAATCGAAGCAGGGCCGTCCCACGGCTCCATCATTGTTGCGTAATACTGGTAGAAGTCGCGCTCCTGCTGGGGCATTGCGTGGTTGTTGTCCCACGGCTCGGGGATAGTTATCATTACAGCCAGCGGTAGATCCATTCCGCTCATTACAAGAAATTCGAGGGTGTTATCAAGACGCGCCGAGTCGCTGCCCTCGGGATTAACTACGGGCAGCACCTTGTCAAAATCACCCATCAGGTGCTCGCTCGCCATGTTTTCCTCACGCGCGAGCATTTTGTCGGCGTTGCCGCGGATCGTATTGATTTCACCGTTGTGAACGATCATTCTGTTGGGGTGAGCCTTCTGCCAGCTCGGGAAAGTATTTGTTGAAAAACGTGAATGTACTAAAGCGATCGCGGACTCGTAGTCGCTGTCCTGCAAATCGTTGAAGAAGCGGCGCAAATCGCCTACCAGGAACATACCTTTATATACAATGGTGCGGCTTGAAAGCGAAACAACGTAGGTATCCTCGTTGCTCTGCTCAAAAAAGCGGCGCGCCACATAGAGCTTGCGGTCAAAGTCAACTCCGCGCTTTACGTTTTCGGGACGTTTGATGAAGCACTGCTGGATGTTTGGCATGCACTCAAGCGCCTTAGCGCCCAGGACCGAGGGAGTGCAGGGAACCTCACGCCAGCCGAGAACCTCAAGTCCTTCCTTTTCCGCGATTATCTCAAACATCTTGCGCGCCTGGTTGCGTCTTAGCTCATCCTGAGTAAAGAAGAACATGCCCACGGCGTAATCGCGGTCGGCAGGGAGCTGAATATTGAGCTGTTTTGCAGCTTTGTGAAAGAATTTATGCGAAATCTGCAAAAGAATACCAACGCCGTCGCCTGTTTTTCCCTCGGCGTCCTTACCTGCGCGGTGCTCAAGTGTTTCTACTATAGTAAGAGCGTTCTCCACAGTCGCGTGTGACTTGATTCCCTTGATATTTACTACCGCTCCGATACCGCAGTTGTCGTGTTCGAAGCTTGGGGAATAAAGAGAATTTTTCATCAGTTGATTTCTGTTTTGCTGATTATCCTCTGTAACTGACATTTTTTATCCATCCTTTCACCTTTTGAATTATGCAAGTTAGAACTTTGAATCCTGCATAATCATATAACAATCGTATTATATAACTGTTATATGCTGCTTGTCAAGGGGATTTTGCAACTTTATTTTACATTTATTTCATTTGTCAGGCGAAATATCGCTAAAAACACGAGCCGTTTTTGTTAAATTTGCAAGATGAATAATTTTTCCTGCAAAATTTTTAAAAAACCTCTTGACAAACCAACTCCGCCACGTTATAATGACATCAATGACACAGCAAAGGCGCTGACGGCACTTAACCGGGCCGCCGAAGTCAGGTCGAATTTTGTCGGCTGATTTTCGGTGACAGGGATTTATGCCATCAGGGTCTTTTTATTTTTGTCAAAATACAGAATGGAGAGATTCATATGACAAAGGTTCCCGAATTATTCGGCAGCAAGGTTTTTAATGACAGAGTTATGCGCGAAAGACTTCCCGGCACTACCTACAAGGCTCTGAAGAAAACCATTGAGAACGGCGAACCGCTCGACATCAGCGTAGCCAATGTTGTTGCCAACGCCATGAAGGACTGGGCTGTTGAGCAGGGCTGCACACACTTTACACACTGGTTCCAGCCGATGACAGGCGTTACCGCCGAGAAGCACGACAGCTTTATTCAACCCAACGGCGACGGCGTGATCATGGAGTTCTCGGGCAAGGAACTTATCAAAGGCGAGCCCGACGCGTCGTCTTTCCCAAGCGGCAGCATCCGCGCTACATATGAAGCGCGCGGCTACACAACCTGGGACCCCACCTCTCCCGCATTTGTAAGAGACGGTTCTTTGTACATCCCCACCGCGTTCTGTTCATACACAGGCGAGGTTCTTGATAAAAAGACTCCGCTGCTCCGCTCAATGGAGCGTCTCAGCACGGAAGCGGTCAAGATTTTACACTTACTCGGCAAGACCGACGTTAAAAGAGTTGCTACAACGGTCGGCCCCGAGCAGGAATACTTCCTTATTGATAAGGAGCTGTACGACCAGCGCGTTGACTTAAAGCTTACAGGCAGAACGCTGTTCGGCGCAAAGGCTCCAAAGGGTCAGGAGCTTGAGGATCACTACTTCGGCGCAATCAAAGCAAGAGTTGCGGCGTACATGAAGGAGCTTGACGAGGAGCTTTGGAAGCTCGGAGTTCTTGCAAAGACAAAGCACAACGAGGTTGCACCCTCACAGCATGAGCTTGCTCCTATCTTCTCGACCTCAAACATCGCGACAGACCACAACGAGCTTACGATGGAGATCATGCAGAAGGTTGCCGAAAGACATAATCTTGTTTGTCTGCTTCACGAAAAGCCTTTCAAGGGCGTTAACGGCTCGGGCAAGCACAACAACTGGTCTATTTCGACAAACACAGGCGAAAACCTGCTCTCACCGGGCAAGCATCCCGAGAGCAACGTTCAGTTCCTCCTCTTCCTCGCCGCTGTTGTAAAGGCGGTTGACGAGTATCAGGATCTGCTCAGAATCACCGTAGCCTCAGCCGGCAACGACCACAGACTGGGAGCTAACGAGGCTCCGCCGGCAATCATCTCGATGTACTTAGGCGACGACCTTGACGCGCTTGTACATTCTATAATCGACGGCAACAGCTACGAGAGCCACGGCAGAGAGAAGATGCAGACAGGCGTTGAGGTTCTGGCTGACTTCATGAAGGATAACTCAGACCGTAACCGTACATCGCCGTTCGCGTTCACCGGCAACAAGTTTGAGTTCCGCGCGCTCGGTTCTTCACTGAACATCGCGTGCCCCAACTACATGCTCAACACAATGGTTGCCGACGAGCTTTCACAGTTCTACGATGAGCTCAAGGACGCCGAGAACGTTCAGGAAGCGGCAAAGGAAGTTATCAGAAAGACCTTCACCGCTCACCAGAGAATCATCTTCAACGGCGACAACTACTCTGACGAGTGGGTTGCCGAGGCGGAAAAACGCGGACTTCTCAATTTGAAGTCACTTCCCGAGGCTTTGGCGCATTTCCTCGATAAAAAGAATGTTGACCTGTTTGTTAAGCATAATATTTGTTCGGAGGATGAGCTGAGAGCCCGTTATGAGATCGACCTTGAAGCTTACTCCAAGCAGTTGAATATTGAAGCGCTTACCATGCTCGACATGGCTAAGAAGGATATTCTCCCCGCTGTTACCGCTTACATCCGTGAGCAGGTTGACGCCGCGCTTGCAAAGAAAGCGCTGTCGTCGTCGATTTCAGCGGCGGTTGAAGAGAAGCTTGCGGAAAAATTGTCGGAAAAGCAGCTTCGCTTCGTAGAATTGACAGAAGAGCTTGCGCAGGTAACCGCAGAGGCTGCCAAAGTCGATGAGCCGCTTGAACAGGCGTTCGCATACCGTAACAATGTGTTCGCCAAGATGGAAGAGCTGCGCAGCGTCGGAGACAGCATTGAGGAGGATATGTCAGGAGAGTACTGGCCTTATCCCTCATACACCGAGCTTTTGTTCGGAGTTTGATATAATTAAATAAATTAGGAGAGAGTTGTTATGTGCGGAATTGTTGGATACGTCGGTCCGAGGGACTGTTCTGATGTGCTGGTATCGGCACTTACTAAGCTTGAGTACAGAGGCTATGATTCGGCGGGTATCGCCGTATTTGAGGACGGCAAAATTGCCGTGGCAAAAACCAAAGGCAGACTTTCTGATTTGGTTGACAAGATGGAAAAAGAAGGCAAGCCAAAGGGTCACGCGGGTATAGGTCATACGCGCTGGGCTACCCACGGCGAGCCGTCAGACGTTAACTCACATCCCCATTCGGGCAGGCGCGTCACAATCGTGCATAACGGAATTATAGAAAACTACAAACAGCTAAAGCAATTTTTGATTGAGAACGAGCGCACCGAGTTTTTGTCGGACACCGACACCGAGGTAGTAGCCCAGCTTCTGGATTTCTACTACGACGGCAACCCGATCCGCTGTATTCGCAAGGTTCTTCATGAGCTTCGCGGCTCGTTTGCGCTCGGTATCGTATTTGCTGACCGCCCAGAAACGGTTTACGCCGTTCGGTGCGAAAGCCCTCTTATTGTAGGTCAGGGCGTCGGCGAGGTATTCCTTGCGTCGGACGTTCCGGCAATCATTAAATACACAAAGGATTATTACCTCCTCGAATACGGCGAGATCGCGGTACTCAAAAACGGCTCGGTCCATTTTTGCAGTCTGCACGGAAGAATGCTCGACAAAGAGCTTCACACCGCCGATTTTGACGAGGACAGCGCGGAAAAGGGCGGCTATCCCCACTTCATGATCAAGGAGATACACGAACAGCCCACCGCGGTCAAGACAACCATTACGCCGCGAATTGAGAACGGCATGCCGAATCTCAGCGAGTGCGGCATCACTCCCGAAACGCTCAGAAGCTTTAAAAACATATTTATTGTAGCCTGCGGAACCGCGATGCACGCCGGAATGGTAGGCAAATATGTAATTGAAAAGCTGGCGCGCGTTTCAGTCACCGTTGATATTGCGTCGGAGTTCCGCTACCGCGACCCCCTGCTAGATGAAAACGACCTTGTTATCATCATCAGCCAGTCGGGTGAAACAGCGGACTCAAAGGCGGTGCTCAGTCTTGTTAAGGACGCGGGTGCTAAGACGCTTGCTATAGTCAACGTAAAGGGCAGCTCAATTGCCCGTGAGGCTGACATGGTGATTTACACCCACGCGGGTCCCGAAATTGCTGTTGCATCTACAAAGGCGTATATGGTTCAGCTTGCAGTAATGTATTTGCTTGCGTTTGAGATGGCTTACGCAAAGGGTAAAATCAGCGAGGCAAAATGCAAACAGCTCACCTCAGAGCTTGTTTCAATGCCCGAAGTAATTGAACAGACCATTGAAAAGGTCCTGGACGAATGTCAGTATATCTCTACAAAGCTTATCAGTACAGACAGCCTGCTTTATATCGGACGCGGACTTGACTACGCGCTTTCGATGGAAGGCTCATTGAAGCTAAAGGAGATTTCATATATCCATTCCGAAAGCTACGCCGCAGGCGAGCTTAAACACGGAACGATTTCACTTATTGAGGAGGGTATGCCTGTTATTGCGGTCGCAACTCAGAATACCCTGCTTGAGAAAACAATTTCCAATATCAAGGAAGTAAAGGCGCGCGGCGCGATGACTATTGTTATCTGCGACGAGCACGCCGATATTGACCGCGACGCTGCGGATTATCTTGTAAGGATTCCGCAGCTCAGCGAGATGCTTATGCCGATGGCGGCAACCGTTCCAATGCAGCTTCTCGCCTACTACACGTCGGTCAACAAGGGCAATGACGTTGACAAGCCGAGAAATCTGGCTAAGTCAGTCACTGTTGAATAACGCTGTTACTATTAACAGCCTGAAAGTGCTATCCGACACTCTCATATAACAACGCAAAGGCGCGTTTCCTGTTACGGGGGAACGCGCCCTTTGCACGTTGTCGGCAAAATTTTGAAAAAGGAGTAATCTATATGTCAGAAACTGTAAAAAATCTCGTCACCGAGATGACAAACGAACAGCTCTTCGCGGTCTGGTTCCTGATCGGCGCCGCGCTGGTGTTCTGGATGCAGGCAGGCTTCGCAATGGTTGAAGCAGGCTTCACCAGAGCCAAGAATACGGGCAACATCATCATGAAAAACCTCATGGACTTTTGCATCGGTACAGTCACATTTATCCTCATCGGATTCGGACTGCTGATGGGTGAGGATTTGGTTGGCTTTATCGGCAAACCCGGGTTTGATCTCTTTACCTCTTACTCGAATTTCAACTTCTCAAGCTTTGTATTCAACCTCGTGTTCTGCGCGACCACAGCGACCATCGTTTCGGGCGCAATGGCTGAGCGAACCAAATTCCTCTCCTATTGTGTATACTCGGGCGTTATCTCCGCTGTTATCTACCCGATCGAAGCGCACTGGATCTGGGGCGGCGGCTGGCTCAGTCAGATGGGCTTCCACGATTTTGCAGGCTCCTGCGCGATCCACATGGTCGGCGGTATCTCCGCTCTTATCGGCGCAAAGATCCTCGGCGCCCGTATCGGTAAATTCAAGAAGGACAAAAACGGAAAAGTCAAGGTCGGCGCATTCCCCGGCCACAACATCGCGCTCGGCGCACTCGGCGTATTTATCCTCTGGCTCGGTTGGTACGGCTTCAACGGCGCAGCCGCTACATCTGTTGAGCAGCTCGGTTCCATATTCCTTACAACTACCGTTGCTCCCGCTCTTGCAACCGTTACATGTATGATTTTCACATGGGTAAAATACGGCAAGCCCGACGTAAGTATGTGTCTTAACGCCTCTCTTGCAGGTCTTGTTGCTATCACCGCTCCCTGCGACGTCACCGACGCCCTCGGCGCGATCATCATCGGTATTGTTTCCGGTCTGCTCGTTGTATTCGGCGTATGGCTCCTCGACTACAAGCTCCACATCGACGACCCCGTCGGCGCGGTTGCGGTTCATATGATGAACGGTATCTGGGGTACGATCGCCGTAGGTCTTTTTGCTACCGATTCCGCTCCGGGATACGCTGTTGCAAACGCTTCCGGAACAAAGCTCGTAGGTCTTTTCTACGGCGGCGGCTTTGAGCTTCTCGGCTTACAGCTCATCGGCTTTGCGGCTGTCGCTTCATGGACAGTTGTTACGATCACAGTTACATTCTTAGCAATCAAAAAGATTTTCGGTCTCCGCGTTTCACGTGAGGAAGAAATCACAGGTCTTGACGCTACAGAGCATAACATGCCTTCCGCATACGCAGGCTTCTCAATGATTCCCGAGTACATCGAGGAAGGCGAGGCTCCTGTATTTGTAAGCGGCGACACACCCGTTGCGGAAGCTATCCCCGTTAAGAAGGTTCTCTCGTTTGACGAGAACACTCCCAAGATCACCAAGATCGAAATCGTCTGCAAGGAATCACGCCTTGAGGCTCTTAAGAACTCTATGATGGGTATCGGCATCACAGGTATGACCGTATCTCACGTTCTGGGCTGCGGCGCTCAGAAGGGCAAGCCCGAATATTACCGCGGCGTTCAGATTGAAGCTAACCTGCTGCCTAAGGTTCAGGTTGACATAGTAGTATGCATGGTTCCCGTGAGCCAGGTTATTGAAACCGCCAAGAAGGTTCTTTACACAGGTCACATCGGCGACGGTAAGATCTTCGTTTACGACGTTGAGGAAGTTGTAAAGGTCAGAACAGGCGAAACCGGCGCTGACGCCATGAAGGACTTTGATTAAGTTTAAGTAACATAAATTCACCGTTGACCTCATATATATTGTTGAACACAATATGCAATAAAACGGAGGTCATAAAATGAGTGAATATTTGCCCGAGGGAAAGCTTATTTTAACGCGAAAGAACCGCGAAATCATTTCAAGCGAACAGCTTCTCAGGGAAGCTATTGAACAGAAAACCATCCTTGAGGCGAGGGCTTCGCTGTGCGATCCGGAGCATAATTTAAGCGTTGACCTCGGGTGTATGAAAGGTATTATCCCGCGCGAGGAAGGCGCGCTGGGGATACGCGACGGAAGCGTGCGAGACATAGCCGTGATTTCACGGGTCAACCGTCCCGTATGCTTTACCGTCAGCGAGATCATCCGCGGCGAAAACGGTGAAAAAACAGCGGTTTTGTCCCGTGAGAACGCGCAGCGGATCTGTCTGGAACATTATATTTCAGCGCTGAGGCGCGGCGACGTAATTGACGCGCGGATCACCCATCTTGAAAACTTTGGGGCATTCGCCGACATAGGATGCGGAATCGCCGCGCTTCTCCCTATTGACTCTATTTCGGTGTCGAGGATCGAGCACCCGCGCGAACGGTTTTACACGGGAATGGACATCAAAGCGGTCGTGAAGTCGATTGAGAACGGCAGAATCAGCCTCAGTCACAAGGAGCTTTTGGGCACCTGGGAGGAAAACGCCGCGGCTTTTTCGGCAGGCGAAACCGTTACGGGGATTATTCGGAGCGTCGAAAACTACGGCGCGTTTGTAGAGCTTGCGCCTAACCTCGCAGGGCTTGCCGAGAGCAAGGAAAACCTATGCGCGGGTATGCAGGCGAGCGTTTACATAAAGAGTATCCTGCCCGACAAAATGAAGATAAAGCTTATTATCATCGACACCTTTGAGTACAAATACAATCCGCAGAAGCCGAAGTATTTTTATACCGACAGCCACATGAGCAGGTTTTTGTACTCCCCCGCAGGCTGTAAAAAGCTTGTGGAAACAGTTTTTGAATGAGCACTGTCCAATTTATTGACCTGTGCTTAGTTGACCTCGCCAATGCTTTTGTGATATACTGATACCATAAAAAAACAGGAAGTGATTTTTCATGGAGGCATTGGCGTTCATTTTCAGCGCAATCTCAGCGGTCACTGCTGTGGTTGTGCTGATTTTACTTTTGAAAAACAAAAACAGCGGCTCCGAACAGGTCGTTTCGGGGGTAAAAAATGAGCTGATTCCCGAAATACGCGGTGAAATCAGCTCTCAGCAGAGCGCGCTCAGACAGGAGCTTACGGCTCAAACTCAGGTAAGCGTTAAAAACATGGGCGATATGCTGCTTGAAAATCAGCGCGTTCACTCGGAAAATCAGTCGGAGCGGCTCGCGCGGCTTGAACGCAGGATGACGGACTATTCCCTTTCAAGCGAGCAGAAGCTTGAAAACATCCGCGCGTCGATGGAAAAGCAGCTTGAATTTGTTCGCGCCGACAACAACAGACAGCTTGAGGAAATGCGCAAGACCGTTGACGAGAAGCTGCAGAAAACGCTTGAGGAAAAGATGAACCGCAGCTTTTCGCTTGTAAACGAAAGGCTCGAGCAGGTTTACAAAGGTCTGGGCGAAATGCAGAACCTGGCTGTGGGCGTAGGCGACCTTAAAAAAGTGCTGTCAAACGTAAAGACGCGCGGTATTTTGGGCGAGATCCAGCTTGGAAGTATTCTGCGCGAGATACTAAGTCCCGAGCAGTACGAGGAAAACGTGGCTACCAAGAGAGGCTCAAAGAATGTTGTTGAGTTTGCGGTCAAGCTGCCTGCCGACGACAACGGATTTGTGTACCTGCCGATCGACTCAAAGTTCCCCGGGGATACATACGCAGCTCTCCGCGACGCAATTGAGGAGGGCGACAAGGCGAAAATCGAGCTTTGCTCAAAGGCTCTGACCGCTACAATCAAGAGCGAGGCAAAGGATATCCGCGACAAGTACATCTCTCCCCCGTCCACCACAGAGTTTGCGATCATGTTCCTGCCGTTCGAGGGCTTGTACAGCGAGGTAGTCAACCGCGGACTGGTTGAGGTCCTGCAGCGCGATTACAAGGTAAATATTGCGGGACCGAGCACTATGGCGGCGCTGCTTAATTCACTGCAGATGGGCTTTAAAACGCTTGCGGTACAGAAGCGCAGCGCGGAGGTCTGGGACGTTCTCGGCTCTGTCAAAGAGGAGTTTGACAAGTTCAACGACGTGCTCGTTGCTACTCAGACAAGGCTTGACCAGGCAAACAAGGAGCTTGACAAGCTCGTAGGCGTGAGAACAAGACAGATCCAGCGCAAGCTGAGCGGTATTTCAAGCGCAGGAAGCTAAGGTTATTGAATTCTGCAATATCGTAAGCTTTCACAGCTTGTATAAGAACGGTTTAAAATATTACACGGTTCAGACGACCCCTCAGTCGCCAATATTATGCAATTTTTCAATACAATAAAAACCGGAGCCGGCTCATTTGAGCCGGCTCCTTTTATTGTGCTTTATTACTTTTTATTGTATTACCAGTGACCGTCAAGTCCCCAACCTGTGAGCGTGAATGTGCCGCCCTGCTGAGTATCGAGGTCGCCTGTCTGGTTCCACTTGTAATCCCAGCTCGGGTTGCTGCCCGCCGCGGGATCCATTCTTACAAAGATTACCTTTGAATCAAGATTTGAGAAGTAGATGTGAGCAACGTCTGAGCTGTCCGCATCCGCAACAACCCAGTGTCCGTCTGAGCTGCCCCATGTCCAAGCGTAGAAGTAAGCGCCGTCTTTATCAAAGCCTGTTGCGTTAAGCGTTACTCTGTTTCCGGGTACGGGCTGGCTTTCAATTTGAACATCCCACGGAATAGGATCATAAACAGTTGCACCAAACTCGTTTGTGCTTGTCTTTGAAGCGTCAACGTAGTAGCCGCCGCCACCGGGGTTGAAGTCGGTGATGTTTGCGGTCTGGCTGCCGCCGCCGTTAACGATAACGCCTACAGCGCCTGCGGGTACGTTGATTGTGTATACCATCTGGTTATAGGGGTTCATTTCACCCTGAACGCCTGACTGTCCGGGCCACTCGCCTGTGAGTGAGTTGCCGCTTGCATCCCAAGCGTAGAGGTGGATGTCGCCCCATCCGAGAGCGTCTGTGAAGTAGAAGCTTCCGTCACTTCCGCCGCTTGAAGGCTCGGTGGGATCGGGAAGTGACCATTCCTCAACTGAACCTACGATTTCATAGGAAATGTCGAGTGAACCGTCCTCGTTCTCCCGGAGAGTGAACTTAGCCTGGCTGCCGCCGGGAACACCCATCTTGTCGGAGTTCTCGCCTGTGATTGAGGTGTTGAACAGTGTTGCGGAATCTACGATTCCTACGCCGCCGTCGGTCATGTACCATGTCATGTCGGAATCCTTAACGCATACATAGCTTGTTGCGTGGATGTCAACTGTTACGGTACATGTATCCTTGTCAAAGTGATAATCGCCGAAGTTTGCATAATCCTTGCCGTCGCCGTAGTCAACGCCGTCAATGTAACCGATGAGGTAGTAGTCCTTTGTGAGAGGCTTAACAGGTACGGGAGGATCTGTGGGATCCTGGTGCTCTGTTGTGGGCTCTACATAAACTGTAGTGGGCTCTACATATACGGTTGTCTCCTGAGCCTGTGTGGGCTGAGTAGCCTGTGTGGGCTCTGTGGGATTACCTGAAGGATATGTGGGAACGCTGGGGTTCTGTGAAGGTGTGTAGTTGTAAACAGCATCGGAAGCGTCTGAATGTGTCTTGCTGTAATCGCCGCTGTAGATTGCTGTTGTGAGTGTGTAGGGAACTCTTACGTCGTAAACCTTGCTCATGTAGGTGAGCTGATCTTCCTCTGCGGGATCTGACTCAGCTGTGCCTGCAGCACGCTTGGAGATCGACATCTCCTCTACCTGGAGGTCTACTGTTGAGTTTACAGCGCTTAATACGTCGAAGGTTACGGTTACAAAGCCAACCTTGCCTGTTGTCTTGTTAGAGAGCTTAGCAAGCTTGAGGCTTGTGAAGTTACCGCAGATTGCGTCTGTAAGTCCCTCAGGCTCTGTGTTAATGATTGCGTCTGTTGCGCAGGGCATTACGTTGAGGATGAGGTCGCCGTCTTCGTTCTCGAATACGTTGTTAGCCTGGTTGTACTTAAGAGCCGAGCCGTCGTATTTGAGTGTCCACTGGCAGTCGAGAAGATCCTTTTCGCAGTTTACATAGAATGAAACTGTTACCTTCTTTGTATCCTTGCTGAAGTTGACCTGGTTCTCGGGGAACAGGTTTGAAGTTGCCTTTACAGTGAACTCATTGCCTGAAGCTGTGGGCTTTGTTGCCTGAGTTGCCTGTGTAGCCTGTGTGGGCTGTGTTGCCTGTGTGGGTGATGTAGGCTGAACGG
>Ga0326513_10002426_pt1 | contig 13794 bp, 13 predicted proteins | sample 2_2465_0518_D_FD_203654 | JGI IMG/M metagenome (GOLD analysis project Ga0326513, IMG submission 203654) | Bovine rumen microbial communities from UC Davis, California, United States - 2_2465_0518 | ecosystem: Host-associated > Mammals > Digestive system > Stomach > Rumen | place: USA...
CTTTTCATCTTCGAGTCTCTGACGTTCAGCATCAATACGTTCCTGTTCTTCGCGGCGGATTCGTTCTTCTTCCTCACGTTTCTGACGTTCTTCTTCTTCTTTGCGTTTGGCTTCGAGAATAGCAAGGCGTTCCTGTTCCTGACGTTCTCGTTCCCGATCAGCGGCTTCCTGTTCGGCACGTTTCCGAGCGAGCATTTCTTCGAGTTTCTGCTGTTCTTCTTCCTGCTGTTTCTGGAGGCGGTCAAGTTCTTTCTGACGCAGTTTATCAATACGTTCCTGTTCGGCCTGACGATAGGCCTCCATCTGAGCTTCTTTTTCTTTTATTTTCCGTTCCTGTTCGAGCTGTTCCTGATAGGCTTTTTCGATCGAGATGACCTGACTGATCTGACTGAATATTTTTGTTGTATCGGCATCGTTAGGCAGACCGGCAGTAATTTTCAGATCGCCGTCAGAGGCGATATATCCGGGAGCACCGCTGACAGTAACAGAATAGTCATCAGAGAGAGTATTCTCGAAATGACGGATAAATTTAGGCTTGATAGTCCTGTGTTTTTTCTTCTTGAGAGATTTCAGACGGATTAAGCTGTCCTGCCCCTCCATGCCGGAACGGAACAGAAGCAGATTCATTAAGATTACACGATAGAAATCTTCGATATAATTATTTTCCGGTTTGATTGTATTATCTTCGATATTGATTTCATAGCCGGACTGATCATAGCTTTCGATATACTGCCACAGAGTCAGACATGCTTTCAGATCGACATTTTTCATGATTGCATTCGTTCTCATGACAGGCGGACGGATATAGGCATTTCCGAGTTTTGTACAGAGTTCCGAACCCTTATAGCCCTCGATGACTTTTTTTAATTTTTCGACACGCTGCCATACAGTATAGCCGTTTTCGTTCTGTGTCTCCAGACTGGAAATTGTTTCCATTTTGACTTCGATTTTTAATTTACCGCCTTTTTCGTCATCAATATCCGTATGATAGCCTAGTACATAGGCCTGTTCATCTTTAGCGACCTTGGCAAGTTTCTGATAACGGATATTAATAAATAAATAAAGTCTGTCGATCAGCGTATTGACGAATTTATTTTCATATGTCATCAGACTTTCTTCTTTATGAACATTCAGAATTTTAGATGGCGTAATTTTACCGGATTTTTTATCATAGCTCTGAATCAGATCTGTATGCTGTGCAAGATGCTTGATCGACTCGACTGTGATTTTTCTGGAAAGTGCAATCGGAACGATTTCTTCTACATCTTCGATTGTTCTTCTGGGATTCCGGAGGAAATTATCCACATGAATCAGGCCGTTTTCGATTGCTTCCACCCATGAAACATCAATAGTCTTTTTCATGAGCTTTCTGTTAAGAGAAAAGACATTCTTACTCTGATGCAGGAGCGTATTGAGCGAATCGAATAATTCATCTTTATCGAATACACGCATAGCATCCTGAAAATCTTCATACCAAGTTTCATAGGCTTCGGCATTGGATTCATCATCGCTGTCCATGTAGTACATTTCATCGAGTTCGTCAAGTTCTTCGGGGAAATAGATACGTTCAGGCTGTTCAGGTTCTTCAGAATCTTCCTGTTCCTGGATATGATCTGATAAGGACGGAACTATTTCTTCTTCAGGCTCTTGGGCTGTTTCATGACGGCTGAAACTGAAAGACGAACCTGAATATTCTTCTTCCTCGTCTTCTTCCTCAGAATAGTCATAGTCATCATCATCATCGTCCTCGTCATCATCATCATCGTTATCAATATCAGGCTCTTCGGGAATATCCTGATAATAGGGAATATCAAAATCAGCGAGTTCTTCCAGAGTGGCAATATCATCAAGCGAATCAGAACCCTGTGAAACATTTTTCTCCGGTTCAGATGGCTGAGGCGGTTCGGGCATATCGAAATCATCCAGATCATCAAAATCATCCGGCTCATCGGGCAGAGCTTTCTGCTGTTTATAGGCATCACGCAACTGATTTCACCTGCCTTTATCAAGAGAGTATCAGAATAATTTCTGAAGCCGTTCCAGATATGCAATTGATTCATGCATTGTATTTTTTCCGAAAAGCTTAGTCAGATAAGTACATAATTCTTTGAGTTCCTCACGAAGCATTGCAAGGTTGAGAGACTCAAATTTTCTGAAAATTTTAGTAGCGAGGACATAATCAATACCATCGAGTTCATCTCCGCCGCTTGCCACATAGACTGGAACAAACAGACCCATCTGTTTCAGAATACGGTTACCGAATGCCACACGGAGTTTTTCAATAACCCACAAGTCAAGCTGCTGAATTTTTTTAAGATTTTCCTGTGAAATCGGATACATCTTGAAGGCTTCTTCAAACAGGGAATTCAAGTGATCATAGCCGAGATTCATAGGAGGCGTATCAGGAGCATCAAAAGCGACACCCTTTGTATCAAGATTGATCGGCTGAGCACGGTCGTATACTTTATCTGAGATTGCATAAGTCGAGTCGTCATTATTCGCTGTGCCGATATACCAGATATTCTGAGGAATGACGATCTTTCCGTGATCGAGTTTTACAGGGTCAGTACTCCAGACGTTCGGGACAATATCGAGTTCCCATTCATCAGCGTTCGGCATTTCGAGAATCGAGAGCATTTCAGCGAAATAATACTCAACACGGGCGATATTCATTTCATCGAGCAGGATGAAATTAATATCATTATTATAATTAGAAGAATAGATTCTCTTGAGCACTTCTGTTTCATTGAAACTTTTTGTAAATTCATTGAAATAGCCGAATAATTCCGTACGGTCACGCCATGACGGCTGTACAGAAGCAATTGTTGTATCCATCTGTAAAAATTTACCGAGCGAATATGGTAAAGAAGTTTTACCGGTACCGGAAATACCCTGTAGAATAATCAGCTTTGTAGAAGCCATACCTGCAAGGAATAATCTGATTGTTTTATGATCATAATACAGATGCATTCTGGAACATGCGAAATTGCGATAGCGATCAACAAATTCTTCGAGCGTAATAGAATCATCATATTCCGGCGGTTCGTAAGTTTTATAGAAATTATCGACTTCGATCAGCTTAGAGAAACGCATATCAGCTGTCACAATAACACCATCCTGAGTGGCAGCAGCTGCCGGAACGGCTTCGCCTTCGGCAGGCTGAGTGCTTTCAGAACCTGCTCCGACAGTAACAGGAACACCGGAAGAATCAAATACGGCTGACGGTGAAAGCCCCATCTGTGTGACTTTCAGAGCCATAATCTCATCTTTTTCTTTCATTAATTTCATAACTCGCCTTTGGAGTACAGAAATTTCTTCAAGCAGATCTTCATTGCTGACAATCGAATGCCGGAAACGGAGATATTTCCGGACAGCTAATACAATCATGACAACAATCAGCACATAGACAGCGATCACAAGAATAATAGCCAATACAGAACAAACCCATTCCAGAACGCTGAAACTTCCGCAGTAAGTCCTGAATAGAGTAATATATGTCGGAATATCAAAAATCTGTTTGAATCCTCTGCCGATTCCGAGAAACATTTCTCCGAATCCCTGTAACATAGTAGAAATAAATATAAAAAACCATTTCAGAAAATTATTCATAGGCTTCACCTGTTATGTCTGTGTAGTATCTGATTTTTCAGATTTTTCAGAATTCTGAGAATCAGTCTTTTTCTGTTCAGCGAGATACTCTTCGATTGCACGGCGTTTGATTTCTTCTTCATCAATTTCCGGCACAGGCGGACGCTTGATCTCGATCAGAACAACAATGAATTTATATAATTCAAACAGGAAGAAAATCGCCATCGGAATTAGAATGCAGACGAAAAAGCCTGTTTTGGTGCGGAGAAAATTCATTACTTTTCCCAGACCGGCAATTTTTACATCTGTCCATTGTCCGATCAGATCGCCCGCATATGCCGGAATTTCGTCATCAATCGGATTGTTATCGCCTCGTGTGACAAAACTTCTGGTATTTTCAAATTCATTGATTTTTACGATTCTATGGGTATTTTTTACTTTTTTACCGTCAATGATTGTCCAGAAAGTAATGACATCATCTTCTTTCAGAACATTGAGATCATCAATTTCCTTGCAGATAATCAGATCGCCCTGTGCAAATGTAGGAAGCATGGAATCAGATTCAACTGTCAGCGGCATATAGCCGAACAGATTGGCAACACCGTTATTCCGACCGGATGAGAATACCAGTATAGTCACCAGCAGTGCAAGAAGCAGAATCACCCATGACAGGACATTGACGACAATTTTCAGAACTTTTTTCATTTTCTCATAACTCCTCTTGATAATATATTAAAATAAAATTATGTTGATTCCGTAATCCGGAAATCCATGCCAAGTTTGAGCGTACCGCCGATAATTGCATCAGTACAGTCAGGATCATTTCCCTCCAGCCATACAACAATAGTAAATTTATCTTTAGCTTTGGATTCAAATTTTTCATGACTGGTTGTCATGACGATCGTAGAAGAAGTAAATTCGCTGTCACAGTCGCTTTCTTTTCCGCCGCCGTTGGATTTGGTTTTTCCGTAGACGGTCTTTTCACCGTTTTTGTAGACGGCAATCCGGACAGCTTCATCTACGCCCTTTGTGACATTCTCGATTGTCATTTCTCCGGTATAAGTCAGCGTATCATCACCGGAATTGATTAAATAAAAAGTATAGGCAATATAGCTTTCACCGTTATGCGCCCCGTTGATCATATCAATATTCGGCGGAAGATCTTCGCCGCTGATATTAGTCATATCATTTACGACTTCAGCATCAAGACGGGCATTAGCAATATCATAATCAGGCGTTTCAGACAAAGTAAGCCCCTGCCTTACCATATCATATTTATCAATCCGTACGGTAAAGCTGCCGAACTTGTCATAAAAATAAGAAATTGCATAGGCTGCTGCAATAATTAACGTCAGAATAATCACAAGCAGGCCCAGCACACGCATGACTACCAGATAACGCTTTGTTTCCTTGGCAGTGCGTCTTAATTCCAAGACATCTCTGATTTCTTCACTCACAGGCACCCTCCGTTCTTTTTCTTATTTTTTAGATTTGATTTGTTTTTCTTCGGATTTCTGCTTCTGGCAGATAGCGTCCGGCAAGATCACCGGCACAGTACGGACAGCCGAACTCATGAAACATTTCTGCCTGATGACTTGCTGATACACCATCGGCAATGGGAACAGCTCCGATCTCCGTCACCATATTGACGACTGAACCCACGGCATTATGTGCTCTCTGGTCACGGCTCAGAAAATGTGTCAGCTCCGGACTCAAAAGTACATAATCTACAGGAAAATCAGCTAGTCTCAGCACAGGGCAGTTTCGTGAACCGAAGTTTGTCAGCATGAAATGAAAGCCGTATCCATGCAGAATACGGATTGTTCTCGCGGCAATGTTATCTTTTTCCATCAGCAGTGTTTCAGGAAGAGCAAAGCACAGCCGATTATACATCAATTCATATTTTCTGCACTGTTCCATCAGAATGCGGTCACAGGCGATCTGCTGGAGATAATGTACAGGCATGTAGACAGAAAGCCAATCAAACTGCATTTCACGTTCTATAAAAATCTGATGTGCCTGAATAGCCTGTGTCAGTTCCAGCAGAAATAATTCTGTTCCCTGCGAGGACATATCTGCAATTTTCCTGAAATTTTCGGGCATCAGTGTACCGAGTCCGGGGGTATTGAGCTGAGTGCGCGACTGATAGAAAGACGGCTCGCCTGTAGCGATATTGCGAATAATCCGGTATTGTAATTCGATCGCTCTCAAGCCGCCGACTGTTGTTGGTCTGGAAGTATCTGGCATAGAATTTTCACCCCTCCGGAGTTATTCTTAAAATTTATGATTATTTACATTATAGCACAAAATATGTATTCTGTCAATAAATATCTTCCGAATTTCGGACGTTCCTGTTTTAGATATAAAAAAATGATAAAAATTTTCCAGTTGTATAATTTTTGTATTTCTGATATGCTATAATAATTTTATTATTAAATATATTACAGGAGGAGTTATTATGATAACACCAGAAACAAGAAAACAAAATTCAGAACAGAAAATTCAAGCCAAAGGAATCGCAGTACATCCCCATTTGCCAATGATCGAATCCAGTGCCTATGTCGAATTGAAAGGACTCGATGTGATCTGCAAGCGGGCTGTTGTGACACTGTTATCTACACAGATCGCCTGTGATCTCGGAAATCAGGAATACAGCGAAATCAGATTTTTTATTGATCTGATGAAAAAATTCGGCGTGAGAAATGAAGTCAATCAGAAAGAAAAAAAACTGATCGGCGGTACATTCAGTCAGCAGGATATTGCAGATGTCGTATGGGAATATGAATGCTGCTGGTCGCTGTTCTGGGCATTGGGTCTGATTGATACGATCGAAGATGCTGATACAATCTGCGATTGTGAAAAAGCGATTCATCTTGTCGCTGACTGCAAGGATTATCAGGAATTTAAAAATAAATGCCATCTGCGTAATATCGAAGAAATTCTTGATATGCTGGATCTGTATTATCGCTATCACTGGGCTGTCGTGGAAAAAGAACATTTCAAGCCGGAACTGCCTGTCGGAAATCTTAATCCGGAAGTCGTCTGGGAACGCCGCAGAGGTCTGGAATGGCTGATTTCAAAAGAATCTGACTGGTATGAAATCTCTCTTGATACCTGAAAGAAGTCAGCTATGAAAAAATTTGATGTAAATTATAAAATTTTACAAGATATGTCTGATGATTATTATCCTGCTTTTCTGGTGGATAAGCTCAGAAAAGAAATTCAGAATGTAATTGCAGAAGAATTTGAAGACAATGACAGCGAAATCGAAAGTATCGCCCGTGATAATATCGCTGAGGATATTATCAAAATTCTGAATTATTTTGATATTCCCCTTGATGTCGAAACAACACTCAGAGAAAGAGAGTGGTAATCATGAAAGAAATTTATCATATTCCCTTGCAGTATCAGAAAGGAAAATATCAGTACTGCGAACTTCCCGAAACAGATACAGATTGTCTTGTCCTGCATCCTGAAAGCGGTCAGATTTTCAGATATACTGACCCTGTTTATCAGAATGAAATCACAATTTATTCTGTTCCGGAGAATCCTGAAAAGAAATTAACTGCCGGTTACAGTGACAGCGGTATTCTCGAATATATCGAAACTGCTGAGGAAAACAGAACCCGTCTTGTTTATATCCGCTTTCCGGATGATGAGTCTGCAAAAGAAATTATCTATCAGTTTTCTGAATATCAGGCAGAGGAAATCGCTGATAAACTGATACATGCTAATCAGGAATATGCCCGAATTTTTATAGAATATTTCTTTGACGGACATTCTGCCGATATCGCTGTCAGAACAGGAACTCCTCAGGAAACGCAGGAAATCAAGGAATATTATCAGAAAAATCATCCTCGTATCGCTCAAAAAGTAACTGTTGAAGATGATGCCGGAGCATTTCCTTTTGAAAATCGTATCGAATTCGATGATGATACACTCTCTGTCATGCTCCAATGTACTCGAAAAGAATTTAATCAGGAGCTGTTCGGTTTTGCTGTCTGGATTTTAGAACAGAAAATAAAAGAGATTCTTCCAGAGCTTTCCAAAACTCAGAATTTTAAATTCATATCGGAAGAATATGATTAATAGGCATTGACAAAATTCTGATTTTGTGTTATCATAATAGCATAATAAAATCAGATAGGAGTTAATTATTTATGAAAATTATCGGTATTATCGGAGCTATGCCCTCGGAATTGAAAGATATTCAGAATATTCAGGAAAATCCTGTGATTACTAAACTCGCCGGATATGAATTCCATGAGAGTATGCACGGAGCAAATAAAATCGTAACAGTCTGCTGCGGAATCGGAAAAGTCAATGCGGCTGTCTGCACACAGATTCTGATTGATATTTTCAAAACAGAACAGATTATCAATACCGGAATCGCAGGCGGTATGAAAATCGGAATCAAAGTGCTTGAAATCGTAATCTCTACCAGCGTTCTCCCTCATGATCTGGATGCCCATTTCTTAGCCGATTATCCGCCTTATCATGCGGAATTCGAGGCCGATGAAGAATTACAGAAACTTGCAAAATCCGTATGCGATGAAATGCAGATTGTCTCTCATGCCGGAAAAATCGTTTCCGGAGATGCCTTTATTACTGACAGTGAAGTCAAAAAAAATCTGATCGAGAAATATAATCCCTATGCTGTCGATATGGAAACCGCTTCCATCGGACAGACTGCTTGGAGGAATCAGATTCCGTTTGTCAGTGTAAGATGCATTTCAGACTTAGCTGATGATGACGGTGCTATGAGTTTCGATGAATTTGAAGTCTTAGCCGCTAAGAGAGTCGCTGAAATCGTCATGGCCATGTGCGAACGGGAATGAAAAAACGGAATTTATTATTTCCGATATTCCTTGTTATTGTACCGCATACATTGCTTTTCATATATTGGATATGTGGTATTGATGCAAAAATGCTTTCATATCTGTTTCCGCTTTTGATTGAAACAGTTATCGGAATTTCCGGCGGTTTCTATGCTTTGAAACTGATCCGGAAACATCAGGCTGATTTGACAAAGTATTTCAAGAAAATGATAATTGCCATCCTAATAGCTGTCGCCTTCATACTGGTTGGCGGTGTGATAGGCAATCAATATTTTTTTGAAGGCAATATTATGGGTGGAATTCTGGGGACGATTGTGCTGTTTGGCTTCTGGGTGACACTTGCAGAAAATTCTATTGACGGGAAAATTTTATTTTTCATCAATCCGCTGAATTATGCGGTTTTGATTGTGATTGCACTTCTCATCGGTACCGCATTCGGCCCGACAGGGCCTCCCTTATTATGATGATTGTAAAGTACAGGAGTGAATCAATATGAATATAAGTTTGATAAAAAACAGAAATCTTTTTTATCCATTCATACTGGTGATTTTTCCGCATCTTTTTTTAATATGGTGGTGGGGACGTTTCCCATTGTTTCTGATTGAAGGAATTGCAGGCATTTTCATAGGAATCATGGTACAAGTGCTGATTCTAAGATACAAAGCTGATTTGACTTTATATTTTCCGAAAATTGTGCTTTCTGTTCTTGTCTTTATTCTTTGGCTGGTTGTGGTAAGTCGGTTTGGTATTCCTATCCCTCTACATGCAGTGATGCTCCTTCCGGCTGTCATCACATCTGCATACTGGCTGATTACAATAAAAAATCCTATTGATAAACTTTTATTGATGCTAATCAATCCACAGAATTATACTTTCATTTTCTGGATTGTTATGTGGAAATATTTGTCTGAACGGACAGGGGGGTGAACTACATGAAAGAAACAGTCACATTTCAGGATTTTTCCGGAATTGATTTCGGCAGGGGAGAAGTACAGCCTGTTCTGGGTGCTGTTCTTCATGTGGAATATCCGGCCGGAATCTGCCTGACAGTAAGAGCTTACAAATATACGCCATATTATGTTATGCTCTATAAAGAACATACTTCTCTGCTGACGGTATACTGTTATTCAAAAACAAAACTATTAGCTTATGTCCGGAATCTGAACAGAGATATTCAGGCCGGAAAATACCGGAATAAAAAAACGCTCAGAGAACAGGCTTTTCAGATCGTTCAGGAGCGGAATCTGACAAGTTATATGAATAATACAAAATGGTATAAATTACTGAAAGTCATCAATGAGAAACTGCCTTTCAGACCGCCTTATGTCTATAAATTATTATCCGATTCGCCTGACAGGGATGATATTCAGCCATTCCGGCATCTTCCGAGGTCACCCCATTGCTGGTGCGGAGAATGCTTTAATAATTACAGATTCTATGAAATCGAATATGTCAGAATCACTCCGAAATATGCCGTCAATCACGGCGGAATACTTGTTGAAAATCTTGAAATCTTCGACGAAACAAAAGAATTGATTCAGGAACTCGAAAACGCACATATTCCGTTTGAAAGAGATCAGCAGGATATTATTATTTATGGCTATCGCTGAAAAGCAGGGAAGTCCTTACAGATTTCCCTGCTTTTATCTGAATGGAGTCGTATCGTATTTATCTCTGAGTTTTTTCAGAGCCTTTTTCTCTAATCTCGAAACATAGGAACGGGAGATATGCAGTTTTTCGGCAACTTCTTTCTGTGTCAGAGGAATATGCTGATATAATCCATAGCGATGAATCATAATTTCAAGTTCACGGGCATCTAAGCACTGTTTCAGAAAATCATATAATTGCTTGGCATGTATCGAATATTCAACTTGATCTTCCAGATTAGAGCCATCTTCAAGCGTATCCATGAGCGTGAGTGTATTTCCGTCTTTATCGGTCATAGTAGGTTCATTCATATGCAAATCAGAGAGATGTTTTTTCTGTGCCCGAAAATGCATCAGAATCTCATTCTCCACGCATTTCGAGGCATATGTAGAAAATCTGGTATTTTTATGATAATCGAACGTATCAACGGCCTTGATTAATCCGAATGTACCGATAGAAATCAATTCTTCCTGTTCTTCACTGCCTCTGTATTTTCTGACGATATGAGCGACTAATCTCAGATTATGTTCAATCAGCTTATGACGGGCTTTGGAATCGCCGGCTTCCATGGCTTCAAAACAGGCGAGTTCTTCTTTTGATGACAATGGTTTCGGAAAAGCATTGGGAGTATCGGCATGGAGAATCCAGAAAAACATATGATTCAGGAGCGTAAACAGCATGACAGCATACACCTCTTTAAATTGATTAATATCAGTATATGCCGTACAGCTTTTCCGTGTGCGGATAATTAATAAAATAAAAAAATCTGTCCGGTAACAGCCGGACAGATTTATAATAATTATTCCAGTTCAAATGCGCCTGTATAGAGCTGATAATAATGTCCTTTCTGAGCAATTAATTCATCATGACTGCCTTTCTCGATGACTTTTCCGTGATCAAGAACCATAATTAAATCAGAATTCCGGACGGTTGATAATCTATGAGCAATAACAAAGACAGTCCTGCCGTGCATCAGCTTATCCATACCAGCGGAGACGATTGCTTCTGTACGGGTATCAATAGAAGAAGTTGCTTCATCAAGAATCATAACAGGGGGATCGGCGACAGCGGCTCTTGCAATGGCGATCAGCTGTCTCTGACCTTGTGACAGATTCGCACCATTTCCGGTGAGTTCTGTTTGATAGCCATCCGGCAGACGAGTAATAAAATCATCAGCACCAGCGAGCTTTGCGGCCGCAATGCATTCTTCATCCGTTGCATCGAGTTTTCCGTATCTGATATTATCCATCACAGTTCCTGTGAAGAGATTTGTTTCCTGCAATACCAGACCGAGAGAGCGTCTTAAATCAGATTTCCGGATTTTATTGATATTAATTCCGTCATATCTGATTTTACCGTCTGCAATATCATAAAATCTGTTGATCAGATTTGTGATTGTGGTCTTACCAGCACCAGTCGCACCGACAAAGGCGATTTTCTGTCCGGGTTTGGCATAGACAGAGACATCATGCAGAACGGTCTTGCCCTCTTCATAGGCGAAATCGACATCAATCATACGGACATCACCCCGTAAGGGCGTGTATGTTACAGTACCCTCGTTTTTATGCGGATGCTTCCAAGCCCACTGACCTGTATGCTTTTTAGTTTCTTTGACTTTGCCGTCCGGAGAGATTTCAGCATTGACGAGTTTTACATAGCCCTCATCAGTTTCAGGTTCTTCATCCATCATGCTGAAAATTCTTTCAGCACCGGCTAAGGCCATAACAACTGCATTGATCTGCTGGGCAACCTGATTGACATTGCCTGTGAACTGTTTTGTCATATTCAGGAAAGCGACTACGATACTGACATCAAGAACCGCTCCGGAAAAACTGTAATTTCTGACATGATTCAGCACCAGCACACCTCCGATGACAGCAACCAGTACATAGAGAATATTGCCGATATTCATAACAACAGGGCCTAATGTATTGGCATAGGCATTCGCATAATAACTGTCATGACAGAGCTGTTCATTGATTTCATCAAATTCTTCCTGACAGGTTTTCTCATGATTGAAGACTTTCACGACTTTCTGACCGTTCATGATTTCCTGAATATAGCCTTCGGCATCGCCGAGGGATTTCTGCTGACGAAGGAAGTATTTCGCACTGCCTCCGCCCATGCCTTTGGAAACCAGCATCATGGCGATGACACCTGCAATTGTAAGAAGCGTGAGCCAGAAGCTATAATACATCATGATGAAAAATACGGCGATCACGACAGTTCCGGCTCGTAACAGAGTCGGCAGACCCTGAGAAATCAGCTGTCTGAGAGCATCAATATCATTTGTATAATAACTCATAATATCGCCGTGTTTGTGAGTATCGAAATATCTGACGGGCAGATTCTGCATTTTCTTGAACATCGCCTGACGCATTTTATTCAGAAATCCCTGTGTGATGACTGCCATCAGCTGGGCATAGACTGTGATCGCTACAGTAGAAATTAAATACAGAACAATCAGGAACATCATCATAGGAAGAATCTGTTCACTTGCCTTGTTCCAGTCCCAACCGCTTTCGAGAGCTTCTACGATAATTTTAATGACTTTCTGGATATACATATCCGGAATCGAAGAAGCAATCGAAGAGAAAATAATGCATCCGATCGTAACCGGAACTAATTTCGGATAGAATTCAAACAGCATTTTCATCAGACGGGGGAATACGTTTTTATTGGGCTTTTTACTATAGACAGGTCTTGGCATTATTTCTCACCTCCGTTTGTCTGCTGTTCGTAGACTTCTCTGTAAATCTGATTTGTTTTCAATAATTTCTCATGCGTACCGACTGCACTGACAGAGCCGTTATCCAGAACAATAATCTGATCAGCTTCCTGTACGGAAGAGATTCTCTGAGCGATAATAATCTTAGTTGTTTCCGGAATGAATTCTTTGAAGCCCTGACGGATTAAAGCATCTGTTTTTGTATCGACTGCACTAGTAGAATCATCTAAGATTAAAATTTTAGGCTTTTTCAGCAAGGCTCTTGCGATACAGAGTCTTTGCTTCTGACCGCCGGAAACGTTTGTACCGCCCTGTTCGATATGCGTATCATAGCCGTCAGGGAACGTCTGAATAAATTCATCCGCCTGAGAGAGCCGGCAGGCTTCTTCGATTTCATCATCAGTTGCTTCGGGATTGCCCCATCTCAGATTATCTTTGATACTGCCGGAGAATAAAACATTTTTCTGGAGTACCATAGCAACGGCATCTCTCAGGACTTCAAGATCATAATTCCGGACATCCACACCGCCGACTTTGACAGAGCCTTCAGTTACATCATATAATCTGGGAATCAGCTGAACCAGTGTTGATTTACTCGAACCCGTACCGCCGATAATACCAATCGTCTGACCGGAATCAATATGCAGATTAATATCAGCCAATGCGAATTTCTTTGCCTGTGCGGAATATTTGAAATTCACATTCTCGAAATCAACAGAACCATCTGAAACCATTTCCAGAGCATGATCAGGATTTTCAAGAGTCGGTTCTTCTTCGAGTACTTCATAAATACGCTTTGCTGATTCTGCTGACATCGTAACCATGACATAAATCATAGACAAAAACATCAGAGACATCAGAATCTGAACACCATAAGTAATCATAGCCGAAATCTGACCAATATCAACAGAATGATCTACAATCGCCATTCTTGAACCGACCAGAAGAATAAATACCATATCGAAATACATACAGATCTGCATCAGAGATGTA
>Ga0326513_10002427_pt1 | contig 13792 bp, 7 predicted proteins | sample 2_2465_0518_D_FD_203654 | JGI IMG/M metagenome (GOLD analysis project Ga0326513, IMG submission 203654) | Bovine rumen microbial communities from UC Davis, California, United States - 2_2465_0518 | ecosystem: Host-associated > Mammals > Digestive system > Stomach > Rumen | place: USA: California...
GAAAAAAATCTTAAAATCCCCGACTTAATAAACGGACTAAGTGTTGTTTCAGTAGGGGAAAAGGCTTTTTATAATACCGAAGTTGAAAAAGTAGAAATGCCAAAGAATTTAAAAGAAGTTGGCAGTTATTGTTTTGCAAATTGTAAGAATTTAAAGGAAGTTAAGTTTAATTCAGAGGTAACTAACTTTGGTGACAATGCTTTTGAAAATTCCTCAGTAAAAAAGGTAACATTACCTAGTGACCTTCAAAAAATCAGCAAAGCAATGTTTAAGAATTGTAAGAAACTAACAAGTGTTTCTTTCCCTAACAAATTGCTATTTATTGATGATGAGGCATTTTATGGTTGTACTTCACTAAGCAAAATGACTGTTGGTGAGGGTATAAGAAAAATCGGCAAAGATACTTTTAGTAATGAAAACAGAGACTTTATGCTTTGTAGTGTAGCAGGTAGTATTGTTGAGGATTATGCAAGAGAAAATAATATTGAATATGCACCTTGTAATGAATACTATGAAGTATATACAAAGTACCCTGTATATGTAGGTAGCAATAGATACTCTACTGTTGAAGTGTCAAACGGTAATAACGGTATTATGAATTTCTTACCGTCACAAAGTGGATATTACAGAGTTACTTTAAAGGGTAGTAGTGTTGATTTTGATATTAATAAAGCCACTAAGAATACACAAAAACTTTCAACGGTAAAGAATAATACCGATGACTATTTTGCTTATTTTGAAAGTGGCAAGGAATATTTTCTTTCTGTTGTTGCTCAAGAACAAAGTACTTTTACTGTAAACATACAGCAGGTTAGTAAATCTACTGTTTCTACATACAGTAAATGTGAAAGAATGTATTTAGGTCAAGATATTTATGACCTTTCAAAAGGTACTGAACTAAAGTCTGACCATAATAAATATTCCGAAACAGTTGCTACCGTTAATTCCGACTCTACTATCACTAAAGTTGAAGATTATTATGTTGATAATAAAAATAAAGTATGGTATCAAATAACCACAAAGATAGGTGCTATGGAAAGCAAGTTGTGGTTTAAAGCATAAAGAAAAACCTATGACTTTCGTCATAGGTTTTTTGCTTACTATATAGTATATTATCTTTTTAGTTCAGCAACTGTCCACTTAGTACCTTTGTCAGTTTCAACAAAGTTAATAAGTTTATCCATATCATCAAAGTAACGGTATAGGTCGTGACATTTTTCTCTTACAAAACCTTCACGCATTGAGTGTTCCATCATTTCCTGTAGGTTATCATAGTAGTGGTTGATATTGTAAATAGCAATAGGCTTGTTAATTCTGCCTAACTGCTTTAGAGTAACAATTTCAAAAATTTCTTCAAATGTACCTACACCACCGGGAGTAATAATGAAAGCATCGGCTAAATCCTCCATAATGTGCTTTCTTTCTCTCATAGACTGGGTTTTGATTAGTTTAGTACATTCAGTATATAAACTTTCAATCTTGTCATCAAAGAAAAATTCAGGTACAACACCGGTAATCTCAGCACCGGCCTTTTTCATACCTCTTGCAGAAGCACCCATAAGTCCTTCGCTACCTGCACCGAATACTAGGGAGTGACCTCTCTTGCCAAGTTCATAACCCAGTTCCTCTGTTGCTTTTATATATGAATCATCAATGATGTTACTTGCTGAACCAAAAATACATATTCTCATATAATTACCTCTTTTCTAATACTTATTATATCTTGATTATATATCATATTTCAGAAAAATTCAATTAATACCTAATGTTGAAATTGTTTAATTTTGGTTGTATAATATTAAAAAGGAGCGTTGCTATGTCATATATTTGTTTGATTGGAAATGAAAATGGAATAGTAGCAGGTAGTGACTCAAGGGAAACTGTTGCACCAAATAAATTTTTGGACAATAGACAGAAGGTTTTTGTTGACAAAAAGCAAAATCTTATTTGGGCTTGTTGTGGCATTACAAAATATAACGGAATAGACTATATTGATGTAGTGGAAAGTATATTGAGAGATACTAACCTATCTTTTATTGAAAAGATAGACAGACTACAGATTATGATAGAGAGAGTCACTAAGGAATGTTATAACTATATCGGTAACGGTAGTGCTATGGATATTCTGATTGGCTACAAGTTAAAGAGGAAAATACTTATAAGAATGAATATACAAAATGGGGAAGTCAAGAGAAATACTTTCTTTGCACCACTTGCTATTGAGGGTGGTAGTGGAAAAATCATTATGAACAAACTTCCACTAAAAGATTATAACCATTTGTCATTAAAAGAATTAGAAGTTTATGTTAAGAATAGAGTACAGGAAACTATTGACAAAGACAAAGAAATTTCTATAAATGACCCTACCCATGTTAATACTATTGGTGGAAAGGTAAAAGTAGTTACCTTGTGAATAATTAAAAGTTTAAGCCTTAATAGATAATGTTTAAAATATTACATATTATAATAAGCCTTGAAATATTTCAAGGTTTGTGATAGTATTACAAGGACTTGTAAAGGAGCAGTAGGTCACTGCTCCTTTTTTAAGGGTTTTTCTGTTCATAATATGTTCATAAAATTAGTGCTTTTTATATAAAACCTTAAACTCAATGTTATGGAAAAAGAGTATAGTACATTACTGTATTTTTTGATATAATTAGTAGTAAGAGATTTTGGTAAATATGTTTTATGAAATTTGAAAGAGAGGCACTTAAAATGAAAAAAATGTTTAGACCATTATCTTTGGTAATGGTGCTGGTTGTTCTAGCTACAACAACGACTTTCTCAGCGTTGTCAGCTACAATCGACAAAAATCTAACTGGGGCAGGTATTAATGTGGAAAAAGTAGCAGCGTATACTAACTCAAGTGATGGGTATGCCACTTATAGTGGTAATGACTTGGGTGCAAATTATTCAGCTGACTCTACAACCTTTAAGGTATGGGCACCTTCAGCATCTAGCGTGAAGGTTAAACTATACAAGACAGGTTCAGATAGCGAAGCTGGTGCAGGTGTCATTGGCACTTATGATATGACTAAGGACAGCTCTAATGGTGTTTGGTCATTAAAACAAAGTGGTGACTTAAACGGTATCTACTACACATACCTAGTAACAGTCAATGGCAAAACAAATGAAACAAGAGATGTATATTCAACAGCTTGTGGTGTTAACAGTAAGCGTTCAATGGTTGTTGATTTAAATTCAACTAATCCTGATGGTTGGAACAATGACTCTCATGTTCTTTTCAATAGCTCTTCAGAAGCTACAGTTTGGGAAATGTCAGTAAGAGATTTTTCTATTGACAGTTCTTCCGGTGTAGATGCTGACAAGAGAGGTACTTTCCTAGGTGTTGCTCAGCATGGTACAACACTTAACGGCAAAGGTGATATTAAAACAGGTATTGACTATCTAATTGAAAACAAAATCAATTGTGTTCAGATTATGCCAATGTATGACTTTGGTTCAGTTGATGAAACAAAGGGTGGTCAAAACTGGGGTTATGACCCAATGAACTACAATGTTCCTGAAGGTTCTTTCTCTACTAACCCATATGACGGTGCAGTAAGAATTAAGGAAATGAAAACAATGATTAAGGCACTTCATGATGCCGGTATCTCTGTTGTTATGGATGTAGTTTATAACCACACATATAACACAACTGACTCTTGCTTTGAAAATACAGTTCCGGGTTACTACTACAGAATGAACGGTAGTCAGTTCCTTAACGGTTCAGGTTGTGGTAATGTAACTGCTTCCGACAAGACAATGTATAGAAAATATATGATTGACTCAGTTAAGTATTGGGCAAATGAATACCATATTGATGGTTTCCGTTTTGACTTAATGGGTTGTCACGATATTACAACAATGAATAAGCTTAGAGATGAGCTTGATACTATTGATAAGAGAATTTTAACTTATGGTGAACCTTGGACAGGTACATGGCCAAGAGACCCTAACGGTATTGCCGATTCATCAGCAGCACTAATGGATAACGCAAGTAAGCTAAATCCAAGAGTTGGTATGTTTAACGATAAGGTTAGAGATGCTATCAGAGGTAGCAACGATAACTACGGTGCAGCATCCGGCTATATTATGGGTACAAGTGGTTTTGATACTGCAATTAAAGCCGGTGAAATGGCTAACACCTCCACAATGTGGGGCAGTAACTGGTCAAAAGCACCTACTCAAACAGTAACATATTCTTGTTGTCACGATAACCTAACTCTTTGGGATAAGATTATGAAGGTTTGTGGTAGTAGTGACTATGATGGTTCTAACTCAACATACCTAGCTATGAACAAACTTGCTTCAGTAATTGAATTTACTTCTCAAGGTATTAATTTTACTATTGCAGGTGAAGAATTTGCAAGAACTAAGTACGGTGAAGACAACTCTTATAACAAGGGTGATAGCAAGAACTTAATTGATTGGAACAGAGTTTCTAAGTATTCCGATCTAGTAAGCTATTATAAAGGTCTAAGAGAAATCCGTTCTGTATATAGCCCATTTACAGATAGCTCAATGACTTCTGTAAATTCATCTTACTTCTGTTCAACACCTAGTGGTGTGGTTGCTTATACAATGCAGAACAAGACAGCTAATGCTAACAAAGAATGGGGTATGGTTGCAGTAATTACAAATGCAACTTCTAACACTCAGACAGTTAAGCTACAAGCCGGTACAACACTTCCATCATCTTGGGTTACTGTTGCTAACGGTAACAGTGCAGGTCTAAAGAACTTAGGTACAGTTAACGGTTCAACTGTTTCAGTTCCTGCAAGAAGTTCTCTAATCCTAGTTGATGCAAGTACATTTGACAGAGGTGTAACTCCTACAACATCAACTACTACAGTACCACCTACAACAACTTCTGCTAAGAAAACAATCACTTATAACACATCAAAGATTAAGAACTTTAATGATGGTGTTTCTACAGAAACAGTAACAAATGGTCAAAATGTTACAAAGACAATTGAACCTGAAGATGGTTACGAAATTGTTTATGCTAAGGTAGTATGTGGTGGCAACGATATTACTTCTACTGCATATAACTCAGCAACAAGTACACTTAGCTTTAATGCTACTGCAGATACAGATGTAACAATTATTGCAACAAAGATTCCTGATACTCACCTATATGGTGATACTAACAGTGACGGTTCAGTTACTGTTCAGGACGCTTCAAGACTACAGAAGTATGTTGCTAATATAACTGACCTAAGTGCTACAGAACTTAAGTCATCAGATGTTAATAATGACAATCATGTTGATGTTAAGGATGTAACAATGATTCAAAAGTATATTGCAGGTGCAGTATCAAGTTTCCCATCAGGTAAAAGCTTCTCTGATGAGAAACCTACATATACAATTCCTACAAATACAATTACAACAACATCAGCTACAACAGTAACAGTTCCTACAACTGCTACTACTCCATCATCTACTGTTTCTACCGGTGATAAGGTGTTAACACTTGACCCATCAGCAGTTTCTGCCGGTAATGAAAGATGGGCTGCTTACTTCTTTAATTCATCAAATGAATCAAATTATGTATGGGTTGACCTAGACAGCAGTAACTCAGTAAAAGTACCTGATGGTATGGATACAGTTATCTTTGTTCGTATGAATGGCAAAACAACAGAAAACACATGGGACAATCGTTGGAATCAGTCTGACGACTTAACAATCGGTTCAAGCACAAAGTATGTTGCTACAGGTTGGGGCTCAGGTAACAAATTTGCAGGTAACTGGGCATAATTTAATAAACTATGAATTTCAAAGTGTCAACTTAGGTTGGCACTTTGTTTTTTATGCACAAAAACAATACTTATCATTTGTGTATTTATACAAAGTTTCATACTAAATACACAACAGTATTACGAAATGATGAATAAAAATAGAGAATATTGTTAACTTTTTGTCTATTTTATATAATAGGTATATGATTTATAAGTTAAACTCTTTAGCATAGTGAAATATTGCATAAAATATTTCTATATTAGCACTAAAATTCTTGTTGACTATAACTATTTTAAAAATATAATATTGTGTTATAATTATTAATGTATTAATAACAGACAAATTATGGAAATATAAGTGTATTATTTATACACTTAAAAGAAGAAAGGAGAAAAGAACTTTGATTAACAAAACATCAAAAGTGGCTGCAAGGTCTTTAACAGCAATTACATTAATAATAATGATAATTATTTCTTGTATTTCTGCCGTTGCTGTAAATAAAGATGTGCAATCTACAGGAGCAGTTCTTCCGGAAGGTAAATATTACTTAATCGGTGATATGAACAACTGGACTGAGGCTGACTCTGAATACAAACTTACCACAAGTGATGGTAATAAGCATACCGGAACCTTTTACTTAGATGGTGGTACTTCCGGTAAGACTTATGAATTTAAATTGTATTCAGAAGAAAAATGGTACACAAAGGCTAACTTTACTTTCTCAGGTAGTGGTGTTGCAACTAGTCTGTCAGATAATGGACAAGATACAACAAACAATATGAAAATTAAAGTTCCTGCAGGTAATAATGAAGTCAATATTACTTTCTATAGGGAGTATAGTGGTGATAACAGACTAGAGGTTACAAGCAAAGTTATCGGCGACTCAAATAAAAATCTACCAAAGGGTAAAACTTATTACCTAACAGGTCAAATGAATGAGTGGGCTAAGGCTGATGCTAATTATAAGTTTACAGCTGACACTAGTGATAGCAACCACTACACCTTGTCATTCGCTTTGTACGGTGGTCACAATTACAACCTAAAACTTTACTCAAACTATGGTAATAAAGACCATTATTATGGCAAGACAGGTGGAATTACTCTTGCAAGTAATGGTAATGTTTTAGGATTAGAAGATCCCGGCTCAGATACATCAAATAATATTACATTAAGTATTTCCGGTAATCAGAAGAGAATTACAATTGATTTGTATTGTCAGTGGGATAGTGGTAATCAACTAAATGATACTAACTGTATGAAGTTTACAATTTCTGATATTGAAACTCCTGACCATGGTACAGGTCATGAATATACTGCTAAGAGTGGCGTTATCAACCATTCTGAAAGTACTACAGAACTAATTAATGTTAAGAGTTCTTTCTATGACTATTATATAGATGGAGAACTTACCAGAGGCTGGCGTAATTATGAGAATGATAATTTTAGATATGCCTCAAAACAGAGAGAACCATATACTAAATTTAACAGAGCAATTTCAAACTATGCTCTGGAAAATTCTGCATGGAAACTTCCATTATATTTTGGTAACTTCTTCGAAAAGTCAGATGATTACAGCCAATATGTCGGTTTTAAGAATCTTATCAACGACTCTAATGGATTACCAAATATGAATTCATCTATCCCGGGTCTTATGGATACTACACTAAATGATTCCAAAGAATTGGTTTCTAACGGTGTTACAGTACCTTACTTTAATAGTGATTGGCTGGTAAATCAAGGTTACGGTACAGTTGTTCACTCTGACTTCCCTATGAGAAAGACAACTAAGAACGGTCAAGATTATTATGAATTTGATAGTACAAATGGTACAGATAACTGTTACTTTGATAACTATGACCAAGCCGGTTCCGGTGGTTTAACAATGAACTATGGTGCCGGTAATAACTACGGTATATATGATGCTAATAGTGGTTACGGTGGAAAAGGTGCACAAAACGGTATTGGTTTCTTCCCATTTGACAGACGAAGTGACCATAGCAACAATGCATACGACTTTGGTTTTGGTATGAGATTAGATATAGATTTTACTCTTGGTGCTTACGGTAAGACTAACGGTCAGAATACAGTATTTAATTTCTCAGGTGACGATGACCTTTGGGTTTATCTAGATGGTGTACTTGTTCTTGATATGGGTGGTGACCATAAACAGTCAAGTGGTTGTATTGACTTCTCAACACTAAAAACTTATATCAACAATATTTCTACTAAATACCAAAAAGAAGACTTAACATATAAGAGCGGTTCTTACAAAGTTGACGGTTCAACTTATGGTTATGCTGCCGACTTCCCAAAACTATTCTCTGACAGTACTGCAAGAACCGGTTCAAGTAAATTTAACAACAACAATGTTAATGCTCACCATACACTAACTGTTTTCTATATGGAAAGAGGTATGATTGAATCTAACTTAAAGGTTGGTTTCAACTTTGAACCTATTACCGACTCTCTTGATGTTAACAAGTCAGTTGATGTTTCTAATGTTAACCCTAAGCTACAGACAGCAGTTAAGAGTGCTGATGACTTTGGTTTTGATATTCAAGAAAACGGCACAGATGTAAGTAATAAGAAATATAAGTATTCTGACAATGGCACAACTTATAATGCCAAGACTAATGGCAACACAGCTACTTTAGCTGATGGTGACAGTGCTTCATTTAACAGTCAGTTTACTGTAGATAATAATTTAACAGTAACTGAAGGTGCTCCAAAGAAAACTATTATTTCTAATGTAGATACCGATAGTTTGATTTACTTAGATGCTCGTAATGCAACAAAAGAACAAAATCCTTCTTGTTCTTGGTTCTTTGCAGATAGTTCAGTTCCTGCAATTTCCTTTGATGATGGTGCAACATTCCATCAAATGTTCTCTTATCAAGTAGATGGCAAGAATATTTATTATTATGAGTCTGAAAAAGATGATAATGATAATAACAAAGACTTTATGATTGCAAGAAAAACAAGTAATGGCTATTATAACAAAGTTAAATTCTCTGCTATGACAGACAATACTAATTGTATCGTGGTAAATAAGTGGAACTCAGGTTCAAGTACTGTTTCAAGAGATGACAATGTTGCCAAGTTAGAAAAGAGTACTTTACCATTGCCTGTAAGTAGTGATTATACAATTGATACAACAAAGAAAAGTTTGTTAGCAGATCATTACAACACTGATTGGTCACTATACGATGTTAGTGGTACTTCACCTGTTGTAATTAAATCAGGTGATACAAAGACTTCTAACTTTAAGTATAAAAATAAAGCAGATGATGATTTGGTTTCAACTCATCTAAGACTTGATTATGTAAATACACCTCAGGTTGCTGACATTACAGTAAACAAGAGTGTTGTTGATGAAAGTGGTAATACAATTGATGATGATGATACACAGTTTGATGTTACTTTAAAGCTTGACATTAACGGTGACGGTGTATATCAAGATTACGGTCTAACCGGTAAGATTTCACAGAGTTCACCTTATACATTCACAGGAATTCCTGTAGGTGTTAAGTATAAGGTTGAAGAACAAACACCAAGTGGATATAAGGTTTCTTATGGTACAGTAAATAAGAATACAGGCGAACTTGGTAATTTAGGTGCTATTGTTGATGTTATCAACACAGTAACTCCTGCAAGTATTACAGCCGGTATTACAAAGACACTTGACGGAATGGTTTATGGTGGTTCAACATTCCAATTTAAATTAGTAGGTCTTGCTTCTACAACTGTTGGTGGTGTTACAACTGAGGATACATCTTCTGTAACAGATACAATTTCAACTGTTGTTGATGGTAAAGCAGCATTTAACTCTATTGACTATAGCACAGAAGGTACATATCTATATAAGATTACAGAAGAACCATTAGCTAATGATCACGATTATCAAACTGATTCTTCAGTATATATCTTTAAGGTTGTTGTTGCTAAGGATAACGGTGTTCTAAAAGCAACAGGTACTTATTATAGAGGTACTTCTTCACAATCTGTAGAAGAAATTATTGATGCTAATAATACAACTGCTGTTGCAAGTTCAAGTTTTGAAAATACATCAACTAAGGCTCAGGCTACAGTTCTAAAGGCTGACAAGGTTAACCCTGATGGTACTGTACCTGAAGATGCAAAGAGACTTGAAGGTGCAGAATTTACACTTTACAAGGTTGATGCTAAATATAGCAAAGATAATATGGTTTTAGTTGATACAAAGAAAACTAATATCAATGGTGAAATAACCTTTGATAACCTTGATATTTTCAAAGCCGGTAAAAACGGTAATGAAGCCGGTAAAAACGGTAATGGTGGTGTTAAGGAATATCAGTGGTACTATGTTGTAGAAACTGCAGCTGCTGAAGGTTATACACTTTCAACTAATGAAAAGTGGTTCTCTTTTGAGGGTGGACATTATGACTCTACAAAGAATTGTTATACTCATTCTTTTGCAGCTCTAAATACACTAATCACAGTTCCTTATGCCGGTGTTAACTATCTAATGCAACATAACTTTATTCTTTATGGTACATTAGTTCTTGGCTTAGGTGCAATTTGTTCTTGTGGCTATATGCTAAGAAAGAGAAGACTTGGAGCAAAAGCTCCTGTCAATAAACATGGTAGGAAATAAATTACATATATATTTTAATTAAAAAGGAGAAGATGAAAAATGACAAAATCAATTAAGAAAATTTTTGCAGCTCTTCTTGTAGTTGCAACTCTAGCACTTATGATTCCATTTAGTGCCAGTGCAGCAAGAGATGCTTCAACAGATGTTACTTTCACACTAAGCGACCCAACAGTTGTAGGCAAGTTTAAGTTTGACATTTACAAGCTTGCTGATATTACTACATCAACAGGCGCAGTTACAACAGTTGCAGGTCTACCTACTGCTGTTAAAACAGCAGTTGAAGCTGAAGGTACAGATGCTAACACATCAACTCTAATTACTGCTTGTAAGAGCAACCTAGCAAGCCTAGGTTCTGCTGTTAAGACTTGGGATGCTACAACAGATTCTGTTACATACACAGACCTAACAGCCGGTATCTACTACATCCACCCTGTTGCTAAAGCTACAGCTACAAAGATTGCTGACTCAATTGTAACAACACCTAAGTATGATGATGCTACAAAGTCTTGGGTTAAGAATGATAATATTGACCTAGCTTCTAAGGTTAGCACAAAGGACATCGTTCTTGACAAGACAATCACTAAGGTTGATAATACAGATGTTAACGCTAAGTATGCTACAGCCGGTTTAGGTAGCACAGTTGAATTTAAGCTAGAAGCTAATGTTCCCGGTTCTGCTACTTCAAAACTAAAGAAGTATGCTATCGCTGATAAGATGGATGCAGGTCTATCATTTAACAAGAATTCTGTTAAGGTTTACTACACAACTGATGCTTCTTCACTAAGTGCTGCTGACCTAGTAGATGCTGCTGATTATACAGTAGATGCACCTTTCACAGCTAAGGATACAGAATATACATTTGCAGTTAACTTCAAGGCTGATACAGATGGTTATGTAAAGAACATTTATGATGCTGGCAAGAAGATGGTAGTTGTATTTAATGCTACAGTTAATGAAAATGCAACAGTAGGTAAGACTTCAAATGACAACAAGGTTTCTCTAGACTACGCTAATGACGATACAGAAATCGTTGAACCTGGTCCAACAGTACAGGTATTTGCTTTCAACCTACAGGTTGTAAAGGAAGATAACGGTGGTCAGAAACTTGCAGGTGCAAAGTTCGACCTATTCAAGGCTGATAAGACTACTAAAATTGCAACTGCTACATCAGATGATAAAGGTCTAGTACAGTTCACAAATAGTGGTAAGGAAATTCAGCTAGCAGCCGGTACATACTATGTTAAGGAAACTGCAGCTCCAGAAGGTTATGTTCTACCAACAGGTGATGCAGCTTGGACAGAAATCAAAGTAACTCCTACAATTACTCAGAAGACAAATGCCGGTGCAAATGATGCTCAGTATGAACTAACAGGTCTAACAAATGCAGGTGACAATAATACTTTCGCTTTCGTTACAAAGACAGTTAAGAATGTAAAGATTACAGTTCCTAAGACAGGTGGTATGGGTACAACTCTATTCACAATTTGTGGTGCTTCTCTAATCGTTCTTGCAGGTGTAATGTTTGTAGTTCTAAAGAGAAAGAAAACTTCTAAGTAATTTTAATATAAACAAATAATCGTTAAAACTTTATTTGATATATGTAATTTTTCTAATTGGGATGTGGGTGACTACATCCCAATATTTTTTGTGTTGCAATAATTTTAGGTATATTTTATAATTGTATTATTAAGAAATAAGGACAATGTTTATGAAAAAGAAACTTCCGATAATAGCAATAATTTTGATATTTATAATTGGTCTTGGAATAATGAGTTACCCTCTTGTTAGTTCCATGATTAACAATTCTAAGTTTAAGGACGGTATGAATGACTATACCGAAACTGTTAAGAAACTTGACAAAAAGGATTACTCCAAATTATATAAATCTGCTAAAAAGTATAATCATAGCTTAACACAAACCTCAATTATCACCGACCCATTTGATGAAGAGGCGTATAAGGCTATTGGTGCTCATTATAATGATGTGCTTAATGTTGATGGCAAAGGTCTTATCGGTTATGTTGTTGTACCTAGAATTGATGTTAATTTACCTATTTATCATGGTTCCAGTAAAAAGGTGCTGGAAAAAGGTGCAGGTCACTTGCAGAACACTTCAATGCCTATTGGTGGTAAAAGTACCCATGCAGTTATTTCTGCTCATACAGGCTTTCCTGACCAAACTTTCTTTGATAACTTAACTGACCTTGTTAAGGGGGATATTTTCTACATAAAGGTACTTGATAAAACTTTAGCCTATAAGGTTGACCAAATCAAAGTTGTTCTTCCTGAAGATACAAATGACCTTAGAATTATTCCCGGTGAGGATCATGTAACACTTTTAACTTGTACACCCTATGGTATTAATACCCACAGACTTCTTGTAAGAGGTGTTCGTACAAAGTATGTACCGGAAGAAGTGGCGAAAAATAAAGTAGTAAAACAAGCACCATTTGAAAAGTGTTTCTACTTCTTAGGTTACAAAATCCCTTATTGGGCTGCCGGTGCAGTTATTGGTGGGTTTGTTCTTTTAGTTGTGATTATTGTTTTAATTGCAGTTAGAAAGAATAAGAAAAAATCTTCTTTAAAGCATATTGATGATAATTCCGAAAAGAAGGTAGAGTCTCATGAAAAGTAAAAAAGTTCGTAGAGTTCTAACAATTATTGCAACAATCTTTCTTGTTACAGGCATTGGTCTTGTTCTGTTTCCACCTGTTTCAAATACATATGGTAAGTATGTAGCTAGGGGTATTTCTGATGACTTTGAAACAAGAGCAGAACACCCAAGAAAAGGCTCATATGCTGATGCTAAGAAAAAAGGTGAAGTGGATAATAACGGTTGCTTATCTGATGGCACACAAGTTGTTTATGATGTTGACATTAAGAGATTAAAGGAAGATAGCATAAAGTATAATAATATGCTTAAAGAACATCAAAGGGAAAAGCTGACAAGTTCCCTTTCATATGTAGAGCCTAGCCTAAAGCTAAGTAAATATGGAATATTTGATGGTGTGTATGGTTACTTAGAAGCACCTACTATTGATATGAAACTGCCTATATATTTAGGTACTGCCAGAAATCACCTAAACTATGGTGCAGCTCATTTAACATACACTTCATTACCTATAGGTGGCAAAGATACAAATGCAGTTCTTGCCGGTCATACAGGTTATGTAGGAAGAATTTTCTTTGACAATATTAGGCAACTTAATATTGGGGATAAAGTAAAGGTAAGAACCTATTGGTCAAAGATTACATATAAGGTAACAGATACGAAGATTATAAAGCCAAATCAAGCCGGTGACATATTTATTCATAAAGATAAGGATATGATTATCCTTATGACTTGTATATCCAACGGTAGTGGTGGTTTTGATAGATATTTAGTTTTTTGTGAGAGGTAATAATGGATAATAATTT
>Ga0326513_10002428_pt1 | contig 13791 bp, 16 predicted proteins | sample 2_2465_0518_D_FD_203654 | JGI IMG/M metagenome (GOLD analysis project Ga0326513, IMG submission 203654) | Bovine rumen microbial communities from UC Davis, California, United States - 2_2465_0518 | ecosystem: Host-associated > Mammals > Digestive system > Stomach > Rumen | place: USA...
AGGATAACCTAAAAGCTATTCACCATATTGATGCGCCGTGGATGCCGGGCGACTTGGAACAGCGCAATGGACGTATTTTGAGACAGGGCAACAAGTGGAATACGGTACTTGAATACCGCTATATCACGGAAAAGCTGGACGGCAGACGTTGGCAGGTGCTCTCGACCAAAAAGAAGTTCATTAAGATGTTTATGAAGGCTGACGATGATTTGCGTGTCCTTGATGGCGATGCAGTAGATGTAAGCAGCGAGGAAGAAGCAAGCGGCGGCGACTTCGAGGAAACTCTGTCTAAAGCAACAGGCGACCCACGTTTCTTGCGCAAGGCAAATCTTGAAGAGACTGTCAAGAAGTTGGAAAAATCCCGTGCTGCGTTTGTGGCCGGGATTGAAGATGCCAAATTCAGATTGCAGAAGCTGAAAGAAGGGGGCTTAGACGAGCTCAGAGATAATGTACGTGCATTGACCGCTATACAGGATAAATACGGCAAGTACAAACAAACCCATGCTGACAGCTTTGAAATCACGATTGATGGCAAGAGATACACCAAAACGACAGATGCCAACGAAGCTATTGCGGCAGCGTTCAGGAACAGCGATAAGATTGGCAAAGAGTTTAAGTTGGGCGAATATGCTGGCTTGAACCTTTATGGCATCAAACAGCGCAATACAGACTTTACGGCTAGTTATACTAACCGTATTCGCATTACGGATAGCGACAAGACTATTCCTGGCTTTGATTGCGCAGATAGCACCGGTGGTATCAATCAGAAACTGGCTAATGTAGGCAGAGCTATTGACCGTGAACAGAATAAACTGGATATGGCTGAAAGTGACATTAAGACGTTGGAAAAGCAGATTAAAGGCACTTTCCCACGTGAAGCAGTTCTGAATGCCAAGCAGAAGGAATTGGAAGCACTCAAACAGGATTTGATTGATAACCCTGTACCGCCTCCGCAGTGGTTGGTGGAAGGTGCTCCGATGCAGGCTGATGTTATCGTTGATGGTAAGCGCGGCACGGTAGAAAGCTATCGTGTTGTCGGTGAAACTACCTTTGAGCAGAATGAAGACGGCGAAGTTCAGCAAATGACGGCTACAGATGAAGAACATTCTTCATTCTATGTCGGTGTAAAGCTGGATGGCAGCGATACGGTAAGACTTTATCCGTGGCAGAAGGTTATGGATAACCAAGGTTTGCCGATGATTACCGCTCCGGAAGGTGTAAGCGAGTCCGAAGACCTAAAGGATAACGAGGTTCGCCCTGCTGAAACGAAAGAAACGGAAGTCAAGGAACCTGCCAAGGAAGAAAAGACCGAGGCAAAGGAAAACTTGACTACTGAGCAAGAATCTAAGCCGAATGAAGGAAAGAAATATCAGTTCATATTAACAGACAAGGAACGTCAGAAAGGCGAAATGTCCGGCACGTACACGGCTGAAATGGAAATGCCAAAAGAGGTTTTCGACAAATATTCTTCCGTAAAGACCGAATATCGGGACGAATGGGGAAGTAAGGACGTTTATGCCGGAGAATATAAGAATGGAAAAGGTATATTTACCTTCTATACGAAGTATGACCGTGATAAATTCGTAGAGCGAACAGAGGCAAAACTTAACAATTCAGATACCGTTCCGCCTGCGGGCAAGAGCACGGCTAATGTCAACGTAGACGAGTTTGAGCACACCAAGACTGGTAAAATGATACCTGCTGCAAGCCTCAAAGACCACGTTGACAAAGACTTCCGCAAGCAGGCAACGGCTATTGCCAAGAACCACGGCGGTAAATGGAGTCCGTTTGCAAAGCGTATTCTTTTCAAGACCGAACAGGGCAGGGATGACTTTGTTCGCGAGGTTGAAGCGTTGCTTAATAAAGCCAAGTTCTCTATGACAGGCGAAATGAAGCGCGCTCTTGACAATGCTAAGGTTATCAATGAAAGCAACTACACCAGTCAGGAGCGGAAAGTAGCAGAATTTGGGAAAACGATAGGTACGCCTGTGGTTTGGATTGAAGCTGCTCCCAAAATGCACGGCTTCCATGTATTTACTGACATGGTTATTGATGGCAAGGTGATTCCGGCAGGCTCTACGGTACTCAACCGGCGCAGTAATATGCCATTGTCGCAGGTATTCTGGCATGAAACCTTCCATTGGATTGCCAACAACAAGGACAATAAAAACTTCTACGATGAAGTTATGGACTATTTCAAGGGCAAAATCAGCAAAGCGCAGATGGATGCCTTTGTAAAGCGGAACGGCAGAACCGATTTGACTACTGATGAAGACATCATTGAGGAAATGCTGGCAGATGCTTTCGAGGATGTTTCCCAGCGCGTAGAGATTTTCAAGGAAATGGGCGTTGAACAGCCCAGCCTTGCCCGTAAGTTCGTTGCATGGGTAAAACGCATCATGGATAAGTTTGCCGAGTTCTTCCACAATCCGGAAGGAAAGCTGACGACAGCGCAGAGGGATTCCTTTGTAAAGGCGTTTGGCAGACTGGCACGGGATATGAAGGACGGCAACGGGGACCCGCTCTTCAAGGTGCGTGGAGAAGGTAAAGAAATTTACCTGCCAAGTGGCCAGCTTGTGACCGAAGGTATTAAATTGTCTGCTGAAAAAGACATTGACAACGGAGGGAAAGTAGGGGATAATGAACTTATAAAGAAGATTCCAGCGATAAGAGACCTTAGCCAAAAAGCAGAAGCCTATTATGGTATGCTTTTAGAAAAGCATGATGATTTGTTCGATGATTTACCGCAGAATGCAGGTATGAATGATGTGTTGGAGACAATGCTAGTTCAGTTGAAGACAAACATCAACAAGCGTTTGCAAACATATCAGGCAGAGGAAAATCCCATTAGAAAACAAGGTATGCTCAATACCATAGCGTATGAGATTGCTTTACTTGATGAGGGGAGGCGGCAGTTCAATGCAGGAACTAGTATCTACCAGCGAGTTAGAGAGCATAGCAGCTTCCAAAACGCAAGAGGAAGCAGACGCTCTTTGGGACGAGATTTGCGAAAGAGAGATTCGCAGATTGGAACGCGAAGCTACGCAACACCAACAGGCGAAGCCTTCGATGGCTTCGTAAAAGGTTCGGAAGAACTTGTAGAGAAAATCCGCGAGCATCTTAGAAATCCTATTCGAGCAAGCGCAAACTTGAATACCGATACCACAAAGCACTCTGAAAAGGGTGCTTTTTCTAATGGGAAAGCTTCCTATGGTGGCAAGACTAAGTTCTCCTATTCTGCATCCGACAATAGCAACGAAGGATTGTTCCACAAAATCAAAAACATCATGTCTGGCAAGGCAAGCGAAGATAGCGAGAAGTTCCGCTATCGCAAACACTTGACGGAAATGATTGAAAAGGCGTTGGATGTAAAACTTCGCTATGGCAAGATGGAAGGCAACAAGAGTCAGGTCGTCTATAAACCGGAAGACAGGGTGCTTCGTTCCCGTCATGCTTTTGACTGGGAGAATATCCTGCCGGTGGCTGGGCGTATTGCTGCGGAACGGTTGGGAATTGAACCTACGGAGTCCATGAACAATTACATTGCAGACTGGATTCTCACAGGAGCGCCTAACAATGTGTCCAAGGAAGCTGATACCTTCCATAAGGCAATGCGACAGCACCCAGCAGATTCGGCAAAACTGGAAGACTTGCGCGATGCCTTTGCAGAATGGCTTGGTAAGGATTACCGAGAACAGATGCAGGGCTCAATTCAGTGGAGGAACAAGCAGAAACCGACCATGCAGGAGCGGAAAAACAAGCTCTATGAGGAATTTGTAGAGGAATTGGAACCGATTAACCGCATGGTTAAACAGGTAAATGCTAATCTGACGGAAAAAGGGCAGAAGAAACTTGGCATAACAGCTGACCCGATGGTTGCTTTCCGTATGCTACGCGGCTCCTATGGTAGAGCAATGGCAGCACTGGAAGGGCGGAACGATGGGGCCGTAGATGCCTTGAAACATGCTTTCCCGAATGTTGACTTTACCGGTTTCAAGACGTTGTATCAGATTTTGAAGAGCATCGATGCCTTCCAGGACGCTGACAAACAGCGTGACTTCGTCACTTACTGTACGGCTTGTCATATCATGGATATGCACCAGCATAACGATGATATTCGTCAGGAGCAGCAGCACTTGAAGAATAAGATTGAGAAGCTTGGCACCAGCAAGGAGGATGAAGCGAAGAAGGAAGAGTATGAAGCAGATATTGAAAAGCTCAGCAATGAGTTGATGCCGATTCCTGCTGCATACAGCAAGGATAACTGTATGCAGTACATCAATGATGGCTACGACAAGTATCATGCAGCACAGCAGGATTTAGTTCACTTCTCGAATACCACAGCAGCTATGCTGGCAGATAGTGGCGTTATCAGCGAAAAGCGGTTCCAGGAACTTCTTACCAAGTGGCAAAACTATGTGCCTTTGTTCCGCGTGTTCGAGGATAACGAAGACATCAACTTCGGCGATAGCATGAAGCATATCAAAGGTTCGACCCGCGATATTGTCAATCCGCTGGAATCCATCATCCGCAACACGGCACAGTTCATTCAGAAAGCTGAACTGAACAAGGCAAAATGCCTGCTTGCTGACGTTGCGCGTTGTGATGCTTCCGGTTGGCTGTTGGAAGAAGTTGACAAGTCTGATAGCGACAAGACGACTATTACCTTCTGGGAGAACGGCAAGCGCAAGTATTTGCAGACTGACCCGGACATTGTACGGGCAGTAAACAACATGGGCGCAGACGGTTCCCACTTCTTTATTAAGTTCCTTCATGCTATTACGCGACTGGCTAGAGCTTGCTTCACGATGGCATCGCCTGAGTTTGCATTACGCAACGTAGCGCGTGACTGGCAGGATGCAACACTCTATACCAAACATGGTATGTGGGTTAATCCGCTGGACATCATAAGAGGATTTTTGCACGCATGGCGGCATGATGATGTGTATTATGAATGGCTCACGCAGGGAGCAGCACAGGCTAGTGCGCTTTCTCTTGACCGTGACTATACGCAGTCAACGCTTGATAAACTGGGACGTGGATATTGGAAACGCCTCACAAGTCGCGACTGGTACAATGTTTTGCTGGAAGGCTTACAGATGGCAGGCGAATATTCCGAGTACGGTACACGCATAGCGATGTACAAGAAAACGAAAGCCGCTTTACTGAAGGACAAGCCTAATGCAACCGCGCAGGAATTGCAGGAAGCTATGCTGGAAGCGGCATTTGAAAGCCGTGATTTGATGGATTTTGCCCGTCACGGCAAGGCAGGTGCCGAATACAACAAGATTACCGCTTTTGCTAATGCAAGTATTCAGGGTTGGGATAAGCTTTATCGTAGCATTGACTTCAAGAATGACCCCAAACGGGCAACGCGAGTAGCGGCGAAACTTGTTTTGTATGGTGCGCTGCCGGCTATGATGATATTCGCTATGTACCATGATGACGACTGGTATAAAGATGCTCCAAACTGGCTTAAAGAAACGCATTGGCTCTTTAAGTTCGGTGATACGACAATCCGCATACCGAAAGCCGCAGATATGGGCATACGCTTTATCAGTAATGCCGTAGAAAAGGGATTGGACGAGGCATACAACAAGCACCCGCATAAAGCGAAGGAATATTTCCTGCCTATGTGGGATGCTTTGCCGGGGATGCTGCCGACTTCTATCTTGCCTATCATTGAGATACAGGCTAATCATTCCTTCTTCACAGACCGGCCTATTGTACCACAGGGGCAGGATAAACTTCCGGCAAAACTCCAATACGGACCATATACCACCAGCCTTGCAAAATGGATAGGGGAAACCTTTGATATTGCACCGCGTAGCGTGGAGCATTTTATTTCCGGTTATACCGGAACGCTTGGTATGGCAATTCCTAAAGCGATTGACCTTGTATCCGGCAAAAATCAGCAGAGTTTGTCGCTGGAAGAAATGCCGCTCATCCGTGGCTATCTGTATCCGCAGTTCAAGAGTCCGCAGTCTGTAAATGACTACTATGAAAAGCTCAACGAGCAGACCAAGCTGAAAAATGAGTATAAACTCACGCATAAGCGGCCAGAAGGCTTTGACCCGGCACTTTTGCAGCGGCTTGAAAATGCTCAAAAACAGCTTCGCAAGATAAGCAAGCAGGAGAAGTCGATTATCGACAATCCGAAGTGGTCCATCCATGATAAAGAGGTTATGCAGAGGAACATTCAGAAGAAGCGCATCGAGATTGCCAAACGTGCGCTAGGAACAAAATAATGTAGGAAAGACCTTGGAGAGTAACATCTTCAAGGTCTTTTTATATTCATCATGCAAAGGAGGAGATTAGAATGGAGCATGATTTAGAGTTGGAAATGCTGGATTTGCAGGCAGCAGGTATCAAGCTGTATGCAGATTTAGCAGAGTATTACTATTGGCTTGGTGCAGACCGTATGAGTCGTATCTTGTTTCAAAAGCTGGAAGAGGCCATTGATAACAACTTGACTACACGCTTTCAGCTTATTGACCAGTATGGCGGCATCATACAAAAGCCTCCGGAAAAGAATATGTCCGGGGCAAAAGACAAAAATGGTCGCGTAACACAGCTACAGTGGCAGGAAGGCACAGACGAGCCGGAGGATGAGCCGAATATTTCCAACGGCGTTGATACTATGCCTAAGAAACCACCTACGCGCCAGCCGTGGGAACAGCCTATTTTACCTGGACGGTCGTTCCAGTCAGCACCAAAGAAAGAGGACATTGACCACCTTTATAATGAGGGCTTGCGGCGTTGGCTGGCTTACGAGCAGGCATCTATTGACCTATACAGCCAGCTTGAAGACAAGGATGGATGGTATGCGGAACTGATTGACGAGGCAAAAAAGGAAGTTGCCACGATAAAGGATGGTCTAAGCATTAAGTAAGGCGGTGATTCTATTGAATCAGGACATTATAACTACAGCAGTACAAGTTACAGTGATCGGCGGTGCTATATGGTCAATAGTATCTTATGTGATTCTCAAACCGCTTGACAAAAGCATAGGCAGGTTGGAGAAAAGTCTTGATATTATGACGGTGAAATTGGAGGAAGAAAACAAACACAGTCACGATATTGAGATTAAACTTGCGGCAGTCGAGCAAAGTGCAAAACAAGCGCACAAACGCTTGGACTTCTTAGTAAAGTTTTGTCGGCAGACACACAATGACTTTCCGGACAAGGATAGGTGAGGAGGGGCTGAAAATGGCTAAGTTCTTTACTACGGATAAGATTATTGCCTTGGGATTGGTGATAGCTTTGATTATTTCTCTCTTTATGGGCGAAAACAAGGAGCTGCAAACGAATATCGCGGTAGGACTTATCGGATTTTTGGGTAAAACAGTCGCGGATATTACAGGCAAACAGGCAATAGTTGAGGATGTACTCAAGCAATTAGGGAAGAAGGCAGGACTATGACATTTGAGGCACAGTTAAAGTATGTTGAGACGCACTTTCCGGAGGTCTGGGCGTATTTTCATAGCCCTGATGCCGGAATGCCGAAGTTTGATGATAACGATGATGTAGTATCTTGGGGGGTACATACCCCACAAGATACCCCCCAAGACGCGAACAAAAAGGAGGAACCGAATCATGCTTAAAGTATTTATCAACGCTGGACATGCGCCGAATGGTATTCCTGACCCCGGTGCTTGCGGTTGTGGATTACGCGAGTCTGATGTAACGGCTACCGTAGCTCATTTGGTGGAGGGCTATCTTAATGCGGCAGGATGTGAAGCAAAATTCTTCCAGTCGGATAGCCTTAGAGAGATTTCTTCTACGTCTAACGAGTGGGGAGCGGATGTGTTCGTGTCCATCCATTGCAACAGCGCAGGAGTAGATACGGCGCGTGGCGTGGAGACGTTCTCTTACCCGTATTCAACTAACGGCAAGGCGCTTGCATCCTGTATCCAGAACCAGATTGTAGATGCGTTCAAGCCGATTGACCGCGAGTTCTTTGACCGTGGGCTGAAAACGGCGAATTTCCATGTTATCCGTGAGACTGATGCACCGGCTGTACTGGTAGAGCTTGCGTTCATCAATAACGAGGAAGATGCGGCACTTTTGAAAAATCATGCTGATGATTTTGCTCGTGCTATTGCTCGTGGCGTTACCGATTATGAGCTTTTGTAAGCTGTTCGGTATTTCCGAATAACTGAATATATTAAGGTTTGCAGGCGTAGTCAAAAGAAAGGCTACGCCTGTTTTTTTTATTGGAGAAAGGGGAGGACTCTATCTATGAACAGTGCATCAAAGGAAGCAAGACTGCGGTTGAGGATGTCAACGAGGGCTGAATTTGAAAGACTGATTTATGAAGCTATGCTGACACCAATGGATGAGCACATTATCCGGCTGCATATCGTGGAAGATATATCTATAGCATATATTGCGATGCGAATGGCAATTTCTGAGGCTTGTGTCCGTAAACATCTGAATCAGACATACAAAAAAGTAGCGAAAGTATAGCTTTTATGTGGCGATAAAGTATAGAAAACTTTGCCACAATATAGATAGAGAATTTAGGAAGGGAGGGCAGGCTATGTATGTGGAGTACAATCCTAACCCATACCACAAAAGAGTGGATGATTGTGTGGTACGGGGGATTACCAGAATACTGGGCAAGAGCTGGAATACGGTTTATGCGGGGATAGTCGCACAAGGATTCCTGTCTAAGAATATGCCCTCATCTAATGCTGTATGGGGAGAGTACCTTCGGCACAAGGGATTCAAGCGTTATGCTATCCCTAACGCAGTTCTTTAATATCTCACGAGACATCACGGCTCAAATCGTTGCCGGATGCTGCCAGACAGTAGCAATTCAGAATCTGAGCACGATTCCGATTGCGATGATTGACGCATCGATTAACTTTGACCGTGAAGGCGTGAGCGCGTTGGGGGTGATATAAATGGATATGAAGACGATGGAAAAGCTTGAAGATGGTTTCTGCAAAGTGCTGCATGATAACGCTGAACGTGGTTTCGCGTCGGCATCTTCTGTAGAGTTAGCAAAGACGGCTCTTAGTGGTCTTGTGAAGCTGAAAATGCTGGAAGAAATGGAAAACTATAGCGAAGGCGGTATGTCGGGTCGTTATTACTATGATGATGACCGTGGCATGTCCGGCAGGCATAGCTATCGCCGTAGGGATTCTATGGGACGTTATGCTGACGGTGGCAACATGTCCTATCGTCGTATGTATGATGGCGGCATGTCCGGGCATGACATTCGCCCTCAGCTTGAACGTATGATGGAAGAAGCTGATTCAGAAATGGACCGGCAGGCAATCAGGGCAGCATTGTCTAAACTGTGAGTGCATATTGGCATAAGAAAAAGCCACGGCAAAAAAATGCCGTGGCTTGTCTGCATTTTGTCTGCAAAGTGGCAGGAAAATGGGTAGATAACATAGAATACAGCTAATTAAGCATATAGAAATATTCTAGCATTAATAAGGGTGTGTAAATATCTTAGGTTACACTTAGATAAGTGTTTGATATTTCTGTAGAACTGTAGAAAAGAAGGATAATGCCTATAAAATAAGGTGTTATCCTTCTTTTTGTCTGCATTTTGTCTGCAAGGCAACATTTGTCTGCATTATTTTAATGCTTCCATGGCACTCTTTTGCATATCATCAGAGTCATGAGTGTATAAATTAAGCGTTATATCAACATTGGAATGTCCAAGACGACGGGCTGCTGTCATCGGCGGTACTTTTGCTTTTGCAAGTCGTGTAGCCTGAGTATGGCGGAAGGAGTGAGAGTTTAGACCGCTCTCGCGCAGACATTTACTAAGTGTAGTTCGGTTGGTAGGTCTTCCTCTTTTGGTTAGACATACTAAGTGAACAGGGGTAAGCTCTTTTGATGCTAAAGCAAAGCTCTTTGATAGAACATAGCAGTAACCTTCTGCATCCATAAATACACCAATATCAAGGCCCTGTTCCTGTTCCTGCTGACGAATACGCTCTTGCCGTAGTTCTCTAAGTAGCTCATCGTTTACATATATTTTTCGGTTGCTCTTTTCTGTTTTTGTTTCGTCAAGCTTCTCCTTGATTGAACCTTCGCGCGAATAGATGCGCTGCTTGTTGATAGTGATGGTCTGTTGTTCAAAGTCAATATCATCCCATGTAAGACCCAAAACTTCGCCAAGGCGCATACCTGTATGGTAAAAAAGAGCCACAGGTACTCGCATATCGTGACCAGGAGGGTAGCTTTTCATAAGTTCGCTATAGTCCACTCCTGATATGATAACACGCTTTACAATGCCTGTAGGGGCATTTTTGGGAACCTTTATATACAAGCATGGGTTAAATGATATAAGCCCACCAGGGTAAACAGCATAGTCCAATATAGATTTAAGGACCATGCGGCATTCCTTTATATAGCCTTTTGAAAAACCAGCGTTGAACAAGTTTGTAATCCAGCCTTCAATAATCGCCGGAGTCAAGTCCCGTATTAAATAATGCCCAATGTATGGGATTATTTTGCTGCTGACTATGTACTTGTATGAGGAACGGGTATTAACCCTTATATCCTTTGCCTTTCGTGTCTGCCACAGTGTAGAGAACTCAGAAAGGGTAACACGCTCACTGGCAATGCCGATATTGCCATGTTTCCAATCAGTGAAAGCAGCAACACCAGCTTCATACGCTGCATCTTTTGTCGCAAACCCCCCCTTCTCGACTACCTTGCGTTTTCCATTCACTTGACCTGCCTCAAAGATATACGAGTACGTTTTGCCGCGTTTTCGCGTTCTTACTTGCGCCATAAAATCATCCTTTCATTTACATGTTAGAAAAAACATGTTATACTCTATATAGTTATCCGTAAATTGATACGCTCAGGCGTATCGGCTTATCGTGGCTACCTGCCAAGCCACGAGCTACCGGCGTGGTGCTCAACGAATGGTGGGGGCTTTGGACTGTGCCAAACATGCTCTACAAACTAGCCCTGCCTGCGGAATCGGCAGGGCTTCATCCATGTTGGTCGTTCCTTTTCTTAACATACATCAGTTTCAAAAAGCCGTCTCATTGTGAGGCGGCTTTTTGCTGTGCTAATGATTTTGTATCCAGTCAATAGCTCCATCTTCATCGAGCATTACAGAATCTATCCATACTTTTATCGTTCTATCACGTGCCAAGTCGTAAAGGTCTTGCGAACCATAGGAATTTAGTTTTCCTGCCAACATATCGCCACGTTCTAATTCCCAAGTACCTGTTCCAAACATGAAAACTTCTCCGCAGGTATACCCGCTAGACGTTGCGACAACAAAGGTCTGCCTGGTAGTGTTGTAGAAGACGACCTGCCCTTGTTCTGCAAAGGCGATGCTGGATAATGAGATAAGAAGCAATAGTAGCAACGGAAGAACCTTCTTCATGATGTTTACCTCCTTGTATCGCTATCGCCGTTTGTATCATGACTGGCTCCAATGTAGGCTATAAAAGCAAGTATTAATGCAAGGACGACAAATGTAGCCTCATGACTTCCAAAAACCATCGTAGGGTTCCAGCATATTCCAATAGTAAAGCCTATCCATAACGCTGCATAGTATGAGCCGAATAGAGAACGTTTATTCATCCCTGTCCCTCCCGTATTCTCATATAGTTTTAATTGAAGCCTAATAAAAACTTAAGAAAACTTTAACAATCTTCTGATTATTTCAGATACAATTAAGCCAGTTTTGATTGTATCATGTCTAAGTTCTTCTTTAAGTAGTACATATAACACGCCGTCCTTTACTTCTGCATAGGCTTCACAGTCTTCTATCTCTTTGGTGTAGATTATCTGCTTCTTCATCTAATCCCACCTTTCCACCATTATGTACGTGGTGGTGGTGAAGAAAGAGTCGCATGCTGTTCTTTGAAAAGCCGTTTCAAGTCTTGTATAGTACTTCGATAATGCATAGTGATTCCTCCTTCATTTACGGTGAGACTCAGCCATAGTCTCCATCAGGTCAGCAATACGATTGAGTTCTTCCGGACTTAGGTCTTTGCTGGCAAGTATGATGCGCTTGTGCGTATCGCTAATATTCATAGCTTCGATAAGCTTGCCAGTTTCAGGGTCCGTAAAGAACTCCGGGGGAGGGTTCCATTGAACATCAGGATTAGTTTGCTGCATATAGGCATCATGCGCAAAATGACCGTCCTTTTTAGGGTCATCTAATAAATGGTTGCGTATATCAGTTCGCCCTAGCAAATAGTCTGTAGACACATTGAAGAAGTCGGCAATTTTAGCCAACGTATCATGGTCCGGCTCTCTTCGGCCCTGTTCGTACATGCCGATAGCACTAGCGGATATTTGTAGCATTTTGCTTAGTTCTAATTGAGTTAGTTTTCTTTCCTGCCTAAGCTTTCGTAAGTGTAACATGGCCGGTAGCCCTCCCTTCACCTAAATTCTAACACACAATGTGTGAAAGTAAAGAAAATCACACAAAAAGTGTTGACACCGCACGAAGTGTGTGATAGTATTATGGTATAGCAAAGACCACGATTTGTGTAGGGGGTGATGATATGGAGTGGTTAAAGAAATATCGGAATGAGCAAGGCTTGTCTCGTACGGAAATGGCTATAAAATTAGGGATTTCTCATTCTCTATATGAAAAGCTGGAACTTGGAGATAGACAACCTAGCCGCGCTTTTATGAATAAGTTTAAGCGCACATTCCCATCGTTCGATATGAATATTTTTTTTGAAGAAGAACTACACGAAAAGTGTAGCTAAGGGGGAGTGAGGATGAATGGACTTGTGAGTATCAAACGGAATCACGGCGAAGACAGTGCCTTTACCACAAGTATGATTGTAGCAAACGGCACCGACAATCAGCACCATTCAGTTACAAAGCTAATCCGTAGACATCGGAAAAGATTTGAGCGGTGGGGCGAATTGGAATTTATGGATTTCAAATCCATAAATTCAGGCAGAGGCCGTCCTACTAAGATTGCCTTGCTTAATGAGGAACAAGCGTATTTCCTCATAACGCTATTGGATAACAATGACACGGTGGCTGATTTCAAAGCAGAATTGGTAGACCAGTTCTTTAAGGCTAAGAAGTTGCTGGCTGAAAAGAAAACAGAAGGCTGGCAGTTGGCACGAGGCCAGGGCAAAGAAATGCGCCACGAACTCACGGATGTACTCAAAGCGTACGTAAAGCTTGCAGAATCCCAAGGGCATTACGGCACAGCTAAGTTTGCATACAGCAACTTTACCAAGCTAATCAAAAAGCCGTTTGGCACCAGAGAAAATGCAGGAACAGCACAGTTGGCAATGATAGCCGCAGTAGAGCATATCTTGGCTGTTACCTTGCAACCATTGGTAAGCGCAGGTCGGGATGCAAAGGAGATTTACTGCATCGCAAAACAAAAAGTGGCGGCGTTGACCGGTGTAATGCTGCCGGCGTTACCTCGTAAAGTAGCTTAACTAAATCATATATCCGAAAGGGGGCCGGACAATGCAAATGGAACCAACCGTTTATGAGAAAAGTCTTATGAAGCTTTCGGATAAATGGTTCTCAGATTTTCTTGAGACGAAAGAAAATCTTGATTGGTTAGAAAAGCATGTGGAGCCAGAGAAAATAAAGCTTTTGGTTAAGCTATGCAGAGAAGGAAAGCTGGATAAGATACTGGAGGATTACAAGTAAAGCATATCTGAATAGGAGGTGTCGGGCAATGCAAGACGATGGTCTCTTTGAAGATGCAAAAAAGGTTCAAGTTCTCACACCTTACCGGAAACTTCGGAAACTTCGCGGTTGGTCGCTGGAAGAAGCGGCAGAACAGCTAAGGACAAGCCGTCATACGCTCAT
>Ga0326513_10002429_pt1 | contig 13788 bp, 32 predicted proteins | sample 2_2465_0518_D_FD_203654 | JGI IMG/M metagenome (GOLD analysis project Ga0326513, IMG submission 203654) | Bovine rumen microbial communities from UC Davis, California, United States - 2_2465_0518 | ecosystem: Host-associated > Mammals > Digestive system > Stomach > Rumen | place: USA...
CAAGCGACTGTACCGATGCCTACCAGCAATTGTACGCCGGCCGATGCGAACGTTGTGATCAGCGATGTGCGATTCGCGCTACGTTGTGCTTCGATCTCCATCTCTTTTAATTTGATGGCATGCTCTCTCTTGTCTCTTTCAAGATCCCTCTCACGGACCCATTGTACATCGTGCTGTACTGCCGTGAGCTCAAACTCTTTTTCCTTAAGTTTGCGAGCGTGCTCAAATTTCAGGTTTTCGAGCGCAATTGCGTGATCTCGCTGATCCGCGTTCTCGTCCAGCTTTACTGCTGTTTCCAGTTCGGTGTGTCTCAGTTGCTCCAGTCTCAGATACTGAGCAAGCGCCTCTTTGTCGAGTCCCTCTTTATTAAGAAAGGCCTCAAGCGCTTTCCCAGTCGCAGCGTCTAAGCCTGCCTCGAGACTTAGTGCCTCTTTGCAAATTTCTTCTGCCATTCTGATTCCTCCTTTATTGGAAAATCAAGATTTACGGGTTCCATTAACGGCGATGAAAAGTCAAAAGAACCCGCCATTGCCTTTGTAGCTAAACCACATATCGTATAACAGGCCAAACACCATAAAAACTGCCCACACTTTAAGCACTAGCGTGATAGTAAGCGCACAGGCAAATATCAACGATACTAACCACGCGACGGTTGTAAGTATAAGCCAGCCTCCGAATACCAGAAGTAATAACGCGATCATGACTTCTCCTCCTTGTCTTCATCTTCCGGTTCAGCGCTCGTGATAGCGTTTACACCGTAGTTTACCAAGTATCCGGCCAGAAAGATTATGCTGGCTACTGGCAGTTTTACTTTAAAAAAGCTGAATGCGATCATAGCAACCAGGACTATGCATACTAATACTAAGCAAATATCAATTGTCTTCATTCTCGATTTCCCTTTCTATATCGTTTACTATCTTCACCTCAAGTTGCACAATGTCGCCATCGTCGAGATAGTCAAAGTTGGCCGTATCCCAACGGATAGCGATCTTGTCCTTATTCGGATCTGTCCGGTCAATAAAAAAGACACCGTCAAGGGTGCCCTTCATGATATGTTTGCCCAGGCCGTAGCCAAATATTATGCCTACTAGTACAATGGCTATATAAGCCGCTAACGGTAATGTCATTTGTTGTTCCTCCATACTACAGGTGTATAATCCTGATCGAGTTTTTCCGCGCTAAAATCTTCGTCTAATTCTGCCCAGTCTATGAATGAGTCGATTACGGCCAGCTCATCCTCTGTCAAAGATACTACTATTGTTGAATATCCAACCTTTGTGATGGCGTATAAAGAAGTTTCCCCTACTTCATCAGTGCCGGAATCTAATATACAGACCTTGGAGTCCTCTAACTTTTTGACTCGTTCGGCCAGAGCAAACCACGTCTCACGATTTGAATCGTAATATGAATCGATACGTCTATTGACTTTTTCAAATGCATCATTAGTATCTTTTCTCACCGAATTAACCCGGGATATGAAGAAGGCTAATGCAACAAAAGTACATACGAACCAAAGAATTATAGCCAACATTGCCGCATATGTATTCATCATTCTTCTGCCTCCTTCTTTGCCGGTTCGATCTTGATGTTTGTGATTGTGCTAAGAGGGAACACATAGAGTGTACCCTCTTCCTGGAATCGGACATTATATACACACAGACAACCCTGGTCGAATGCGATTTTTACATTAGTAAACTCTTTCCGTTTCTTGTCTCCATTTACATATAAGAACGACACTCTTCTAACATTTGCTTCCATAAATATCAATCCTCCTTCTTATTCTGCTTATTCTGCAGTTTCTCGAGATTCCAGCCGTATTCGTTCTGCGTCCAGAGACAGCAAAGAACGTTCCACACAAAGGCTCTGTCGTGCGGTTCATCGTCGTCACCACGTTCATATTTGAGGTAGTGCCGGATAGCGCTATCAAAATATCTTTCGCATGGAATCCCCTTCTGCCAGTTGTTATCGCCATACTTGGCCGCTCCAGCCTCGAAATGTTTAGCAACGGCCAGGATCATAGATTCGGGCTCGCCTTCCCAATTGTCATCGCAGAAGGCTTCAAGGGCATCGTAAGCATGGGTGGGGTTATGATTTATATGATACCAGTTCATTGCTCCTAGTATCTTTGCCTCTACAGGCAACTGAATGTGATCGAAATATCCAGCAATAACGCTGAGGGGCAGCAAATCGCACCGCCCCTTACCCTTCTGGATGTCACGAACAGCGCCGGAAGGAAACTCCGTTCTGTTGCCGCTATCTTTGATCATCACAATGTTGTCGTCTTTAATCATGGTGATTGTTTCCGCTTTCCCCGCTGCTTTTTTAATAGTTACTTCATCTACGGCAGAACGACCGCCATTTAAATTATCATACATAATCATTCTTCTTCCTCCTGTATAAATTCGACCTTAATAGCCCAGACAAGCATAAGTTCGCCGTCATTATCTGTGTAACTATAACTACTAGTTTCTTTATCATCGACGGCGAAGTTAGAATATCTTTTTGCAAACTCGCGTTCGCCGGCTTCTAATGTTTCAGAAACAAACTCGAAGTCATGGGTTTCCGTATACCAAATATAAACAGGTTTCGTCATTCTGCCTCCTCGTCTATTACTACCGCTTCAGTGGCAAGTGCATCGTTGGCACAATATTCAGCTACCAGTTCCTTCTGTATAAATTCGACCTTAATATCCCAGACCTGCGCTTGGACTTCCAGATATTTAGTATACGTTTCGTTGCCCAATTCAACTAATTTTTCCTGGGTTTCCAGCATGTCATCGAGCGTCTTATCGGTATTCTTGCACCACTGCAGCAGTCGGTCATTGATCTTACCCTGCTTTTCGTGCCAATCCAGATTGCTCTGGATCCGGTTCATCGTACGTTCGTTGAACTTTACCTGCTTTTCATGCCAAGACATAAGCGTAAGCACTGTGGACTCGATATTTTCGAGGGTTTTCTCGAGACAGTACGCCCATAAAGCTAAGAACAAAACGACAATGATGAGGATAATTATAATTATGTTGCTTGCGCTCATAACGCTACTCCTTTCTACAGCAGAACGACCGGCATTCAAATTATCATATGTAATCGTAGGTTTCCTCCTTAATAATCATATTGCGCTTAATAGCCCAGCAATACATGTGTTCACCAGTCTCGGTCATAAACGTATATTCCTCGACTGAGAAACTAGGGTATTTTTTGGCAAACTCGCGCTCACCTTCTTCTATCGTTTCTGAAACGAACGCAATCTCTTCCATGTAATTGTCATTCAATTCTCTAAAAGCTGTTGGCTGCGTATACCAAATATAAACCGGTTTGTTCATTCATTCACTTCCTTAATCATATTGTCCATTTCGAACTTTATTCCATTAATCTGCGCTTGGACTTCCAGGTATTTGGTATACGTTTCGTTACCCAGTTCAGTTAATTTTTTCTGGGTTTCCAGCATGTCATCAAGTGACTTATCGGTGTTCTTGTACCACTTCAACACCCGTTCATTAAACTCTCCTTGAAGATTATGCCGCTTAAGATTATGTGACAAGCAGACATAGATATCGTCAATGTTTTTTTCAATTTGGCGCAAATATATAGCCATAGCTAATTCTGCTGCAGCCATAAGTACGCAAACCAAAATTGTGAGTTTTTCCATAGTTACTCCTTTCTACGCAAACTTGCAGATGGCTCCAGTGGCCACATGATCGGGCATATCACAAAGCCAGCACACAAACTCTACAAGATCTTTATCCGGCTTTCCGTCAACTGTTATCGCTCTGTTAAGATTGGGAAAGATTCTGAATGTTTTGCCGAACATGGCCATACGATCTCTTACGACGAAAATATCAAAGTTGAGTGCGAGTGTCGCGAATTGTGACCAGTTGTCATATTTGTCCAGGAAAAAATTGAACGCGTATTCTGCGTCAACATCGTGAAACAGTTCAACATACTCCGGAATACTGTGGTGATCAATAGTCCGCGGTCCATCTGAATACTTTCGAAATTTATCCATAAAGACCGGCGCTTTTCCCAGATTTTTATCCAGGAATGCGTCGCACACTTCTTTTCGCGCTGCTTCCACTCTTTTGTAAAATTCAGGAGAGCGTTTAACATTATTGTTACTACTACCATACGGATAGCGCCCACTATTTTCGAAACTCATATACCAGTCCCCTTTCTACAGCAATCTCGTAAGCCTGCTCAACATGCTGTTGCGATAGTATTCGCTACTTGTGGTCTGCATGATACGCTGAACACTGGCCGCACCAACCCGAACGACATCCGGATTATTCGTACAGATCTCTATAATCTTATTTACTTTGTCGTTCTTGTAATAATCGGCACGGTCTTTAAGCGCTGCGGCTTCGATGGCCTTGATTACGGCCTCTTCATTTGACATAGTCGCATCAGTGGCCGAATTCAGGCAAATATCAATGACGTCTGGCTGCTTCTGCTCTGTCGACTTAGCAGAAAGCAGAACGCTGGCGAAAAGTGCCAGGCCGGCAGAGATCTCCTTGGGGTGTTCGGATACAAACACGACTACACTGTTAAACCAATTACTGAACTTCATTCTCTTCCTCCTTTGCTTGTGTTTTCTTGATAAGTGCCCGCATATTCGTGTATGGCGGTTCTATTACTTTGTAGAAAGACATAGGTTCTTTGGGCCAGAAGTCTTCCTCTTCTTCGGAGATATAGTGAAATTCGCGAAATATCGGTTTCTCGGAAAATCTGACGCACACTCCATAGGGATTAAAGTTATCCACATCCACTAAAAAAGTGTCAGCTTTCATGTAATGTTCACTATGCCTGCTGATAATACACTTCCAGGCGATACAAGAATTGGCCGGCATTTCGGTTGACCAACCAAAGTCTTTGTCTGTAATAATCGCTATGGCGTTGCGAATATCAAAGGCGTCTGCATCCGTCCAGTGATCCATCGCGGTAGTACCGAACAGACGTAAAACGTGCTCGAGGTAATCCTTAGCACGTTCCGGACTATTAAATTCAAGCATGATTTTTCCTTTCTATTTGAATTTGCTTTGTAAATCCGTAGTTGATTCATTAAATGCTTTTATAAATTTCTCCGACTCGGATAAATATTTTTTGCGAGCAGAATCACATCGAACGCATGCCTCAACGAGCTTACGTTCGTTTTCCGGTGTTTTCAAAATATCAAAGATGGTATACAAAGTTCTCTTAAGCGGAAGTTTCGTACCTTTACAGTACGCATATACGCTATACATGTTTGTTCCAGTACACAAATCTTTAGCGAGCTGCCAACGACTAATGCCTTTTTCTTGTAATTCTTTGGAAAGCCAGACACCAAATCCGGTCATGCTTACACATCCTTTCTAAATATAAATCAGCAGAGATCCTTCACATACGGCAGGGTTTCAAAGGCCTCAATCAGCTGGTTCCATTCGTCGAGTTTGTGGTCCTTACGCTCGGCCCGGATCTTGGCGATAGTCTCGTAGTTGAGCATCACGGTACGCTTCTGGTTGTAACAGCAGGGCAGCATCTGTATGATCGTATACCAGAAGCTCTTATCCTTGGTCTCAAGAAACGCAACTCTTTTCTGATTGAGCCAGTCGATGAGCCGAGTGAAAAGACCATAATCGTCGGCATAAATATGCTCAGTGCTGAAATCTTCCATGCGAAGATCCCTGGAATGGATCTTGTGCATAGTAGAGCAGGAATTGGCCACAGTACCGACCTTATAGGTGTCGAATTCCTTCCACCAGTAGAGTGGCGCTGTGATGTCCAGGGTCACAACAATCATACGACGATACTTGGCATGGGTACTGCCGCCCGCAGAAAGGCGCTTAGCCAGCTTGAGGTCATTCGGGCCGATTGTTACTTCCGGCATTCCGTCAGAATATCTAAAGCCGCCGGTCCAGTATGTGTCATTAAGCTTCCAAGAGTTCATTGGATTGCGCATTCCGTGCATAGCAACCCAAAGTGTTGTGGTGTGTAAGGACAGGTTTTCAACAGTTAACATAGTTACTCCTTTCTTTTTAAAAAGAAGAAGAGACCATGAGTTACATGATCTCTTCCTGGGTGAATGTAGATATGATTTATATGGGTTTCAAGACGGTACGATCTATTATTAACCTCCTTTCACTCTGATCGCCCATTAATATCAATGAAAAAATAACAAAGCAGAAGGGCTCGTGGAATCCACACGAGCCCTTCGCTTGATGGAGGTAGGATAACATGTCAAATCCGTCGTCACTATGAGACGGACTTACGAATCTATCTAGTTCTCCTTCTTCATTATTAGCAATGAAAAAATAACAGAAGTGATACATTTAATGCTCATGTCTTCTGTTCTTCATTATGCGAAATGAAAAAAAGAAAGATCGGATTTGAACCGATATCCCACAATAACGTGTGCTACTCCCATTAAGCTACTTTCTCTTCATTATAGGCATTGTTTTTCTTGCGAAATATAAAAGAGAAGGAGCGATGAATAACTGTTATTCGATTCCTTTTATCTCGAAAATCTTTTCGTGTATAACGTGCCTCGGAATACCATACATCTGCGCGACCATCCCTATAGCCATAGTAGTAATAGCCATATTGTCTGCCAATTCATCGTCATCAATTTCATTCATGTAACGCTGCCTAACAGACTCAGACATATTATCAATTACAAGACAGATAGCCGGTGTCAGTATGCCGGTATCCAGTTCATCGCCATTTTTAACATTTTTAATAAATTCTTCGAATGTCATTTTTAGCTCCTTTCTGCCCCTTCTCATTACGGGCCATGAAAAAAAGAGAAGGAGCGATGAATAAACATTATTCGTTAATCAACGCTTCATAATTTTTAGTTCTTTCTTTAAAATCTTTCGACAGACCTTCGGCTTCAAAGCCCATAGCAGCGAGAGTCAGTCCAATGACCAACGAGGTATAGTACAGCGTATCGGTCAGCTGCGAATCGGTGATTTCATCAGCTGCGCGATTGTATACCGCTTCCTCGAGCATGACAAGACCCTCACTAAAGGTTTTGAGAATTACGTCTGGTTCTGGATTTTTTACCAGTTCAATTATTTTAGCATCAAATTCAACTGTCAGCATAATTACTCCTTTCTGCCCCTTCTCATTACGGGCCATGAAAAAAGAGAAGAGGCGTTGAATTAGTTACTTATACTCTTTCTCTAATTTTTTGATGATTTTTTCCGCCACCTCTTCTAACGTTATACCATATCTATGGCAAAGCATTCCGCATGAAATGATTACGTCGGCAATTTCTGTCGCAACCGCGTCGTCACTAATACGTTCGCGTTCGCGATGTGAAATCGCTACTAATAATTCACCGCATTCTTCTGCCGCCATAATAGGCACCTTATCACCCCAGTGGTTACAAATTTTTTCAAAAATATCCATTGTTACTCCTTTCTGCCTCTTCTCATTAAGCACCATGAAAAAAGCAAAAGAGCCCGTGAAAATATCCACGAGCCCTTCGCTCAGGTATTAGATAATAATCGTGGTATCACACAGTTTTTTGATCGCTGACACGAGATCCCACATGGTGTGGCCGGCGGTATGGATTGATGCCACTTTTCCATTTAATCCGTAAAGAGTCACCTTGGTCCTTTTCTTATTCAATTTTACGCACCAAGTATGACCGTTAAGTTCGAATGTACAATCCTCTCCGATCGCTGTTGCCCACAACGCATTAATGATTCTCAACATTTTTATGCTCCTTTCTTATTTGTGTGTTTATTTACTACTACCTATTAAGCACCATGAAAAAATATAAAGAGGATTGTTTAGGGCACAATCCTCAAAAGCCCGATCAATAATCAATCGTTATACCACGTCAAAATCTGGTCGCGGATGTGCTTCATAGAGTACTCGCCCACGTTGTACATGGCTATAGTCGCCGTCCCATCGCCGTTGTCCTGCCAAAAAACTGGCTCGTAAGGCTGGACTGCGGTAACAATACGTCTTGACATACTGTTAACATTGTCCGCCTTTGTTGTCAGTTTTAAGTCATAGGCAAAGACTTTGGTAATGCCAAAGACCGTGCGTACAACCTTTGTGTACTCAATAGTTACACCCTTATAAATTTCTTTTTTCATGGTACACCTCCTTTAGGTATTTTTATTGTCATTAATAGCCATGAAAAAATATAAAAGACCGTGTTTCGGGCACACGGTCAAAGCCCATATTATTCACTTTACTTCTTGCTGATTCCGAGCTGTGAAGCCAGCTCTTCTACCGCCAGATCTCTGAGGGGCTTGTCATTTCCTCCCTTGGTAGCTTCAAGGATAAGCTCAGCCGCCTTAATGCGGTTAGCGTCCTGCCACCTGCAGTTGAATTCACCAAGTGCTCCCATCAGTGCTGACATTTCTGTTTTTCCGAACATAACATCCTCCTTTGCTTCGGAATCTACAATTAACAGTGTCTCATTAAGACCAATGAAAAAAAGTCAAGAGCCCATGAAATATCAATCATGGGCCCTCGCTTTCAGAGTCCTAACAGCTTTATGCTAATGGACCCCAGTACAAAGCTAGCCGCTCCCTTCCAAAAGTAGGCGTTTTCTGTAGCTGCCTGGCCGATTTCTCCATAGTAGTCAGCCGACATCAGAAACACTATGCCTACACACAGGAAGAGAAACGGTATCGTCCAAAGTTTACTAGGTCTATCCATTTTCATTCTCCTTTCGTTAGTTTCTACTAACCGCCATGAAAAAACAAAAGAGCCCGTGAAAATATCCACGAGCCCTTCGCTCTAGCAAATCAGTCAACAACTTCTTCTACAGAAACGAACTCTGTGTCTTTCTGCCAATCCTTGTAGATGTAGGAAACGACGGATCGTGCTAACCTGTCTACGAATGTGAACAGACCAATAAGCCACCATAACGGAATGAGTGGTATAATGATGATGTTGCCAACTCCCATTCCTGTGAGAATCCACAACACCAGCCTATACAGCACCAGTTCCATTGCAGCATCAGTCAGCCACAAGTACCAGGGCAAGCCGGTTGTCCTTTCCATCCATTTTTGAACATACTTTTTGCACATGCTTTTCACTTCCTTTCTAGATGTGCGTGTTTACTGTTGCTTGTCATTAATACCCATGAAAAAATATAAAAGACCATGTTTCAGGCACATGGTCAAAGCCTATCTATTCAGTTGTTTAAAATGTTATCAATCTTATTGTAGTAATAAGATATGATTGCATCCAATACGACAATAGTTGTCCACAGTTCTATCGCGGTTCTACCGCCAAAGCACAATTCTCTAGCCCAGCTATAATTTTCAATAAGCCAGCACCAGATTTTGCACTGAGCAATAGCCCAGACGATAGAAGCCGTAGTCAGCTTCCAACCGTATAACGATGCTCTTAATCTGTACCTATCTTTAATACTCATTTTAATCACCTCCTATTAAGGTCGATGAAAAAAATAAAAAGCCGTGTTTCAGGCACACGACTCAAGCCTATGTATTCAGTTGTAAAGCAGTTCATCAAAATATCCATAAAGGTACATCATAAAGCTCATAAATGCTATCCATAATAATACTTTCATTTTGTTCCTCCTTTGAATCTTACTTATTTACAAACTCTTCATTATACGCATTGTAGTTTGTACGAAAAAATAAAAAGCGCTGTTCAGGGCCGCGCTTACTCGCCACAGTATTTAGTTTTACTTTTTCTTGTTTTTAAACCAGGGCTTCGAACTGTTTGTAGGTTACGGCTGTGAAACCATTTCCGACGTACCTCGTCTCATTATTGGACATGCGTCGAAGCGCCTCATCCATGGCCCGATTAACTCCTTCCATATATCCATCGGGCAACATGAATCTGTGCTTCACGCCATTGTCATCAATAAATTCCACAATATCGTCGTCTTCCCATTTCACAGGATTCCATTTCCTTTTACCAATAGTTATTCCTTTACCCCAAGGTTTTGCTACTCTAAACATTTTTACCTCCTTTAAAAACTAACAACACTTCTATCATCAGCATTGTTGTTTTTGCGAAAAATAAAAGACCATGTTTCGGGTACATGGTCAAAACCCATTATTATCTCTTTAATCTGTCCATTTCGCGAATAACTTGTTCGTAGTCATCTCCTACAATCTTACGATCAGTTATTCCCTTCTTGGCCCAGTTGTAAATATCCGTTACTTTCTTTTGAACACGATCGTAATACTTACCAAAGAATTTCCTACGATCTTCTCCGTTGCCAGCATATAGTTCAAATGCATAGTCTGCAGCCCAGCGATCTAAATATGCTGGGTTGTTTACCATCTTGGTAACCATCTTCTGAATTTCGTCGTAATCAGAGCCAAAACGTTCTCTTCGTTCGTCTCCGTTGCCATGCATTCCCAGCACAGCTTCGACTGCGTAGTGCTGCCGCCATTTGTCGTCTGGAAGGATCACTACAAATACCTTTCCACTAAACGGATAAGTTCCATGATTTGCTAGAACCCCGTTTGTGTACTTAACGTAGCGTCCTCCAGAATATCCACCCTCTTGATTGCAGGACCAAATCCATCCCTTACCGGCATTCACGCAAGAGTTGGACCACATAACGTAAACAACGCCTTTGCGTTTTAACCATTTCGGAAGTTCAGAATATGTACAATTGACCCAGATTACGCGACAATGTTTAAGCTTTTCTCGCCCGTACATTGCCTGGGAAATACTCTTAATGTTACTTTCCTTCTTACCCTTAGTCGGAACATGGCCAACAAGCGATCCCGATGAAAGACAACCAGCCTGTTGTAGGGAAAGAGATGCAGAAATATTACAGGTTGTTTTCTTCTTCGAAACAAGATCGCTCCACTTTGTAACACCGCCGGTGTGCTGGCATTTAAGTTCTACAATTTTTTTGTAAACTTTTTCCGCGCCAGCTCCAACTGCGTCTCGGTAGTTCTTAACTACACACGCCATCATCATTCTCCTTCTTATGAATATAAATAGGATAGATTCCTCCGCAATTGTAACACTTCTCGAATGAAGCGTTTGTCCCTACAATCTGGGGTCCATCCTCCACCCTGTAATAATGATGCTTACATCCACAATGTGGGCATACCCAACCATTGTCAAAGGTCCAAATCGGCATCTCAACAGTTTTCATAAATATGACATCCTTTCTTGTAACGAAAACAGAGAAGCCTCAGTTGAGACCTCTCTGTCCATAAATATCAATCGATCGATAATCGTACTTCTTTCTTGTTATTTGATTGGAAGTTTCTCTATCTCTTCCATCATCTTTTTTGCAAGACCATTTCCTCCCATTTCCAAATACGGAGCATAAATCTCGTTCTTAAGGGAGTCATATTCCTCGGTGGTTATATAACCTTGTTCAAGAAACTTAGTTCCGAAGAATACAATCTCAATCTGACCAATTCCGCGAAGAAGCCGGGTTTCTGGAGTAATTTTGGGTTTTGTCAAGAAGTGCATGACAATTACTTCAATTATCTTCCAAAACCCGGCAGAAACAAAAATGGCCAAAGCAACGTCTTTCATAATATGTCTCCTATTCTGTCAAAATTTCTGATGTCATTAATGTGTCTCCTCTACCCACATGTCAGGTGGGGATGGTGGGTTAATGCGGTCGGCTCTTCAAAAATGCTGTCGGCATAATTCGACCAGTTCGGTGCAGTCTTATATGCTTCAAGACTTCCGGCGGGTACGTAAATCGTGGGGAGACAGTTGTTTCCAAGCGAACCGCTTAATGCAGGTGGAATGGCACTCTCCATGTGGATTTTTATGTTTCCAGTGCTATTGAAAACGTTAGAGCCAATGGTCACGATTCTTTCCGGAATGACAAAATCGCCAACACAAGGATCGTTTTCAAAAAATTGATTGCCCAGACTTGTGGCTATATCCGGCAGTTCATAGTGCCTAATTTTGCAGTTGCTTAAGTAGTTATTATACGTAATTCCGGTCGCGTGTTTGTAGTACGCCGCATAGCAAATGGAACTGTACAAAAGCTGTCCGCCTCTGATGACCCAGTTCCCGCTTTCAAACCCGACAAGACATGCTTGATAACACCGTCTTAGATTATCTGAACCCCCAAGCAACCACGAGTTTCCAGAACCGCCAAATGCTTTCTGATAAAGTCGCTGAGGTTCTTTAACTGTTTTGATAACGATGTGGTAAAAACCCGCTTGCTCGTAGTCGTGATTTAGATTTCCAACGTTATCTCTTCCGTAATAGGTTTCTTCTTCTGTTCCGTCTCCCCAATCCACAGATACAACCGCTTCTCCAACCAAGTAGCAAAACACCTTCATGTCCCTATATTGGTCTAAGACATCGACCCATATGTGGGCATTACCATCATCGATTTTCGGAATGTCATACCCACGGTTTGGTACATCCACGCTCACCTGACTAAACCCATCAAACCCATCTGGCTCATAAGTGCCGTTCTCGCTCACAGATAGCGGTCGCAGGTCGGGATTGACATCTACAGTAACCTCTTTATCCTCCAAGATGTCGTATGTTCCGTTTTCTGTAATGGCCTTTTCGCCGGTAATCCCCTTAACACAAATATCCTCAACCGGTGTCTTATCCTTCACCGGAATGACCTGGTCTTCGTCTGACGGATAGAACTCAAACGGCCCCATATAGTGCTCTGGCGCGACAATTTTGGTCAGCGTCTGTCCAAAGTCGACATCTACGTCCAGAATATCCGGGAAACTGACTTCAACGTCTAATGTCTTGATCTCACTCATGTCATCACCTCCGGGTACTCAGTGTCTTTAACAAGGTACGTACCGCCGAACGCTTCACTCCTTTCTCCGAAAATATCAAGCACGTGGCACTCAAGATAGACGCGAATGCCTGGCCGAAGCGCAAGCGTATCCTCCTGGCTAAAGTGATACGTAGCAGTGTTTGCGTATTCGTCAAGGGTCCAGTTCTCTGTACCTTCGCCAAAGAAGTTTATAGTTTTATTAGGACCCTGTACGACAGCTAGGTAAATATCTTTTATATTGCGTACAACAAGCTGTTCTGGTTTGAATTTAAAGCAAATGGACCAAGTTGATCCGCGTGTAATTTTGTCGTTCATTTCGATCCCTTCTTCTTTTTATTGCTATACGAATAAATATCCCAATCATATCCTCTATCGTCTGGCCTAGTTTCACCTTCAACTTTTTCGAAGCCTAGTTTCTTTGCTATTTTTATAGAACCTTCATTGTCGGATCTAACTCCCCAAACCAGATCGTCCGGCATACTATCAGAATATCTTTTATACCAAGTTAATGCGGCCTCTGCTGCTTGGGTGCCATAGCCTTTTCTTCTGGCTTTTTCGTCGTTAGCAACGCCGATACATACGTTGGCATAGGTATCGTTATCGCCCCAAATATCACAAAACGCCATTGGTTTATCGCCGATTTCAATGAGCACACGCTTCATTAGCCGCGATGCTTCTTGTTCATTAGAGTAGGTTTTTTCTGTGCTGTAATACGTAAGCTTGTCTTTTTCGTCTTGCGTCATGGAAGCGTATATCTTCTCTACTGCTTCCGCGGTATTGTACCATCTTTTAGTTCTACGTCTATACTGCTGTTGCTTTCGTCCAGCATCGGTTAAACTTCCATCAGGATTCTGGTACCTACGTACTCCCCATTTCTGACCTTTTACACCATGATGGTAAAGCTCGTTGCTATTCATACTTCCTCCTTATGGAAATATAAAAGTTTTCTGGAAAATCCTACCCGGGGAATTTTTGAGATTCTGCCCTGGAATCTCAAGCTAGAAAGGATGTAAGAAAGATACTTAGGATTCCTTATCTCGTTAAATCCCCCAGGTGGACAACGCCCCAGGTCGGATT
>Ga0326513_10002431_pt1 | contig 13784 bp, 10 predicted proteins | sample 2_2465_0518_D_FD_203654 | JGI IMG/M metagenome (GOLD analysis project Ga0326513, IMG submission 203654) | Bovine rumen microbial communities from UC Davis, California, United States - 2_2465_0518 | ecosystem: Host-associated > Mammals > Digestive system > Stomach > Rumen | place: USA...
GTACTTGAAGATGAATGAGTTGTCGAACCGCGCCGCGCGCATCAGCTGGCGCGTGGCCTCGAAGTCCTCCTCGGTCTCGCCGGGGTAGCCGACAATTATGTCCGTCGTGATCGAAATGTCAGGAACGGCGGCGCGGAGCCGCTCCAGGGCGGCGAGATACTCGCCAGAGGTGTAGCCGCGGCGCATTTCGCGGAGTATCCGGTCGGAGCCGGACTGCACGGGCAGGTGCAGGTGGCGGCAGACCTGCGGCAAGTCACGGAAGGCGCGCGCCAGCTCGTCGGTGCATCCCGACGGATGCCCGGAGGTGAATCGGATGCGCCGCAGCCCCGGGATTGCCGCGAGGGCCTCCAGCAGCCGCGGGAATGGCTCCGTGAAGCCCATCGGGGATGGCGCCTCGCCTGCCCAGACGTCGTCCCTCTGCCGTCCGTAGCGCAGCACGCTCTGGCCGAGCAGGGTGATTTCCCGAACGCCGTCGGCGACCAGCCCCCTCGCCTCGGCAATCACTTCGGCCGCCATGCGGCTGTGTTCCGGCCCCCTTACGTCGGGGACTATGCAGTATGAGCAGCGGCGGTTGCAGCCTAGCAGGACAGTCACGAACGCCGCGATGCCCGACGGCAGGTGGCCGTGCGGGACGTCGAAGTCGGAAAGTTCCCCCGGGAACCAGACCTGCGTCGCGCCGGCGGCGATTTCGCCGACAATGGACGGGATGTGGCGCGCGGCGCGCGAGCCGACCGCGAAGTCCAGCTGTGGGATTCGGCGGAAGAGCGACTCCGCCATTCTCTGGGCCATGCACCCCATGACCCCGACGACGCGGGACGGCCTCTCGCGCTTTGTCTTGCATAGGAGGCCAAGCTTGCCAAGTGCCTTGTCTTCGGCCTTTTCGCGCACCGAGCACGTGTTGACGATCACCAAATCGGCGGAGTCCTCGTCCGCCGCGCGGGCGAACCCGGCACGGACAAGTTCGGCCGCGACGGCCTCGGAGTCGCGGACATTCATCTGGCATCCGTATGTGTGGATGAAAAAAGTCATGACACTAGCATTATACCAAAGTTGAATCCCAAACTCCCCAACTTTGCTATAATAAATGGCATCATTTTTACCTTAAGGATGGTCATATTATGGCACTGACACTGGAATCCCTCAAGGGCTTGAAGGTTGGAGTCTGCGTTTCTGGCGGGCTTGACAGCAAGACGATTGCCAAGAGGTTCACTGAGGCCGGGATCGAAACGGTCGCATTCACGGCGGACGTCGGGCAGCCCGACGAAAAGGACATCAACGACGTCGCGAAGCGCATGGCCCCGTGCGGCGTTGACACCGTCATCGTTGACTTGAAGAACGAGATGGCCGACGCCTGCTTCGACGTCATCGAGGCGCAGGCGATGTATGACGGCGGCTACTGGAACTCCACCGGCATCGCGCGCGCCGTGACGGTCAAGGGCCTGATACCCGAACTCCGCAAGCGTGGCTGCAACGTGCTTTCGCACGGGGCGACCGGGCGCGGCAACGACCAGATGCGCTTCGAGCGCTACACCAACGTCCTGGCACCGGACATGAAGGTGTTCGCCCCGTGGCGCGACCCAGAGCTGCTCAAGCAGTTCCCAGGCCGCACCCAGATGGTCGCCTATCTCGCGAAGTTCGGCATCGTCGCATTCGCCGGCGGGAAGAAGAAGTATTCGACGGACTGCAACCTGGCCGGCCTCTCCCACGAGGCCGAGGACCTTGAGAGCATGGAGACGCCGATGAGCATTGTCGAGCCGACGATGGGCGTATGGCCCTTCCAGGCGCCCGACAAGCCGGAGCTCTTCACGGTGCGCTTCGAAAAGGGGCGCTGCGTCGCGATCAACGGCAAGGACGTGACGCCGCTTGAGGCGATGCTGCTGGCCAACAAGATCGGCGGGCGCAACGGCATCGGCATGAAGCACGCGCTTGAAAACCGCATCATCGGGACGAAGTCGCGTGGCGTCTACGAGGCTCCGGGCATGGAGATCCTCGCATGGGCCCTCCGCTACCTCTACCAGGCGACGATGGACCGCCGCGCCACGCTGCTCTTCCAGCAGCTTTCGAAGCTGGTCGCCGACCAGATCTACGATGGCCGCTGGTTCGACCCCGCCACGCAGGCCGCCCGCGCCGCAATCGGCGTGTTCTCGGCGAAGGCGACCGGAACCGTCACGGTTTCGCTATACAAGGGCAACATTTTCTTCGAGTCCCTCAAGGGCTGCGCCGCATCCATATACAACGAGGCAGACTCCTCTATGGAGGCAAGCGCCGGCCTGAATCCGGTCAGCTCCCAGGGATTCGCGGAAATCCAGTCCGTCGAGGCCTTCTCTCTCGCGAAGGCCGGGCAGATTGAATAACACATCGCTCACGGAGGAGACTTCAATGCTGGAACTTAACGGGACGCTGGAGGCGGGCGGCATTCGCTTCGCGATTGTGGTTAGCCGCTTCAACACCTTCATCACGGAACAGCTCGTCAAGGGCGCCGTGGACTGCATAGAGCGCCATGGGGGCTCCTCCGACCAGATAACGCTGGCGCGGGTGCCAGGCGCCAACGAGCTCCCGCTCGTCGCCGACCGCCTCGCCGCCTCCGGCAAGTTCGACGCTGTCATCGCCCTTGGCGCGGTAATCCGCGGGGCGACGCCGCACGCCGACCTCATCAACAGCCAGGTTTCAAAGTCGCTGGCCCAGGTGTCGGTGGCGCGCGGCGTCCCGGTGATCAACTCGGTGATTTGCGCCGACAATATCGAGCAGGCAATCGAGCGCGCCGGGACAAAGGCCGGCAACAAGGGCTGGGACGGCGCCCAGGCCGCGATGGAGATGGCGACGCTGTGCAGGAAGCTTTAGGCGGCGACGGCCATCTTGTGAGAGGCTCCTGGCGGTTGGAGAAAATGTCGGAGGGTGCAAATATCGCGGCAAAGCGCGCTGTGCCGCACAGCCTTGACGGCACGATACGGCGCCGGAATTCGCGCGAATGGGCGCTGCAAATGCTGGTGGCGCTGGAAATGGCGCCGCCGGAGGATTCGCTCGAGGACTTCTTCCCGACTTTCTGGGAGTTCGAGCGCGACATTATCCAGTATTTGAACACCGACCCGACGAACGCGCTTAAGAGTTTCGACGGCGAGGCGGCTAAACCGCACCGCGCCTTCGCGGAAAAGCTCGTCAAGGGCATTAGGGCGCATCTCGACGAAATTGACGCCCGCATCGAAGGCTACCTTGAGAACTGGACGCTCCAGCGCATTGGCAGCGTGGACAGGAACGTCCTCCGAGGCGCATTCTACGAACTTTTCTTCACCGACGAGACCCCGCCGGCCATCATAATCAACGAAGCCGTGGACATCGCCAAGTATTTCAGCACTCGCGAATCGGGGAAATTCGTCAACGGGATTCTCGACAGGGCCGCGAAAAGCCTCGGGAAGCCACTCCATTTCCAGGCGGACGCCCCGAAGTTTTAGCGGATTGTCCACAGCCTGCCCACGCATCCCCCGCTCCCTGCGGGCTAATGGCGAAGTTGTGTCCATACTTGACTAGCAAGGCGCAATTTTGTCATAATATTGGCAGAAATAAATCAATGTTTTCAGGCCATGAATGCAGATGACAATAAAGCCGGTCTCGACTCGTTGTCCGGACTGGCAGATTTGGCGGGATTCTTCGCGCCGTCGTGGGCCAAGGACGATGCCGCCGAGACCGTGAGGGTAGTCGAGGGCGACGGCGCGCGGCGCCGCCGCGACGACAGGCTTCCCCGCCCCGCGCCACAACGGCGCGACGGGGCGCGGCCGCCACGCCCGGCTGACGGCAAGGGCGCCGAGCACGGCCGCGACGGCCGGCCTGGCCGCGACTGGTCTGACAACCCGCACCATGGCGATGGCCGCCAGCGCCGTGGCGGCGACAGGCCCCATGACATGCGCCGCGAACGCCACGCGGCCCCGCCGCCCCCGCCGCCGCTGGACTTTGCCGTGCGCTTCCTCCCCGAAGGCAAGGCGCTCGATTCCATTATCAGGCGCATCCAGACTACGCGCCGCGCCTACCCCTTCCGCGAAATCGTGAAGCTTTTCCAGAAGGACGACGCCAGCCTCGCCGTGCGGATCGAGGCCAACAAGGCCGCCGACCCGGCGGCGCGCATCTGGCAATGCCGGGCATGCTCCCTGCCGGCGCTGGACGCCGCCGAGCTTGAGGCACACATTCTTGAGAAGCACCTCTGCGACCACTTCGAGGAACGCGTTGTCGAGGGCGATCCGCCGGCCGGGAATTTCCCGTGCGTCGCGCGCTGCGGGCTGACCGGCGAACTTCTTGGGCCGCCCAACCACCACAGCTACCAGGCCAGGATTCAGCAGATGCTGCGCGAGCGCTTCCCAGGCATGAGCGACTCCGAATACCGCACCCACATCGAAATGGTGCGCGACCCCGAGGCAATCGAGCAGTGGCGCGAGAATGCCAAGAAGCAGACTCTCTACTTCCGCAAGGCCGAACCCGCCGCAGCGAGCGCGGACAGGCCCGACACTCAGGAAGGCCAGGATACTCCGGAAAACCCGCCGGAGGCCCCGGCCAAGGGCCTGACGCGCCAGGAGGCCGAATCCATTTTCCGAAGCGAAATCCTCCCGTCGCTCATGAACTCGGCTTCGCATGTCGTCTGCCAGGCGAAGTCGCTCAAAAACATGCCGAACAGGCGCCTGGCCTCCTTCCTTAGCGGCGAATTCGCGAAGGACGAGGACCTCCGCTCACAAGGCTCGCTTTCCAGGGCCGTCCACGCGGCTTTCCACCATCGCGGCCTCAAGTTCTTCCGCGCCATGGACGACCGCGGGCAGGAGTTCGTCACGGCCATCGCGCCGGTGAAATTCGAGGCCGAAAACACGACAGCCGAAATCGCGGCCCTGATTTCATATACGAGCGACAACCCGTGCTGCCAGGTCAAGACAATGGTCGAGGAGCTTGCCGGAGACGGCGGCGACGAGGCCGTGAAGCGCATGACGGCCAGCCTGCGCTGGCTGATTGAACGCGGCCACATTGTAGAGTTCTACAATGGCGCGCTCTCCATTGCCGCTGCGCATCCGCAATTCTGGGCCACGCCGCCAAAGAAGAAGGCCAAGGCCGAAAAGCCCCGGCCGACTGAAGAGGCGCAAAAGCCGGACGCCAAAGCCGACGACGCCCATGACGCCGCCGCGCAGCCGGCCGAACCCGCCGAAGCCGCGCCAGAAGCACCCGCTCCAGCCGAGACCTCCTGCGCGACCCCGGCAGAGATCGCTCCTGAGGCTCCTGCACCGGTAGAGGCCACCGCCGTTGCCGAGGCGCCGGCTACAAACGAGGCACAGGAAACTCCTGCGCCGGTAGAGGACGCTCCCGCGGAGCAGGCGCCATCCCAGACGGAGGACAAGGCATGAGAAAGTTCGCGCTAATCGCCATGGCGCTGGCCTCTTGGGCAGGCATGGCTTTCGCCACCGCGCCAGCGTCCGGGGCCACTCCGGGCGAATGGACCCAGGCATACCAGGCGGCCAAGGCCATTGCCGCCGAAAAGGGCCTCCCCATTCTCCTTAACTTCTCCGGCAGCGACTGGTGCTACTGGTGCAAGCTTATGGACAAGCAGGTGTTCTCGAAGCAGGAATGGAAGGACTGGGCGAAGGACAACCTAGTAATGGTGCTGATTGACTTCCCGCGCGACAAGTCGCTCGTCCCAGCGGAATATGTCGCGCGCAACGAGGGTCTGCTGAAGAAATACTCCGTCGCCGGATTCCCAACTTTCATCCTGCTTTCGTCCGACGCCCAGGCAGTCCTTGGCCAGCTTGGCAACTCCAGAAACGCGACACCCAAATCTTTCATCGCGGAAATCGAGGCGCTGACCAGCGCAAAAGACAAATCCGCCGCGTCCGGGGCTTCCGCCGACTAGGCGGCGCCTACCAGTCCAGAGGCAAACCATTGCCGACATTCAAGCTGCATTCGAAATACAGGCCGACGGGCGACCAGCCGCAGGCGATTGACGCCCTCGTTGACGGCCTGGGGCGCGGTTTGTCGCGCCAGACGCTCCAGGGCGTGACCGGCTCCGGCAAGACCTTCACCATGGCGAACATAATCGCCAGGGCCGGGCGCCCCGCCCTCATAATCTCGCACAACAAGACCCTCGCGGCCCAGCTCTACGCCGAATTCAAGGAGTTCTTCCCGGAAAACGCCGTGGAGTATTTCATCAGCTACTACGACTACTACCAGCCCGAGGCCTACATCCCGCAGACCGACACCTACATCGAGAAGGACGCGCAGGTTAACGACGAAATCGAACGGCTGCGCCTCTCCGCTACGAACTCCCTGCTCTCGCGCGACGATGTCATCGTGGTCGCCAGCGTTTCCTGCATCTACGGCCTCGGCGACCCCGTTGACTACGCCGGCATGATCATCCACCTCGCTGAAGGCGAGGAATACGGGCGCGACAGGCTGCTCTCCAAGCTTGTCGAACTGCAATACAAGAGAAACGACATCGAAACCGCCCAGGGGACTTTCCGGGTGCGCGGCGACATCGTGGACATTTTCCCAGCCTACCGCGAGGACGGGCTGCGGGTGGAGTTCTTCGGCGACACGGTGGACTCGCTGCGCAGGTTCGACCCGCTCACGATGAAGATGTCAGGGCGGACCGAACGCGCGATCGTTTCGCCCGCCAAGCAGTTCGTGATGCCCCACGACAAGCTCCTCGACGCCATCCCGGCAATCGAGGAGGAGCTTTCGCAGCGGGAGGGGGAGTTCAAGTCGAACGGCAAGCTCCTGGAACTCCAGCGCCTTGACCAGCGGACGCGCTTCGACCTCGAAATGCTGCGGCAGCTTGGCTACTGCTCCGGCATTGAGAACTACTCGCGCCACCTCGGCGGCCGCGCCGCCGGGACGCCGCCACCATGCCTGATCGACTACTTCCAAAAGGACTTCCTGACCCTTATCGATGAATCGCACGTGACCATCCCGCAGCTGCGGGCAATGTTCAACGGCGACCAGGCGCGCAAGCGGACGCTCATCGAACACGGGTTCCGGCTTCCGTCGGCCGCCGACAACAGGCCACTGGCCTTCGACGAGTTCGAGGACAAGATCGGCGACATTATTTTCGTCTCGGCGACGCCAGGCCCATACGAACGCCAGACAAGCGCCCAGACTGTCGAACAGGTTATCAGGCCGACCGGCCTCCTAGACCCGCCGGTCGAGGTCAGGCCGCTGAAGGGGCAGATCGACGACGTCATGGCGGAAATTCGCGCTACTGCCGCGGCGGGGGACAGAACGCTAGTCACAACGCTGACAAAGCGCACTTCCGAAGATTTGACGCAGTATCTCTCCGAGGCCGGGCTGAGGGTGGAATACCTGCACTCGGGAATAGAGGCGCTGGAACGCGTCGAAATCCTAGGGCGCCTGCGCCGCGGGGAGTTTGACTGCCTCGTCGGCATCAACCTGCTCCGCGAGGGCCTTGACCTGCCAGAAGTCGCGCTCGTCGCGGTGCTGGACGCGGACAAGGAAGGCTTCCTGCGGTCTGACACCTCTCTGATCCAGACGGCCGGGCGCGCGGCGCGCCACGTGCGCGGCCGCGTTATTCTCTACGCCGAGACGGTCACCGACTCGATGCGCCGGATGATGGATATCACCGAAAGCCGCCGCAAGCGCCAGATCGCCTACAACGCGGAACACGGGATTACGCCAAGGAGCGTGCACAGCGAAATCAAGGCGCCGCTTGCCGCGATTTCGGGCGATGGCGGCAAGTCTGCGTCCGCCGGAGGCGCGCAGTCCGGCAAACGTGGCCAGAAGGGGCGGCGCGGCGGTCCCGCGCACGACGCCGGCTACGCCTACGACATTCAGGCGGCAATCTCACAGCTGCGCGGGGAGATGCTCCAGGCTGCCGAGGAACTCGACTTCGAGACTGCGGCCGCCCTCAGGGACCAGATCAGGGAACTGGAGCGCCAGGGGACCTAGAGTTCCGGATGGCAAGTCTTGCCCGCACGCAGGATTGGACTTCATCAAACAATGAACCCGCCGGAAGGCGCGATGTCCGTCCTTCCAGTTCCGGACCCGGCGTGCGTCTGCAATGCGGCGGCGGGATTCTGTCCAGTCGGAAGTTTCGCACCACCAGCGGCGGGTGACGGTCAGCGTAGCGCGGACACGAGCTCAAGTGCGAAATATAGGACGGCCGGGCCGAAGACGAGGCTGTCCACCACGTCAAGGAGGCCGCCAATCCCGGGTATCACGCTGGCGCTGTCTTTGATGGAGGCCGAGCGCTTCATCATCGATTCGATGAGGTCGCCGAAGACGCCGACGATGACAAGAAGGGCGGAAATCAGGGCCGCGCCAGGGAGTCCGATGATCGGCTGGCCAGAGGATGCCCAGAATACGCCGTCCGGCCCCCAGTCGAACTGGCGCGCCATCGCGGCCAGCAGAAGACCCGTCAGTACGCCGGTCGCGGTTCCGCCGGCGAGCCCCTCCCAGGACTTCTTCGGCGAGATGCGCGGGAACATCGGGTGGACGCGCCCAACTTTATGGCAGGACATCCCGACGGCGAAGGCGCCGGTGTCCGACATCTTTATGACGATGGTGAGGAAGAACGCGAGGAACACTGCGGCGCGCGTCGTGGCATGTCCGGTTGTCAGATCCCACTGGGCTATGCGTATGTAGTAGCTGAGCGGGACTGGGAGGTAGAGAAGGCCAAGGAAGGTGATGCTTCCGGACTCAATGGCGCGGTCGGCATTGCGGTCGAACATCGTCCTGAGCATTATGGCGAAGAAGGCAGCGAAGAGGGCGACCGGACTCCAAATGGCGAACTGGGAGGCCTGCGGCGCGCCGGAGGCGAATGGCGGGAGAAACAGGTATTCGCAGAGCAGCCAGCAGATGCCGCAGAATATGCCGAACGTCTTGTAGACACGGTAGCCTGCCGCGGCGGAGAGCGAGTAGAACTCGTAGAGCGCTATGGATGTCAGGCAGACGAGGACGGCGAACAGCAATGGCCCGTAGGCCGACGCAAGTGTGGCCGAGAAGAAGATCGCAACGGCTATTCCCGCAATTACGCGCTTGAGAATCATGACTTCTGGAATTTGGCTGTTAACAACTGTTGTTCCCCCATGGAGCGGGTCGCTAGCGCGGCGGCGTCACGGCCGGATGGAGATAGGCCGGAACGGAGTCGCGAACGGCGGCTGATGGGCATTCGATGAAAATCCTGGCGACATCGAGCGCAGTTGGTGCGGCAGGCTCTATTCTTGGATGCGGGGCGGGCAGGACGGAGGCGAGGCGCGCGGCATCTGGGGAGAATACGGCCGGAGAGCCTAGGCGGACGATTTCGCCGGCGAGATCGGCATACGGTATCAGACGCGGCGCGGCGCACTTCAGCAAGGGGTCAGCCCCGAAGTCGTGCATGGCCAGCCATGCGCACCCCTTCCTGGCGTCGCCAACGACGGCGATGCGACCATCCTGCGCCGCGCCGCGCCGCGAAAGGGCAATGGCCGACGAGGATGTGACACCCCACACCGGGACGGCTGCGGGAAGGGCGAGCCCCTGTGCGGCGGCAAGGACGGCGCGTATGCCGGAGAATGAGCCAGGGCCAGTCCCGACAACGATTGCATCAAGGCGGGACGGCGCGATTCCATGCGCCGCCAGCGCGGCCGTCATTGCGGGGAACCATTCTGGGGAGCGCGGCGCCGGTTCGTCGAACTCCGAAAACGCGACAGGCTCGCCTTCGCGCAGGATTGCGAACGAGCCACGTGGTGTTGATCGGTCAATGGAAAGGAGAGTCATGGAGATAAAGCCTACCAAACATTGGCGCGGAAATCAAATTGCACAAAGCGCCCAAAAACTTTGCTATACTCTTAAGGAGATGAATCTCCGTCAAACAATAATGTGCGCGCATGCCGCGCTCGCCGCCGCGCTCCTAACCGCCAACGCCTTCGCCACCCCCACGCTTTCCTTGTCCGTCGACCGGGAGCGCGTCTACCTTGGCGACTCGGTCGTGGCGCGCGTGACGCTTGAGGACGGCGAACAAAACCCGCCCACTCCGACTTTCTCCGGCGGCACGCCCTCGGCCACTGTGGAATACCTCGGCCCCCAGTCCTCTTTCTCCCAGCGGATTACGCTGGTCAACGGCCGGCGCCAGAGCGTTGTCGAATCCAGCACCGTTTTCACTTTCCTGTTCACGCCGACCGAGGCCGGCGTCTTCGAAACCGGCGCCGCCTCTCTCAGGGCCGGCGGCAGGACGCTCAAATGCCCGTCGCGCCGCGTCGAGGTTGTCGCCCCTGAGGACCTAGACTTCGCGAAGGCGTCGCTCTCCAGCCCGGAAAAGTCCGCGGTTCTCGAAAGCGCCTTCCACGTCGATGTCGAAATCCTGCTCCGCGCGATACCGGGCACCGACGGCATTGAGCCGATTTTCCCACAGCGCCCCCCGAAAATCACCGCCTCGTTCCTGGACTTCCCGGAAAACCCAGGGCTTAGGCAGCCATCCGCCGAGGACGTGTTCGCGCCGCTCATACCAGCAAGCCGCGCCATGGGCTTCTTCACCGTCAACAACTACCGGGAAGAGCCGGGCGGCTTTGGGGGACTCTTCTCAATGTCTTCGCTCTTCGACGAAACGCCGCTGCGGGTCCGCCCGAACGCCGAGCGCGTGGACATCGACGGGGAGAAGTGGTGGCGCTATTCCTTCTCCGTGGAATACAGCGCCCTTGCCGAAGGCGACTACACCTTCGGGCCGCTCTCGCTGAAGGGCCTGGTCGCCACTGGCACAAGAACCGACGCCCAGGGCCGCCAGAACGTGGCTTTCTCCGACATCTTCATCGTCGCGCCTGCCGTGACGGTGCATGTTGTCCCGCCGCCCGAGGAGGGGCGCCCGCCATGGTATTCGGGTGGCGTGGGGCGCTCAATGTCGGCCAAGGCTTCGCTCGACACGCTGGCCTGCAAGGTCGGCGACCCGCTGACTCTCACGCTCGACATCACCGGCGATTTCAACCCCGCCGCGATCAGGCCCCCCGACATCGACGTCGGGGAACTCCCCTTCCGCATCTATTCCGACCATGTGAAGTCCGAATCCATCCAGGGCGGCAAGCGCTTCAAGTACCGCCTCCGCCCCCTCAAGGCGGGGACGATGGAAATCCCCGCGGTGAAGATCGCCTACTACGACCCGTCCCGCGGCGAATACGCGACTGTCGAGACGCCGCCAATCCCCCTCCAGGTCGATGCCACAACCCAGATTTCCGTTGTTGGCGGCGAGGCCGACGATGACGAGAGCATCCTGCCCGAAGGCATCGTCTATTCGCCGCTCGACGATTTCGGGGCGGTGTCCGTCAGCTGGCGGTCAACGCTCTGGCCGCCAATCTTATTCCTGGCCGCAATTGCGGCGACGTGGCTGGCGCGGACGCTCCGGCGCTACTCCGCCGCGACGCGCCACGCCCGCTCTGCGTCCCGCGCTCGCCGGCGCCTAAGGCGCATCGCGCACGGCGGCGCTCCCTCCGACGCCATTCCCCCCGCACGCGCGTTCGCCGCCGCGCTGACTGGCGCCGGACCTGCCTCGCTCACCTCCGGCGAGGTCCTGTCCTGCCTGCTCGCCGAAGGATATGCGGAAGCCCCCGCAAGGGATTTCTCAAACGCCTTCGCGACGCTTGAACAAGGCGTTTTCGGCGCATCGGGGAACGGCGCCTCCGATGCGGCGGCATCCCTCGCCACGGCGGCCGACGCCCTGGCCGACGACCCGGCGTGGCGCCGCCGCAAGGGCCCGTCGTTCCCATTCGCCGCGCCACCCGCCGCCACGCTCCTGGCACTTCTGGCGCTACTTGCCGCCGCCCTGCCGAGCACCCCGGAGCTTCCGCTCCAGTCGCCGCCAGACGCCTTCGACTGGGGACGCGCCCAAAGCGCCATGGCCACCGCGCAAGCCCCGGCCGGCTTTCTCGCCGCCGCGCGCCTCTATGCCGACATGGCCGATTCCGGCGCCGCAACCGGACCTCTCTTCCACAATCTCGGCACAGCCCTGCTCCTCGCAGGAGAGCCAGGCGCCGCCAAGGTCGCCTTCGACTCCGCCCTGCTCCGCCGCGGTGCCGCCAGGGAGACCACCTCCAACTACGCCCTCGCCCAGCGAAGCCTTTCGGGGACCGCATCCCTGCCGCCTTCGCGCTACATCCTCTGCTGGCACTGGCTCCTCCACCTAAAATGGCGCATCGCCATTGCCACAGCCCTCTGGTGGTTGCTCTGGCTCCTCGCCGCCGCAATGGCCGCCTTGCGCCGCCCGCGCTGGACCCCGCTGTTCGCCTCCGCAGTCGCATTCGCCATCTTCGCCGCCAGCGCCGCCATCGCCTTCAGCCGCTATTCGCCCGAAAACCCATTCCCGGTCCCAGCTGGAAAAACCGCGGGGGAAGGAGCCGCACAATGATCTTTCGAGCCACTGCCATCGCCGCCGCGGCCTTCCTGACTCAGGCCGCAGTTGCGGCACAGGAACCCTTCACCGCCACGGCCGCCGCCGCAACGCAGCGCGTCTACGCCGGCCAGAATTTCGAAATCATCTTCGACATCGCGCTACCGCAACTCTCCGACCTCAACCTGTCGCGCCCCACAGGCCTCCCCGACGACCTTGACCTCGGCACCCCCGTCGCCATTGGCGCGTCGCAGGCAGACCCCTCCAACCCGGCAGCCGGCATTGTCGCCCGCATCTCAATGCCGGCCACGTCGCCAGTCCCGCTTTCCATCTCGCCCGGACATTCCCTGATGCAGGTGGACGTCACCGAGCAGGTGAGAATGCTCTTCGGCGTCTCGCGCCGTACCCTGCGGCGGACCATCCCGGTCACCTGGCACCCCTTCGAGGTGCTTCCTCTACCGGAGGAGGGGCGCCCCGCCGATTTCTCCGGGGCGGTCGGCGAATTCTCAATCGAATCGACCGCTACACCGCACTCACCCGCCGTCGGCGACATCGTGGTGTGGACGCTGCGCCTCAACGGAAGCGGACGCCTCAACGGGGCAACTTTCGCCGCCCCGGAGCCTGACGCCTCCATTTTCCGCGTCTACCAGGGCGACGCCCCGGAACCGGAGGACGGGACCGTCGCGGCGACGGCAATGAGAATTGTCCCACTTTCCCCAGGCGACTGCGCCCTGCCCGCCGCAAAATTCGCCTTCTTCAATCCATCGACTGGACAATACGAAGTCGCGGAGACGCAGGGGCCCGTCCTCCATGTAGCGGAACGGCGCGCGACATCGGAGGCCGGCGTCAAATCAGTCGATCTCGCCTCCCCCAACCGCAATCCCGAAACCTCCGTCTCCACGGAACTGCTCCAGCTGAGACTCGCCCCGTCGGGGAAGGCAATGGCCACGCATCTCGTCGTCCCAGGGGCGCTTGAAACAATCGAGGCCCCGCCCGGTCTCGGCTGGCGGCGCGTCCGCGACCGGACCACCGGCCACAGCGGATGGATTCCCGACAAATAGCCGGACACGGCCGATGATGAGCCACGCCTTTTAAAAACAAGCCGCCGGCTGGAGCCATCGCCGCCCCTGCCGCCGCAAGCGCGCGCACCGCGTTCGCCGTGCGCATGGCGGAAAGTCTTGCATGGCGGCCCCCGGCGCCGCAAGCGCGCACCGCGTTCGCCATGCGCGTCGTGAAGAATGAGCGTCTCCACGCTCCCGCCTTTGGGATGGTCGCGCTTCCGCGCGACCATGGTGCGGAAAGGAATCCTGCGCAAGGTGGGGCGAGGTGTCCCGCCGAGCCGTCGGCATGACTTGCACTCCTTGTTCCGATTGCCCGCTAACGCCCGATGAAGCTTGCGGAGCATAGGACTATTCGGAGTTTTAGATTCCGTCGCTACGGCAACTCCACCTTGACC
>Ga0326513_10002433_pt1 | contig 13775 bp, 9 predicted proteins | sample 2_2465_0518_D_FD_203654 | JGI IMG/M metagenome (GOLD analysis project Ga0326513, IMG submission 203654) | Bovine rumen microbial communities from UC Davis, California, United States - 2_2465_0518 | ecosystem: Host-associated > Mammals > Digestive system > Stomach > Rumen | place: USA: California...
TTAGAACTTCAAGTTTACACCGAAAAGGACTGTACGCGGACGTGGGTAGTAACCATAGTCGATACCGGTCACCCAACCAGCGTTACCATAACCGATTTCAGGATCCATGCCGTCATACTTGGTGAAGGTGAAGGCATTCTGTACCTGTGCATAGACATGACACTGCGAGATGTACTTGCAGTTGAGCAGCTTGGCAAAGTCGTAACCCAGTTTGATACTGGAGATACGGAGGAAGTCGCCGTCCTGAATGAAGAGATCAGAGAACTGATAGTTGATATTGGTGTTGGTGACACGAGGAATCTTGTTGCTCGTACCCTCACCCGTCCAACGTTCGAGAATCTGAGTGGTGTAATTGGCTGTTGTGGTACCTACGTTACGATAGGTCTGCACAATCTTATTGCCCGTCTGACCATTGGCCTGGATGGAGAAGTCGAAGTTCTTCCAGTCGAAACCGATGGAGAAACCGTAAGTGAAGTCGGGCATACCGTTGCCCAGGTTCACCTTATCAGACTCGTTGATGAGTCCGTCGTGGTTGATGTCGTAGTACTTCACGTCACCAGGCTGTGGGTTGGCTTGCAGCACACCATTACCAGCAGCAATCCAATCGTTGATTTCCTGCTGATTCTGGAACAGACCGGCGGTCTTGTAGCCCCAGAAATAACCGATGGGCTCGCCATTAGAGGCGCGGTAGAACTCGCCTGAGTTGTCATAGAGCACGGAACCGCTCTCACCGTGGATGATACCATCCTCGTTGGGGATGTTACCTACCTTATTCTTATTATAAGCGCCGTTGACGTTCACATTGTAACGGAAGTCCTTACCAATGCGGTCGTTCCAGCTCAGTCCGAGTTCAACACCCGTGTTCTTCACGTCACCGCCGTTGATATAGGGAGCACCGGTACCTACTGTTGCCAATACGGGAGGCTGTACGAGCCAGTCCTTCGTGGTCTTCACGTAGAAGTCGAAGTTCACATTCAGGCGCTGGTTGAGGAAGCGGGCATCGAAACCGACGTCGAACTGCTCAGAGGTCTCCCACGTGATGTCCTCATTACCCAGACGAGTAGGAACAGCTCCCCAGTTAGGAGCGTCACCGTCACTACCCAGTGTGGTTCCGAAATTATAGTAGTAGTTATTGTATGCCATAGGAGCCAGATACATGTAGTTACCGATGTTCTGGTTACCAACCTGTCCCCAAGAAACACGAATCTTGAAGTAGTCCATAATCTTTGTTACGGGCTCCATGAATTTCTCGTTAGTCATAACCCAACCTGCTGATACAGAGGGGAACCAACCAAAGCGATGACCTGGGGCGAAACGTGAAGAACCGTCGCAACGTAGGGTGGCATTGAGCATATAGGTCTCTTTCCAGTTCCAGCCGATACGACCAAAGTAGCTGACCATACGCTCCTCATCCCAAGGTGAACCGCTGACAGAGAGTCCGTTTTCCTGTGTCTTGGCAGTACCGTTGCTCAGGTAAGCATAGGCCCATGAGTCGAAACCATCACGCAGCGAACCGTTGGCACCATAGATGCTCTGTCCTTCTGTGCGATAAGTCTCGTAACCAATCATCGTGTCGAAGTGATGCTCCTTGATGTCGAAGTTATAGCTCAGCGTATTGGTCCATGTGATGCCGAAGCCGTCGCTCGCACTCTGCGAGACGTTGGTACGCGTATCTTGGTAGCTGTAGATAGAGAAGTGATACAGCGGAGTGAAGCTGCGATAGTTGTTAGAGTCGTACTTCACGCCCAGTGTAGTGCGGAACTTCAGGTTCTTGATAAACTCAAACTCGGCAAATGCATTGGCAGAGACCGTAAAGTTCTGTGTCTTGTTGTTATTTGTGGTCATCATCACACCGTAGGGGTTGCCATCGGCATTGAACCAGTCGCTGTCGGTGGTGTCATTGTATGGACTGCCGTACTTGCCATTGTCACTGTAGATAGGAGTGATAGGCGAAGTGCCGAAAGCTGCACGAAGTGAGTTGTTGTAGGCATTACCCACGCTCAAACCATTCTTCTTATAATATATTAAGGAGACCTGCTCACCAATCTTTAAGAAATTGTCAATAATCTGATATTCGGAGTTTACACGGAAATTGTAGCGAGAATAGTTTGATACATCCTTGCCACCAACAATACCTTCTTGGTTCATATAACCCATAGACACTGCGTAGTTGCCTTTCTGGCCACCACCGCTGACACTCAGGTTGGCGCTATACATGGCAGCATTGTTGACGAACATCTCATTTACCCAGTCGGTATCATAAACATTACCGTTGGCATCGAAGATGCTGGCATATTTCAATGAGCCGTCAGCATTCAGACCATACCAGTCGTAAGGAGCACCACCGGAATTGACATTCTGCTCGTCCATGATGGTCATATACTGCTTGGCGTTGAGCATCTTCATCTTACGAGGAGCGTTCTGCCAGCCGTAGTATGCATCGAAAGCGACAACCGAACGACCTTCCTTACCGCTCTTAGTGGTAATCAGCACAACACCGTTAGCTGACTGAGAACCGTAGATGGCAGCGGAAGCAGCGTCTTTCAGCACATCGATTGACTCAATATCGGCATTATTGAGCGTAGAGATATCACCGCGTACGCCATCAATAATGTACAAAGGACCGGAAGAACCTGTGGTACCCAAACCACGGATGTTGACTTTCAATCCCTCACCAGGCTGACCAGACTCAGAGATGATGGTCATACCAGGTGTCTGACCCTGCAGTGCCTGCAAGGGGTTCGTGGTGTTCAGCTTGGCAACATCATCACCTTTCACCTGAAGCGTGGCACCAGTGACCAGTTTTTTCTTCTGGACACCATAACCGATAACGACAACTTCATCGAGTGAAGCCCTGTCCTCATCAAGCGTGATGGTAAGAACAGATGCACCGCCGACTTTCACCTTCTTGGTGATGTAGCCGATGTAAGATACTACTAAGGTCTGACCCTCGTTGGCCTCGATCTTGAAGTTACCCTCAAAATCGGTAATCGTACCTCCCTGCACACCATCCACCTGGACAGTAGCACCGATGAGCGGTTCGTTGTCTGTTGACGAAACAACCGTTCCGGAGATAGTCTTGGCACTAAGAGCAGCCCCCATTCCCATTGCCTGCATCATGAACATGGCCATGACAAGGACAACAAATTTTAGAGATGTTTTACTCATAGTTACATTTGTTTTGGTTTGTAATAATTAAGAAAATTTTTTGCAAATATAATTATTACGCGCAAAACGGAGACGACAAAATGTTATTGAATGGGGTATAATTTGTTTTCAATAACTATTTTATCACATTCTTAGCGGATGTTTCGCGGATAACGAGCTGTTGGGGTACAATCTCTTTGTACACTGAAGGGTCGCCATTGATACTCTTCAGCAACAACTGGCATGCGGTGATACCCATCAGACGTGACTGGTCTTCGATAGCAGACATACGAGGCGTGACATAAGCTGCATGGACATCATCGGTGAAACCGATCAAAGCCACATCGTCGGGAATGCGAAGCCCACAATTCTTAATGGCCGTGAAAGCCGCAAAGGTGATAATATCGTTAAATGCCAGAATAGCATCAGGACGATTCTCTCGTTTTAACAATTGTTCAACAGCTTGCAACGCGACTTGGTAGTCTATCTTACCACAGATGACCAAATCGCGATCAATCTCAATATGATTATCACGCAAAGCCTCCAGATAGCCATGCTTGCGACGACGGACCATATCCAAATGGTTTGGACCTCCGATAAAAGCAATACGACGGCTGCCGGTTTCAATCAGATGCTGGGTGGCCAGCTGGGCTGCCTCATCGCCATTGGCCGTCACACTGGAGAAACGATCAGTCAAACAGGTACGACCAAAGAACACCAACGGAATACCCATCTCGGAAATCTCCTCAAAATGACTGTAGTCGGTCGTCGTCTGGGCCAGACAGGCTACGATGCCTTCAACATGAAGACCGATAAAATTGTCGACAGCCTGCTTTTCATCTTCAAAATCCTCATGACTGTTGGCACTAATCACACTATATCCGGCACGACGTGCCTCTTCCTCGATACCATCGAGAACTGCCGCATAATAATGGGTAACCAGATTAGGGACTACAACACCTATCATTTTTGGAGCCTCCTTACGAAGACTCTGCGCAAAAGGATTGGGACGGTAGTTCAGCTTCTTGGCAAGATCCTTCACACGCTGTTGCATTTCCTTGCCAATCTCAGGAGAACTGCGCAAAGCACGGCTGACGGTAGCAATGCTAACGCCCAGCTCAGTGGCCAAATCCTTCAACGAGGTACGATGTAGTTTCTTGTTATTCATGCTTTAGGTACTTTGCGGGAGCAAAGATAAGAAAAAAGCGGCAATCCCGCAAACGTTTACGTGAGTTTTTTTGCTTTTTCTGTTCCATTATAGCAAAAAACCACGTATCTTTGCAGCAGAATTCAGAATGAGTAATGAATAGTTGATAATAAGTTAGTTAGAAAAAGGGCTAAGAATGTCGTGAGACATTCTTAGTTTTTTTATTGCTCAAATGTAATATTCCGCAGAGTCAACAAGTCCCGCACGCAAAGCGTATTTAGTGGCCTCATGAACCGTATTGACTCCAATCTTTCGAAATATATTCTTACGGTGGGTATTGACGGTATGGAAACTGGAGAAGCGTTTCTCTGCAATCTCCTTAGTCGTCAGGCCTAACGCAATGTCTTTAAGGATTTCAGTCTCCGTACGCGTCAGTCTGATTTCTTCATCCACCCTACTCTGCTGCGGGGTAAGCAGCATCTCGGCCATACGCTGACAGATATAACGCTGATGGCGTCGGGCATACTGCAGACAATCACAAATCTCCTGAGAAGGCGACTCCTTGAGCAGAATACTGAAACGGGGACTTATAGCAATGGAGCGACGCACAAAATCTGCCGACAGGTCGACGCTAAACAAAAGCCACTGAACCAAGGGGAAACGCTGACTGAGGATTTCGAGCTCATCAAAATCGGTAATATCAAATAAGGTATAGTCAAGCACTACCACTGCATCGTCATGGAGCTTCAGCTGCTCTATCAGTTCTATCTTATCCTCCACTTGCCGACATTGGGTATCTTCCATGCGACTGCAATAATACAACATACCAGCACGGGTAATATCCTGTCTATCTGCTAATACTACATACATCTCATCACTACATTTGAACCACGCGCGTACATTAATATATAAATATGGGATATGTCATCAGTCAAAAGGAACTTCTGCCCAAAACAGCGAACCTTCGCCCAACTTCGACTCGAATCCGACCCTGCCACCAAGACTCTTCGCCATGCTACGGCATATACTTAATCCAAGTCCAGTACCCGGAACGAACTCATCGACCTTGACGAAACGGTCGAAGAGCCAGTCGTTACACAACTCCTCAGGTATTCCCTTACCTGTATCGCGCACCCAGACACGAAGCGTTTTACCATGCAGCTCATAACCCAACGTGATGGAACCATCAGAAGTGGACTTTACTGCATTATCGACATATTGGCTTACTATTTCAAACAAACGCTCACGGTCAGTAAACGGCTGCAGATCAGCACTGGAAGGCTGAAGAGCCAACTGGACACGCGAGCTATCTAATTGCTTGGAATAGCGGCCAATAATCTCCTCGAACATAGGTTTCAACTCAAAATATCTCTTCTTAACAGCATCACCACCTGACTCCAGCTTCGACATGTGAACCATATCGTCAAACAAACGCAACAGATGGGCATTATTCTGTCTAATCAGATCGATGAGTTGTTCGCGTTCTTCAGCAGATTGCGCCATCGGCAAGACTTCACTGAACCCGACAATAGCATTCAGCGGTGTGCGAACCTCATGACTGATGTTAGCCAGAAAGGCTGACTTCAGCCGATCACTCTCCTCTGCATGATTGCGGGCCTCTATCAACGCACTTTCAATTTCTTTCTGTTTATCAATACGTTGTGAAGTCCCAACCAAAGTCAGAGGCTTGCCTGTCTGGTCGCGCTTATCGACCGTAGCATACAGTTCACCCCAATAGGTCTCATCACTATGTAGTATCCGTATCTGGTATTGAAGATGACACTCATCTATCCTACCCGCTATCACATCGTCCACAGCACGCCTTAACTGGGTCGCATAAATCGGCAACATCATATTGAAGACGGTCTCCACACTACATGCGGGGGGAAAGACTACCGTATCAGTAGAATCACGATAGTCAGTCTCAAAAGTCACGGTAAGTGTAGGGATATCCAGACGCCATATACAAAGCCGCAGGGCTTTGAGCACAAGTTCATATTCGATGGTATGACGTTTTATCTTTTCCAACTGGGCCAAATCGGCTTTCAAGGAATGTGCCTGACGTTTCTGGACAAACAACAGCACAAGCGCCAAGGCGACGATAGGAATTCCTATCACCCATGCCAGGATATCGAACCGCATGATGGTCCCCAAATCCAAGAGGAATAATGTACTCACTGTCACCATTCGGTTAAGTTTTACTTGTGCTTGCGCAAAGTTACACAAAAGATTTGGATTAGCAAAAATAAATTCATATTTATTTTGTGTTTTGATTCGTTTGCACTAACTTTGCACCATATTTCATACATCTACATTAATGGCACAACAATTTGAAATCATCGCAAAGACCTTTATGGGACTTGAGCCCGTCTTAGCGAAGGAGCTGGCGCAACTGGGCGCAAACGACATACAAGTAGGGCGTCGAATGGTATCTTTTACAGGAGACAAAGAACTGATGTATCGCGCCAATTTCCAATTGCATACCGCAATACGTATTTTAAAACCCATCAAGCACTTCAAAGCATTATCGGCCGATGATGTCTATGAAGGCGTCAAGGATATCAACTGGACTGACTATATTGGACTGGACAAGACCTTTGCGGTTGACTCTGTTGTCTTTTCAGAAGAATTCCGTCATTCGAAATTCGTAGCTTATAAGGTGAAGGATGCTATTGTCGACCAGTTCCGTGAGAAAACGGGACAGCGCCCCAATATCAGCGTATCTAATCCTGACATAAGACTGAATATCCATATCGCTGAGGATAAGTGCACACTATCGCTTGACTCTAGCGGTGAAAGTCTGCATCGTCGTGGTTATCGCCAGGAATCCGTAGAAGCCCCGCTAAACGAGGTGTTGGCTGCTGGCATGATTCTCATGACAGGATGGCAAGGCGACACTGACTTCATTGATCCCATGTGTGGCAGCGGAACATTGCTGATAGAGGCTGCCCTGATAGCCCACAACATGGCCCCAGGACTGTTCCGTAAGGAGTATGCCTTTGAGAAATGGCCTGATTTCGACGCAGAACTGTTTGACAAGATATACAACGATGACTCTCAAGAGCGTGAGTTCCATCACCACATCTATGGCTACGATGTGGATATCAAGGCTGTCAACACAGCTCGTCTTAATGTAAAGGCTGCCGGTCTTACCAGCGACATTACTATTGAAGAGCGTGACTTCAAGGATTTCACCCAGCCCAGGGAAAAGAGCATCATGGTGACAAATCCTCCTTACGGAGAGCGCATTTCCACTCCTGATCTGCTTGGTACCTACAAGATGATTGGCGAGCGTCTGAAGCACCAGTTTACAAACAACGACGCCTGGATTCTCAGCTATCGCGAAGAGTGCTTCGACCAGATCGGTCTCAAGCCTAGCATCAAGATTCCCGTTTTTAACGGCAGTCTAGAGTGCGAGTTCCGTAAATACCAGATTTTCGACGGCAAGATGAAAGACTATCGCTCAGAAGGTGGCGTTGTGAAGACGGAAGAAGAAAAGCGCCAGATGGCCGAAAAACGTCGCTTCAAGCAGAACCGCGACTTCAAAAAGCGTCTTGACGAACAAGAAGAGAACGAAAGTGCTGATATCCGTAACTTCAAATTCCATTCTTTGGAGAAAAAGGAGGATAGAAGGGAAAGGACTGACTGGAAAGAGAGGACTGACAGAAGAGGTGACAAAAAACCTTTCAATAAGAGCGGACGCAGTTTCGATAAAAAGGGCGGGCGCGGCTTTGACAGGAAGGAGGGACGTGACTTTGGCAAAAAGAATAGGAGATTTGGCGATGATGATTAAGCACCTATTCACACTCATGTCCTTGCTAACTATATCTTGTCTCCCCATGACTGCCCAAGAGAAGAAACTCTTCACTCTGGAAGACCTTAACTTCGGAGGCAAGAACTATCGCAACCTGCTTCCACAGAACATGTGGCTAACCTGGTGGGGCGACCAACTGATGTTCCAAGACGCAGAGGAAGGTGGCATGATTGATGCGACAGGAGAACGTACGACACTCTTCACACTAAAGGAGATTGGAGCAGATTTCCATTCTGCATTTTCGGCACAATACCCCTATCCTAACGAATCGCTAGTACTGCTCCAGAACAGTAAACAACGCATACTTTACGACTGGAAGCAGAAGAAAACCATTTGGCAGCAGACCTGCAAAGGCGAGACGAACAGCAACTGGAACAGCCAATCACGAGCTGTAGCCTATGTCAAAGATCATCAGCTCTATGTTCGCACCACTAATGATGAGGAGCGACAGCTGACTACCGATGGTAGTCGCAACATCGTCTACGGACAAAGCGTACATCGTAATGAGTTTGGTATCAATGAAGGGCTCTTCTGGAGTCCTGACGGACAACGGGTAGCGTTCTATCGCATGGACCAGTCAATGGTCGCAGATTATCCACAGGTCAATATCTTCCCTCGGGAAGCCACTTATGAGCCTGACAAGTATCCGATGGCCGGTGATACCTCACATCAGGTAACCGTAGGCGTATACGACCTGAACACCCAGCAGACGGTATACCTCAACGCTGGAGACCCCACGGACCGCTATTTTACCAACATCGCTTGGGCTCCTGACGGACATACCGTCTATATGTTTGAACTGAATCGCGATCAGAACGATTGTCGCCTGAATAGCTACGACGCCACTACGGGAAAGCACATCGCAGAATTGTACCGCGAAAGCCACGAGAAATACGTAGAGCCCCTGCACCCTATCCTTTTCCTGCCATGGGATAACAACAAGTTTATCCTGCAAAGCCAACGCGACGGATATAACCACCTGTATCTTTATGACAAGGAAGGAAAACTCATCAAGCAATTAACCAGCGGTCAGTGGGTGGTACAAGACGTTCTGGGATTCAACGAGAAACAGAAGAAGATTCTCATCACAAGTAACGAGGCTAGCCCGATACAACATAACACCTATGCCGTAGACGTAAAAACAGGACGCCGCACCTTGCTTGACAACGGACGTGGATCGCACCATGCCGTCTTGTCAGCAAGTGGACAGCTCTTCTACGATAAATACACAGAGCCTGAAGTACCACGCAACATCGACATCGTCAACGTTAAGACTGGTAAGACGACCCGACTGCTGACAGCGGAAGACCCTTGGAAGGAATACACACAGCCCATCTTCGAGAATGGTACCATTAAAGCTGCCGATGGCACTACAGACCTCTATTTCCGTATGGTTAAGCCACACGACTTCGACCCTACCAAGAAATATCCTACCATCGTCTACGTCTACGGGGGGCCGCATGCGCATAATGTGGAGGCCGCATGGCATTGGTACAGTCGCTCATGGGAGACGTATATGGCACAGAAGGGCTATGTACTGTTTATTCTCGACAACCGAGGAAGCGAGAATCGTGGTCGCAACTTTGAGCAGGCCACATTCCGTCAATTAGGACAGATAGAGATGCAGGATCAGATGAAAGGCGTTGAGTTCTTAAAATCACTGCCTTATGTGGACGCTAATCGTTTGGGCGTACACGGCTGGTCATTCGGTGGATTTATGACTATCTCACTGATGCTTAACTACCCTGACGTCTTTAAGGTTGGCGTAGCTGGTGGCCCTGTCATCGACTGGAAGTGGTATGAGGTGATGTATGGCGAACGTTATATGGACACCCCTCAGAGCAATCCTGAGGGGTATGCCAAGACAAGCCTCATCGACAAAGCCAGGAACCTGAAAGGCAAGCTACAGATCATCACGGGCTACAACGACAATACCGTAGTTCCACAACACAGTCTGTCGTTCCTCGACGCCTGCATCAAGGCTGGAACACAACCTGATTTCTTCGCTTATCCTGGCGAGGAACACAATATGCGAGGCCACGCTTCTGTCCATTTGCACGAACGAATCACCCAATACTTTGAAGACTACTTAAAATAAGACTATGAAAGAAGAACAAATCCTTGTCCGCATCACTGGCCAAGACCGCCCAGGTCTTACGGCTTCCATCATGGGCATCCTCGCCAAGTATGACACACAGATTCTGGACATCGGTCAGGCCGACATCCATTCCACGCTATCGCTAGGCATACTCGTCCGCATGGATGAGATGAAGTCGGGACTGGCCATGAAAGAGCTATTGTTCAAAGCCACTGAGCTGGGGGTCAATATTGGTTTCTCACCCATTTCCGACAGCGAATACGAGGATTGGGTGGGCCATCAGGGCAAGAATCGCTATATCCTCATGGTGCTGGGTCGCCAGTTAGAGGCCAAACAAATAGAGGCTGCCACACGTATTCTTGCTGACCAAGGACTGAACATCGACTCCATTCTACGTCTCACAGGTCGTAAAAGCATTAAGAATCCAGGCAAACACGTTCGCGCCTGTATCCAGTTCTCACTGCGTGGTGAGCCTATGAACCGTCAGGAGATGCAGTCGAAGCTGATGAAACTGTCGCAGGAAATGGAGATAGACTTCTCGTTCCAAAAAGACGACATGTTCCGTCGTATGCGCCGACTCATATGCTTTGATATGGACTCTACGCTCATCCAGACAGAATGTATTGACGAGTTGGCTGAGCGTAATGGCGTAGGAGCTGAAGTACGCGCCATCACTGAAAGTGCCATGCGTGGCGAGATAGACTTCAAAGAAAGTTTCACCCGTCGTGTCTCGCTCCTTAAAGGTCTGGACGTCAGCGTGATGCAGGATATTGCCGAGCACTTGCCTATCACAGAGGGTGTGGACCGACTGATGAATGTTCTCAAGACTTGTGGCTATAAGATTGCTATTCTCTCCGGCGGATTCACCTACTTTGGCGAGCATCTGCAACGTAAGTACGGCATCGACTACGTCTATGCTAACGAACTGGAGATTGGCGAGGACGGCAAATTGACAGGTCGCTATGTAGGCGAGATTGTTGACGGACATCGTAAGGCTGAATTGCTGAAACTCATCGCACAGGTGGAGAAGGTCAACCTGGCTCAGACCATTGCCGTAGGTGATGGAGCCAACGACCTGCCCATGATCAGCGAAGCTGGTCTGGGTATCGCCTTCCACGCAAAACCCCGTGTGGTAGCTAATGCAGAACAGAGCATCAACACAATAGGACTCGATGGGGTGCTCTACTTCTTAGGTTTTAAGGACTCTTACTTAGGTGAACAAGGAAAACTTTAAAAAGTAAAAAGGTAAAAATCATAAAAGATGAAGATACTATTGTTAGGAAGTGGCGGCCGCGAGCACGCCTTGGCATGGAAGATTGCTCAAAGCATCAAATGTGAGAAACTGTATATCGCGCCAGGTAATGCCGGAACCAGCAATTGTGGTGAAAACGTGGAGATGAAAGCTGATGACTTTGAGGCCATCAAGCAATTCTGCGTGGAGAAGCAAATCGGCATGGTTGTTGTTGGTCCAGAAGACCCATTGGTAAAAGGTATCTATGACGATTTCAAGGCTGATGCCAGAACAAAGGATATCCCAGTCATAGGTCCGTCAAAGGCCGGTGCTGTGCTGGAAGGCTCGAAAGATTTTGCCAAAGGATTTATGCAGCGCCACCAGATTCCAACAGCTCGCTATGAGACCTTCGACGGTGAACATCTTCAGGATGGTTTAGCGTTTCTGGAGACCTTAGAAGCCCCTTATGTGCTTAAGGCCGACGGATTATGTGCAGGTAAGGGTGTACTCATCCTCCCCACTCTCGAAGAAGCCAAGAAAGAGCTGAAGGAGATGCTGGGTGGTATGTTTGGCAATGCATCAAGTCGTGTAGTCATCGAAGAATTCTTGAGTGGCATAGAGTGCTCCGTCTTTGTGTTGACAGACGGCGACCACTATCAAATCCTGCCAGAAGCCAAGGACTACAAGCGTATTGGCGAACATGACACTGGTTTGAATACTGGAGGTATGGGCTCAGTAAGTCCTGTCCCCTTTGCCACCAAAGAGTGGATGCAAAAGGTAGAAGACCGTATTATCCGTCCTACCGTTAAGGGTCTAAAGACTGAAGGCATCGACTATAAGGGCTTTATCTTCTTCGGACTGATTAACGTGAAAGGCGAGCCGATGGTTATTGAATATAATTGTCGAATGGGTGATCCAGAGACAGAGAGTGTCATGCTGCGTCTGAAGTCCGACATCGTCGACTTGTTTGAGGGAGTTGCCAAGGGCGACCTGAATCAGCGTGACATCGCGTTTGATGAACGAGCTGCCGTCTGTGTTATGCTGGTCAGCGGTGGTTATCCTCAAGAGTACAAGAAAGGTTATCCCATCACAGGCATTGAGCAAGTAGAGGGTAGCATCGTCTTTCACGCAGGAACAACCGTGAAGAACGGACAAGTAGTAACCAACGGCGGACGTGTCATTGCCGTTTCATCTTATGGCAAGGATAAGGCAGAAGCATTACAGAAGTCATTCGAGGAAGCTCAGAAAATTCAGTTTACCGACAAGTATTTCCGTCGTGACATTGGTGCAGACTTGTAAATGAGGAAATTAGCCCAGAACAAAGTCTCAGAGAGTAGGTGGACACTACCCCTCGCTGCATTGTATACAGTGGGGGTTTGGTTGTTATACGGATTAGTACGAGACGAATTATGGCTGCAATTTGCACTTCTGGCAGCTACCAGTTTCCTGATGATGCAACTCAACAAGTTGCATGTTCTCATCCGAATCTATTCACGCATGGTGAGTAGCACTTTCCTAGTCCTATCTTGCTGTGCCTGTTTCCTTTTCCCTGTTGTCAACGAAGCCTTAGCAAGCGCTTTTATTGTACTCACTTACATCCTGTTGTTTACAAGTTATCAAGACAAAGAGGCAACAGGAAAGGTGTTCTATGCATTCTTGTCATTAGGAATAGCTAGTATAGCCAATGTGCATACGCTCTTTTTCGTTCCTGTATTTTGGGTGTTCCTAGCCAAAAATCTCAGTGTATTGTCATGGCGCACGTGGTTTGCATCTATTCTTGGACTACTTACTCCCTATTGGTTTACTGCTGCATGGCTTTTAAGTGTTAATAGCCTTGAAAGTCTGCTAGACCATTTAGCTCAACTCCTTGAATTTCATAAACCATTCGACTTAACATCAATTCCTATCGAAGCGCTTGCTACCTATTGCCTGATAAATATATTGATGTTCATTGGCATAGTTCATTTCATCCGAAAGAGTTATGCAGAAAACATACGAACTCGCATGTTCTATACCATATTTATATGGATGGGGCTCCTCTCTGCCAATGTTCTTGCCATTCAGCCACAACACTATGATCTGCTTATACGCATCATGATTATCAACACGGCACCGCTAATCGCTCACTTCTTTTCACTCACCTCAACCAAGGTTACTAATGCGACTTTCTATATACTCGTCGCTGTGACATTTGCACTTACGGCATACAACGTATGGAATACATCATCTCTCTTCTGATTAGCTATGGCTATTGGGGCATGCTCATCACAGCTTTTGTAGCAGGCTCATTCTTCCCTTTCTCCAGCGAAGCAGTCATGACAGGATTACTTGCTGCCGG
>Ga0326513_10002434_pt1 | contig 13770 bp, 27 predicted proteins | sample 2_2465_0518_D_FD_203654 | JGI IMG/M metagenome (GOLD analysis project Ga0326513, IMG submission 203654) | Bovine rumen microbial communities from UC Davis, California, United States - 2_2465_0518 | ecosystem: Host-associated > Mammals > Digestive system > Stomach > Rumen | place: USA...
TATGTTTGTCTCCAACTCGTGCCGACTTTTACACCTTTGTAAGCTTGTTGCCATCTCAATCTGGTCTACGAGATAAAATTTTCCAATGGTATTCAAACTGTCAAGGCCCATCAATTACTTTCTCTACTTTACAGATGTATCAATACCTACACATCTCATCATTTGCTATTGGGTACCCAGCTCTTGAGTACCTCTGTCAAGTTTCCTTGTTTTCATAGTAGGCTATTCCATCATACCAATTCCAATCTTCAACTCACCATATCTCTGGTCAGCTATTCTCTATGTCTATAGGTCGATGTTCCTCTGTAGTTTCTCAATGATAAATTTTCTTAAGCTCTGCCATTGCTATTAACTTACCATATAAAGATTAATGAATAGCCACACGAAGAATAATGTTGTGACTACACACGTAGTAAACAATCAATTAACTACTCGCCAATCCCAAAGCCTTTTCATCTCTATTCTGTAGTATAAAATAAATACGCCCAAGCACAGAATGCTATTACAAATATTACACTAGGTGTAGCATATCAATTCCGTGCCGACAATACACCAACAAATAAACACATCAATCAACAAAACAAACACACTCGCTTATTAATATTTCGTTCACTCATACAATAATAGTTAAGAAATAAAACAAAGGGACTACATAGTAGCCCCAATAAATGCCAACATAAATATGATAGTTCATATTCAACCGCATATCTTTAACCATTGTGGGCTTTGTTTTCTAAAGCAAACCACTGTAGCCATAATCTGTAACGCCCAGATTACCAAGCCTAATAAAAGATAAACTGCTTCCATTATATATAATTATGAAATAAAAACTCGTTAATGCAGAGGAGCTTGCTTGTCTAGTTACTCCTCTGCTTTCATCAAAAAAGTGGGACTTGAACCCACCATTTAGAAGGCCATTGTCCAATAGCTCATTCTAAATGTATGCCCGAAAAAAAAGAAAGTTTCTTAGCCATCTACTGGATTTGCACCAGTGAACCGAGGTTTTGCAGACCTGTCCATTAACTACTCTGGCAAGATGGCATAGACAAGGGGCTACCTAGAAAGCCCCCTGTGTTCCAGCAAAGATTTATATTTTATCTCACTCGTCCCAAATAGAAAACGAGAAAAAGATAAAGAAGTAATTTTGCTGTTCTTTAATGGCATCCAGCGTTCCAATTATATTTAGTCTTTATAAGTGTAGGAATTATAACCAACCGCTCCAAAGGGGAACATATATAGCTTTATGTCTAAATTTACCGTATAGGACAACTATTTTATGCTGTAAAGACTAAATACAAAGCTGTTCTTTAATGGCATCCAGCATTCCAATTGTTAAATACCTCCATCATGGTCAATGATTTAAAAATTGACCCTGTTTTGACCCTGTTATATAGAAATGGCAGTTACTCTTTGTCTCGCATCTCAGTTATTTTAATATTATCTATAGAGAAATAAACCCTTCATATTCTGTTCCAGTCTTTTATAAGAACTGGCATTAATTTTTTCTTATTAATCATTCAAATTTTCTGAATGTATTTAATAATGTTTCCTAACGTAAAGTGTTCCATATCATATATATCATATCTATACCTAACATAATCCAATCTCTTAAACCTTTTATGTCACAGCTCTCATACCGTTACTATCAATCATTTATCCGCAAGCCTAATAGCCTTATCTAAACAATCATAAGCACTTCAGTATGGGTCTAAATCTATTATGTCAAACCTGTCTCACGCAAGCCACAGTTCAGTAATTAATCTTTCAGCATCTTCGTGATACTCACAAGGGATATTCTCATCTTTATCATTGCTATAAACATTACAATCACAATTATTGGCTCGTCGCATATTTTCTCAGCAATATAAATCTAATACAGATGTTGGCTTTATGATACTCATAAATTGACCATTGGCTTTGTACTTTTCCCCAAGGTGTTCTTTATTATAAGAGCCACTCTTCTTTCATATTCTTTTTAGTTTTATATTAATAGCCACGCTGGTTCTGTTATGTTTTTCAGCCATCTCACTTATTGACAATCATTGCTGTTTATCCATAATTAATTCCTCTACCTCTTCATCTGTTCGCCTTCTTGGAATAGACTTGGTATACATAATCATTATTCTTTATAGATTAAATAATAAACTACTCAATTAACCCCATTATATTTACCTGCATCCACCTTCTTTCATTGTCTTCTAAGTTCATTATACCTCCTTCACTGGCTGTGCTCATCATCAAAGCTTTCATACGTCCTTTTGTCAGGCAATATTGTCTTTGTCATTTGTCCCATTTATATATTGATTATCATTTAAAACCGTAGGATTATAATCTGCATCAACATTCCATCTAATGAGTGCTTGATAATAGGTAATTATCGGTCAGCTTGATACTTGGACACCTCATTCAGTCTGTCGCCCCTGTTCTAATCTATTATTCACATCCCTAATTAACTTGTCTAAATTGGTATGCATTAGTACATCATATTCAATAGCTGGATATGGGGCCAGCTCCTTTTCCTCTGTCTGTAGAGGAACAAGTATATCTTCTACTACTGTGCTACCGTTCATAATTTGTTCACGCTTTGTAACCATTGCTATTTGTTATAAGAATTAAAAAGTGCCAACTGTGCTTCAACAAACTCGTAATCAAACTCCAATTCATCTTTAATCTCCTTGTTATCAATGTCATTTATTTTGTCTTCTAGTTCATCTAATGTTCTGTAATAAGCATCCCTAATAACCTTGGCCTCAGCTGGCTTATAGGTTATATCTATTCTGAATGGGTCTGGGTCATAGTCATCCTCTATTGGTCTATGCCTTTTAAAGGTGGGTGTCTGTGGTTTATTAATTCAATTCAACTCATCCTGTTCCCTTTTCTTTTCTCGTGCTTGTCTCTTTACTATCTGTGCCTTTAATACCCTAAGCTGTCTTGCCTCTTCCCATTCATCGCCAACCATTATAGCATCTTCTTTGCTTAATCAACGACTAATTCTACATCTATACACTTCTGGTGATGGCTTAGGTCAGTCAAACCTATCATACCATTCCATTTCATATTGAAACTTTCAAGTACGCTTAATAGTTCCCATTAATTTTTTAATGAACGTGTTCGGCCTAACTAACTTATTCCAATCTCATTGTGGATTTTCCCTTACCTTATTATAGAACACAGCGAAAGAAACTTTTGTACCACCTGTTGTCTTATAGAAGGTGAAAGCCAAATCCCTATTAGTAACCTTTTTCTCTCACATCACCATTGGTTAAGAACTAAAAACAAATATAATATAACAATTTTTATTTCAATTTCAAGTGATTTATACAATTAAATTGTATAGCCAGATTATTCATTCAATAATCCAATACAATGCTACAAGTAGGATAATACCAAATACGATACTCTCCAGTTCTTCCCTATCTTTTGTAGCAAGCCTTCTAAAGAAGGAGAAAATCCGATAAGACATTAATCTAATTCATAATAAGAATAAAATATAAATTTTTTAAATGCCCGAGCTAATAAGTAGCACGCAATACCATAGGGTGCTAATCAAGTTGCCCACTCTGCTATCAATATACATCAAGCAACCCTCAGCACTCTATAGAAACAGTCAGCTATTGGACATTGTCCCCTCTCTACTGTACTCTTTTTTTCCTTATCTATAGGATAGAACAGAGCATTTTGCCCAGCTACTCATAGTCGGAACAATGTTAATATCATTAACAATCATTCCATAAGTTATTAATTAACCAATTAAATCTGCTAATGTTTTGTCATTTCTTTTAGCCTCAAGTATTTTTTCAAACGCATTCTGTTGTTCAGCCAAACCATCCAATGTTTCTTGGTCGTTCTGTACTATACCAACAGACAAACCAAATCCTCATCTATAAAAGTCTGCCTCATCCTCTTTCATCTCTGTGTTCTCAATCATCATATTGATTAACTTTTCATTCACAATAATGTCTAAAGCATCTTCTAACTTTTCCTCTGTCCAATCTTCTCATTCCATCATTCTTTCTTTATACAGGTCTAAACATTCTCTTACTGTCCCTAATGCCATAGCTTTAAACTTACCTAAACGATAGGCATTTTCTCCAGCATCCGATAGGTCAGCAAAGAAATGTTCTGCGTCTGTTAAAATGTTTAATCTATCAGCGATAGATAAAGTGTTTTTTTCTGCCATTATATAATAATTAATAAATAAAAACATTAATCAGTAACATCAAAATAATATTTACCCTCTTCTCAATCAAACACATCTAATGCATAGCTGTGTACTCTCTCCCATAGATAGCTATATCTCCTTGCTAATGGTTCATCAACAGGACCGTGTTCGTGTATTTTCCAATTCAAACACATAGATAATTCAGCTACCATCTTAACATCATCGTGTCGTTTCTTAAATAGGTCTCTATACACCTCTTCAATTTCTACATCGCCGTTTGTCTCAGCATCTGTAAAAACCTCCCACACATCTGTGGTAAACTTGAAGCCAGTCTTTGCTTCTAAATCTTCTTTGTATCCCATATTATATATAATTAATAAATAAAAACTAATTAAGCAAAATCTCATAGATTTAATATACACACTCACTCATAATTCCCCTCTTCGTCTGTCTCTCTGTCCTCTATTATCTTAATCTTATCTGGAACTAATACTCTCTTATTAGAATGTAAATTGAACATAACCTCAACATCTCATCTCTCATCACATTCGTTCAGTAGTTCAATAAGTTCTCCTACGGTCATTGTTATATTGGTTAAGAATTAAAAACTTTTAATGTGTTGCTTTCAATTTCTCTACATTCTTCTACCCACTCTTCAAAATCGTCCTCTGTATATCAACGCCATACAGATATAAGATTAGTTCAATCTGTTAGATAACACGTTCAAGGCTGTAAATAATAGTCGTAGTCTTCTGTTATATATTCCATAGGTATATCTTTCCATTGTCTAATATAATAATAATCATTCTCTGAGATAGCAAACTCATTAAGGCGATAATCTTTTTGTAGATAATATATCTCTTCAACTGTCATAACCTCACTTGTCGCACTCTCATAAAACACATTAAACTTTTCCATTGTTATATTGGTTAGTAAATAAAATAACCTTCTTTAATTGGGCAGTCTAATATCTCCTTAGCTGGTACAACTATTAGTTCTGTACCATCATCCATAGCAATTTGTACCCAATTTTCAAGCTCTTTTACATCATTAAAATAATCCATATCATATTCATTCATCATTCAATCTTCTATGCGATGTGTAACCATATCGTCATCATCATCAGCATTCTTTCATCTATAAACCCAAGTTTCTCATACAGTCTTTTCAATCTTAATCATTTCTCTGTTGTTTAAGAAGTAAATCTTGTTTTATTATTATTTCGTTTTGTGTATCCTTATCATCAAAGGATACCTTTTCTATTGACCACCAACATTCTCAATCTTCTACCCTACAAGGTATCTTATCCCCATTAACATTAACTAAGTTAAAGTCCTCTAACTGTTGGTTAAATCTGTATAGGGCTAAGTCCTTCCTTTCATAATACCAAGCTGTCTGTTCCCATCAATCATCAAACTTGACTACATACATTTTAATATTGGTTAAGAATTAAAACTAAACTAAAACATTTCAATCAAAATCAGTTAAATGGCTATTCCATCTTTCACAATTCTTCTTTATATAATTCTTTAAATAAGATGCTACAATAGCTGTCAGATAATCTACACAAGTATCTCAATAGATAAAGCCCTTATCCATTTCTTCTTCTTGGTCTATCTCTTTTATACAATCTAATAATACATATTGTCATAAATAGCTCTGAGTATTTATCCATTCATACATCTCTTCTTCTGAAAATGTTTTGTTGCTGAAATGTTTTTCAGCCCCTTCTTTTATTTTATGAAGCATTGTTATATTAGTTAAGAATTAAAATAACTTTGTATCTCCATAGCTCTATCATACATCTCTCACAATTCGTGAGCAAAGTCTTCTGGAGTACCATATCACCAAGAACAATCTCGGCTAACCACAGCACTAAATCATTCCTTTCATTCTATATTTACATAGTAAGAACATATAATGTAGCTACCACTTTCTTCCGTACATACATCAAAGTCTAACGCTCAATCAAATAAATCATAACTAACATCGCTATACATAGCACGTGTTTCATATATACTATCGGGATTAATATCTCTCCCTTTAGCCCAATCAATTAGCTCATTAACTTTTTCTGCTTTCATCTTACATTTTTATTAAAGGATAAATCACATAGAAGACACACCTCCTCAAACATACGCAAGTCTCTCTTACTCTCTGCCGTAATAAGGCCATACCAAAGCAATCAATGTTCCTCAGCACAGTCCATTCAATAGCTTTCTCAATCATCTATAAACCAAATGTCATTGTCTTCAACAACAACCTCAGCTGTTGAACCTTTCTTCCATTCTATCTTATCAATGTAGATAGGATAGCCATAGTCATCGCCACATTCCATAGCTCACCAATAGGCATCTTCTATGGTGTCGTAGCTCTCATATGGTTGTTCGTTACAATCAACAACCACATACATTGTACTTTTCATTTTCATTTATATTAAAAAATAAAAAACTAATCTTCATCTCTGAACAGATAGCCATATCAATTGTTGTCAGCCCAACTACTTGCTCGTTCTTCTAAGTCTCAATACTCTCACATTCATAGAGGATAACCTCTCTGTTTCTCTATTATAAATTCAAATCTCGCTAATAAGTCTTCCTTAGTTGGATACACACCTCACATAGATTTTGTTAGTTCATCTACTGACATATCAACTAATCTGTTTCTGAGGGTTTTAATAACCTCCAATGCCTCATCTCACGTTGTAATTGTGTCTAAGTAATACATTAAATCTCAATCGCTTTCTTCCCTTAATATCTTCCTTATCATATCAAAATAGCTACTAATATGTTGTCTCATTTTACTATTAGTTAATAGCTAAAAGTTCATAGGTCAAAAATTATTCTATCATCTCTTGTTCCATTCTCATCTTCATCTTCATAAAAGTCTCGGTTATTAGAGGCTGGTATTGTCTGCTGACACAGCGACACTGGGTCATAGTATTGTAGCTCAACCTCAGCATTCTCATTAAACTCTTTCAAGTTGTTAATCAATTCCTTTACTGTCATTTTCTTTTTTTGTTATTAGATAAATTAACCTCATTTCAATTCTTATCTACTACATTCTCGTGTCATATAAAATCCATATTATACCATTCTTCTCATTCAGAATAGCAATGTTCGCACTGTCGTGGGAAAAATGCTTGGTCTCAAACCAATTCTATTGCCCCATATTCTTCAATTTCCTCTCAACAACAAGGGCATATTCACATATAAGTTCTCATTCTCTAATAATTAAAAGATAAAAAAGAGCTGGCATAGGTGAGAGCAGAGGCCGACAAAAACAGCAAGATAAAATTATATTGAATGAACACTACAAAACAAACAACAACAATTCCTCTACCCTCATTTATGCCAACTCCATATGTAATTAGCGAAATGAATAGGACATAAATGTCCTAAATAAACTAACAACCTACCAAGAAAATGAAAAAGCGATAGGCTATTAGCTTATTTAGGACACCTACTTATAGTAGGCATACACCTTACTCCTATCATAATCTTTTATTTTTTCTATTCAGCTTGTCAAAAAGTTAATCAACTTTACAGCAACACCATTTCAATCTCGGCAATTGCCATCATCTTCTAAGTCTTCACTACACCTATGGGCTAATTCAATAGCCATTTCAATAGGTCTATCACTCTCAAACTTAGGCACTGAATAACAACAAGTAGCACAATCCATACAACCATCAGCACGAGCGAATAAACTATCATTATTACACCACCAATCTTCATCTTCGTGGTTGCTATCTACTATACTATCCCAACTCCAATATTCATATTGATATATTCTAAACTCTCATTCCTCAACTGCCAATATCACATCTCGGTTATCTACATAACCAAGATACATATAGTCCTCCTCTTTAATCATTTTATCTGGAATGTGATAGATACAATTATCTGTTATAGGTCTCATTTTCTTTTATCATTAAGATATAAAACTAACACCACATCATTGTAGCCCAATCTTCTACATACAAATAATCTCAGTCCTCATTACTCCAAGCCATTCGCTCTTGGTCATCTCATACTTTCATAGGTATATCATTATTTATTCCAAACATTTGTCTAACATAGCTCTCATCATATTGTGGTGAGGTAAATTCATAGAGGTGATAACCATAGTCATAGTCATCTTCTAAGTCCCTATTCAATGGGAAACTTGATTGACTAAAAAGGCTCGCACTACCAAAGTTACTTAATGTAGTCTGAACTACTGGCTTCTTTTTGTGTTCCTCTAATTGTGTCAGCAATCAATCACTCCACTTACAGAAAGCATCATATTCAATTAGCATATCTGTATATCTTCAATCAGAATTAACCTCACTTTCTGCTAACTCATTAGCCCTATCTCATAGTTGTTTCAAATATTCTTTTAGCTCTGGGTTTCATATCTTATCCTTTAATGTATCATAGTTATCATTCAATTCTTCTGTTATATCCACTCACAAATAGTCCAATATATTTTGATAGCTTGGTCTATCTGTTATGCTATCTATGTAGTCCTTATTTGTATCCAATAGAAACTCATAAAACCTTGCCTCACTTTCTTTCACCTTATCCAAATAATCTTTGTATCTATCCACTATGCTATCATATCATAGAGGGTTATCATATATCTCTGTTACAGCAACATCAATCTCAATGTTATATGGCTTGTAAAAATTGATACACCCTTTATAGTTTATCTTATCTCATTCATAACTTGTAACCACAGCCCAAGCTAATTGTCTTCAATCATTTAGCCCAAGCCTTGCCTTGTCATCTGTTCAACTCCAAAAGCACCCCATATGATGATGAGAATGTAGGATACAATTCCAATCTGCCATTTTCTCTCACCTCCTTATAAGCTCTTTTGTTAGCCATTCCATTCATTCTTTTGTTGTTTCTACATCTCCACTTGTTGTAGTCTGTCAAGGGAATAACATATCTGTCATTAGAAATGTTCCCTCTCCTGTTGGCTCAACCTTACACACTGCCAACCATTCTTGATTTGGATACTCCTTATGTAATGTTTTTATATGTTGAGAACACCAATCGTTAATCATTAAGATTATGCTCTCATTTGTATGAATGTTATTCAATCATACAAGGTCATTCATAGCCTTACGTTTTTCTTCTGTTTGCTTTGCTAAGTCGCAATCGCTTTTCATAACTTTCATTTTCTTATTTGTAATAAACTAAAAGATATAAATACAAGTTTTCCACACTCCCTCCTTTGTTTCTATATCGTAATCAAGATGCTCTCCTATCTCCAAATTAGATGGTGTGTAGTCCATACTATCTTTTACACACATCACCTTCAAATCTCAATCATACTTTTCTAATTCTTTTATAAGCTCTTTTACTGTCATTTTATTATTTGTAATAACTAAAAGCTTTCCAATGTGGCTTTTGGCTCTCCTCTCTTTCTGCCTGCCATTCTAAACATTGGTCATAAAATCTACCTAATGTTTCTCTTAGGTCATTATAGCCTCTAATCTCTCCTCGTTCAAAGTTTCAATCATCATAGCTATCCTCAAATGTTTCTATAAACTGCTGTATCAATACATCTTTTGGTGTGGTTACAGCACAGAAATAGTCATATGTATAATCGCTATCATTCTCATCGTAATACTCATCTGTGTCCCCATTATAATTAAAGTAGTCATCATATGGATACTCATAATCTTGCCTCCACTCATTAAAACTTTCCTCTGTGTTTCAATGATAGACAGCATCTTGCCACTCAGATAGCAAATCAATATTGTTATCTATATATTCGTCCATATATTCATAATCTAAAGGGTGATACCTTTCAATTTCTATCTCCTTTCAATTCCTTTTTAGGATTATATCACCATAGTCAGAATAACCTAACCTATAAACTTGTGAATGTGCTACTGTCATTTTCTTATCGGTTAGAAGATAAAACATAATTACTCATATCACATTGTAATTTCCAATATAGAGGTTTATTATTACACACATCACAGACTAAACTACCAACCATTCAAGCCATCATTAAAGCATTGTGAGCTATTGCCTTTTCTGTGCAGGCAACCTCTTGAACTGTGTTAGCATCTTCTGTGTAGCATTCCTCAAACCACCTATCTTTTTGGAAACCATAGAATGAGAAACATTGACTAATCCTTTTTACCATTCTCGTGTCAATTATTATCTGCTCATTAGAACAATCCTCAACAATTTGCTTTCTTGTTTCCAAGTTATCAAGAGCCAAGACAATTATATCATAGCCATTGATATTACTACTCCTATACTTTGATTTAACTATATCAATCTTTACTCCTGTCTGCTCTAATATCTGCTCTTGTAAAGCCTCCACCTTAAACATTCCAATATGTTTTTCTGTGTAGAATTGGCTTCAAGTATTTTCAATTTCCACCTTATCAAAGTCAATCACTTTGATATGTTCTATTCATTGTTTAGCCAAACAATAGACAGAATTGCTCCCAATTCCTCAAGCTCACACAACACACACCTTTAATTCTTTTCTCCTATCATTATTCTGTAAGCTTGTCTGTCTATCAAAACGGCTCTCACTATTCGGCTGTTTTAGTTTCATTGTTCTCAACTAACTCAGATAAAAAGCTTTTGATTGAAGGGTTATCCTCAATCCAACTATCCATCTCCAAATATTGTTTTATTTTTGGATACTGTTCTGCTAATGCTTTTCTATCCTCAACTCGTTCTCATTGCTCTTTGTGGTCGCACATTCGCCAAATATAATCTCTTAGCTTTGCTAATGGGTGTCTATCTGAATGATGTGTCCCTGTATCTCTTGAATTGTAACCATAAGCCCAACTAATCACCAAGTTAATCAATCATTTTAAATCGCAATCCCTTATGTTATTAGTTATATCCTCTTGCCAATTTCACCAACAAGGATTACCCCAACTTGTAGGTGTTCCAAATCAATGTGAAGAATAACCTAAGCATTTAACCTCCTTATTCTCAAAGTCAATACTTATCTTTATAGGTGATGCTGGATACTCACTATCGCTATCAGATGTATCTCTCACCATTCTCCAAGGGATACTAAGATAAATTTTCCCATTCGGACATAGCTCTAACTCTATATCTCTTTTCTTTAATTTCTCTTTCAATTCCTCCAATGTGTTCTGAGATTGAACTATCTCATTTCAACCTCTAACCATAGCCAAGTCAATTAACTTTGCTATAATTTCTTTTTCTATCCTTTGCCTCTCAGCCCAACCTGTATTTATCACATACAAGCATTTCATTCGTGGCTGAATTATATCTTGTTTCTTAGGAAATATAATCATTCCCTCCTCTGTGTCCTCATTCACAGCCTTAATTCTGAATGCTATTTCAATTACCTTATCTCATAGAGCATACCTTGTTGTTTCTGCTCTCACATCTAACTTACCAAAAAACTTATCGTTATCTTTTTCAAAAACGACAAGCTTGTTGTTATAAGCTTTGCTGAGATATATTCCTATCGGGTCAATTATAACATCGTCTAAAGCATAGATATACTTATTATCGCTATCTGTTCAGATAACTTTATAAGGTCAAACTATTTCTCTAAACTCATCTATCAAAATACCATTCCATTCACAGATAGCTTTGATACATTCCTCACTATCTGTTATTGGCTGTTGAGTTGTAGAAACACAATTTTCTTTTATACTACTCTCAACTTTCATTTCGCTTTTATTAACAATTTAAAAATGAAGGACTATCATAAGATAGCCCCTCGTAGCTACAAGGAACTATCCTTGTTTAATTTGTTTAGTTGTAATAACAATCTTTCCATTGTTATCGCTTGTCTCTAATGTGCTTTCGGGTGTATAAGCTAACCCATCTAATGTTCCTTCTTCATAATCAACATCTGCTCTGTTGAATACCTCTCTGATTGTTTCTCATTCAGAGAAAGAAACTGTCTTGTCATAAGCACCAGCTTTATAAATGCTAAGCTGTAAAGCATCTTCGTTAACTACTCTCATTTTCCTACAAATGAAAAAATAAAAAGCCCCAAAACAAACGGGGTTATAATAGCAACAGCTCTCGCCATCGCTATTCAAACCTCATTTATTTCCCTAATCTCTACACGCCCAATAAACATCGCAAGCTGAATATCAATCCATAAACCCAGAAGCATACAGCTTTGCTCACTCTAAAATCTGAAAGCTACCATTGTAAAGCAACCCTCAATCCATATTGTCCTCAATAGTCAATACATAAATGTATTGCCCTTTTGTATTTTCTACTCTCTCTATCTTAGCATCAACCCACCTATTGCTATTCTCTCGCACAACTTTAACTATGTTATCCTTTTTCATTTTATCATTTCATTACAAAATAAAGCATACCATATAATGTTCACGCATACACCACCAAGCACAAATGAAATGGAAATTTCCATTCAGCCTTGTGTAGAAACATTATCCCCAAAAATGAGATACAATTTAAAAGAACTATTGCTATCATTTTATTTGCTGTTAAATTCTAAAAGCCCACTCAGAAGGGTTTATCTGTTCTCAATACACCTGCTCTAAACAAGCACTCACATTCCTTTCCCAATTTCCTCAGCTCGTAGCATATCTCTTTCAGTTATCGTCCCATCATTTACAGCTTCAACCATTACTCAAACACCCAAGTGTCTGTATCCCTCACAGATACTTGTTATTCAATGTCTGCCCAATAGCATTCAGCCCTGTTTCAAAGCTATCAAAAGCAACCCTGTCCCCTCTGTCATTATTTCAGACATTTCCAGGATTAACCTTTCCTCGCCCTCTATTTCCTCAGCTTGTTTCTGCTACTGTTATACATAGCACAACACCTCTTTTCAATCTGTGTTTATCCTCAATCTTTGCTATCGTGTCCTTATCTAATCAATAAGCATCACACATAGCATCAAACCCAGAAACATTCGGCATCTCCTGTTGTGTTCCATCTGCTGTCAGTTTCCCAGGCTCTCGGTCTGGACTTACTCCTTCTCAGATGCCATCGTAAAACCTACCAATTCATTGTATTCAGCTTTCAATTCCTTTTGCTGTTCTCTTAGGTTTTCATTCACTGTGTGAGCATTCTCCATAACCTGTTCGCATCTTGCCCACTCATCTTTGTTCATTTGTATGAGCTGTTCAGTCTGCTCAATCTGTTTTCTTAGAGATTTAATCTCCAAATCCTTTTTGATAATCGGTGTAGCAAAGACCACTCCTCCAATTATCAAAGCTCCCAAAGTTCAGAAAGCTATCAGCTTCCATTTCTTAGAGCTGTTTTCCATAGTAAAGTTTTCTTCCATTTATATTTTTGTTATCAAAATAAATAAGGTAGCCCACTCAGAGCCGTTCTCTCCTTGCGGACATATCAAAGGACATTGCTGTCCTATCTATTAAAATATTCCCCACTCCAAACATTCCTCACATACTTAATATAATATCTTTTTGGGAAGAAAAGCAAAACCCAATTCCAAACTATAACCCATTTTTTAGCCCCCTCAGACTGTTTTCAAAATAATACATTTAAGAATGTTTTCATTAATACTATATTATTAAAATAAAATGTATTAATTAATATTAATACATAATAATATGTAATAAATTAAAAATAAAAAACTTTTATAATTAAAATTAA
>Ga0326513_10002435_pt1 | contig 13767 bp, 16 predicted proteins | sample 2_2465_0518_D_FD_203654 | JGI IMG/M metagenome (GOLD analysis project Ga0326513, IMG submission 203654) | Bovine rumen microbial communities from UC Davis, California, United States - 2_2465_0518 | ecosystem: Host-associated > Mammals > Digestive system > Stomach > Rumen | place: USA...
GTCGCCGCGGGGGTGGGCCGGGGGCCTCCCCCCTCCCTCTGATCGGCGAGGATCAGCGCGCGGCCTTGCTGCGCAGCTTCTTCACAAACTCTTTCGTGATAAGAAACTCACTGCAGCCCTGATATGCTGTTGCGTGAACAGGAACAGGCTTCGGCGCGCGGTTTGTGGTTCCGCCCTGGTACAGGCCGGTATCGCTGCGGTAATTGGGGAAGACTTGCTGCGTCCATGTGAGGATCACGCCCTCGGCCTCTTTCACATCGGCAGCGTAATTGCTGGTAATCTCATCCAGCTGGGAAAGAATCTTACTGAGGCCCGCCACATATTCGGCGGCAAGGTCTTTCTCATACCGGAGCAGACTGTCGATCACTCTGTCGCTCTCCTCCTCGGTTACCAGCTTCCGGCTGCGGAGCATCTCCGCGCGCTTGCTGAGAAGCTCCCTGCGCTCGATGGCATTATCCAGGGCGCGCTTGGCTTCGTGGTTCCGGTCAAAGTCCAGATCGGCAACGGCCTGCTCAATCGCGGCCCGCGCTTCCGCTTCCGCTTTGCGCTCGGCCTCAATCTTCTCCTGAATGTCGGCAAGCTGCTGGGCCTGGTCTCCGATCATCTCCTCGATCCGTTCCCGGACTTCCGCGGCTGTGTTTTTCATTGGTTTTCCTCGCTTTCAATTTTACTATCCCGGCCTCGGAAATTCAATCGCGCCGGGCTTGATTCTCTATGGTATGTCGTAAAGTTAGTATGCGTTTCAAGCCTCAAAGGCCGCGAGGGCCTGCTTTATTTTTTGACGATTGGAGCCGTCAAAAATTTGGTGTAATGAAAATAACCGTACTGGTTTTCTAAGCCCTCATTCAGCAGGATGATCGCGTCCGGCGGTATGGTTACCGGTGTTCCGGCCTCCACATACTCGGCCTTTACAATCGGCTTTTTCATGCCGCGGGAGCAGGAATAAACCTGCCAGCCGTTCGGGGTGGTATCTTTCCCCTCTTCCGGTCTTTCCTTTGTCATGTATCTGGAAAGATCAATCCAGCTGTTTATGGTCTCGCCCTGATCGTGTCCGGCGTTGAATAAGGTTTCTATATGAACATTGCCAAAGGGCCACAGGGATTCTAATTCCTCTATATCTTCCCGGAAGCCTACAGCGTTGATTGTGGCGTGGTGATGGTATCGGCCTTTGCCGTGTTTACATTCTATAGACCATACCCAGCATAACGGCTGCCCTCTTCGCCTGCGGGCGTCCCTGATCCTCCGGATATATTGCGCTTTGTGTTTCTTCGCCTCGCGCCGGTTCTTCGGTTCCTCCCCTTTGCTATAGGTAAGGGTGACGAAATAGTCCCGGCTGCTGAAATTGCAGGCAAGCAATTCCTCCAGATGTTCCTGGGCTGTCCTGTGGTTGGCGGCTTTCTTCGCCTCGCGTGAGGTCTTTCTTTTGTCTCTGCGGGCCTGCGGTGTATCACGCGGCAGCTGGATGGATGATTCTATAACCTTTTCCAGATTGCCCGCTATGATGGTTTTCCGCCTGCGCTTCATTTTTTCAGCTGATCCCGGATTAAGGCCTCGCGCTCTTCAACGGTTCCGTAATGCTCCGCATATTCCTCCCGCGATACGATGATGCCATGTCCTAAATAAACCTCGTCCGGAGATATGCCCTCATCGAAATATGAGGATGCAGAGAAAATGCGCGTAGCCTCTTCCGGATTCTGCAGGGCAAGCGCGTCAAGCTTTGCCTCGGCTGCGGCTGAGATTCTCTCATACTCTTTCATGCCCTGCTCAAAACTGATTCCATCATTGCAGGCTATTTCAAAGGTTCGCGCTGCCTCGGCAAGTTCGGACAGGATCACATAGCTGCCGGGCAGAAACTTCTCCCTGGTTCGCCTCATCCTCATTCGCTGTCCTGCTTTTTCTGGAGGTAATTGCTTACCAGTTCCTGAACAACTGTAACTGCATCCTTTCCGATTGCCATCAGCTCTTTGATGTTCTGATAGCAGGCATGGATATATGCCTCTGCTGATCGGCGCAGCACCTCAATCTGGTTTTCCTCTTCGGACAGGCCTGCAGCCATCAGCTGTGCATATTCGTCTGCCTCGATATAGATAACAGTACTCGGCATTTCTGCATCCAGGATGGTCGGAGGCAGTTCACGCCCATTAACAGAGATTTTTACAATCGTTTCTTTCATGCCGGTTCCTCCCTTGGCGGGCCTTAAATCAGGTATAAGATACGGAAAAAAGTAAGATTGTCAAGAGCAAAAGAAACGCGCTCCTCGGCGCGTTTCTGGTCTTTTCTTTTCTTTTCCTGTCCTCTCTTCTCTGCTCCGGCTGAAAAATTTTTATTATTTTTTTTCCGCGGTTTTTCCCGCAGCTGTTCGCTGCGGTTACCAGCTGCCCGGATTCGCCTCCGCTGATCGGCGGCAGACTCGCCGGGCCGCTGGTCTGATTGCCCTGCATCTGATCGAGAACAGGCCCGGCGCGGATCGGCGACAGGCCTGCTCTTTTTCGGGTGCAATTCCGGAGTGCGGGATCTCGCGGGTGCTTTTCTACCGATGCAGCCCCGCCAATTCGCAAAATCTGAGAAAGCCCGCTTTCGGGATTCTTACCCTTGATCCCATCACAATAACAGGAAAGCCAAGCTTTTTCGGATCGGCTCTTGCCTGCAGGGTGATGGTGTAAGAATCGCAGCGCAAAACGTGTGAGACATCCGCAGGCGTCAGCATTTCCTTTTCGCTCTCGCGAATATCCTGCAAGGTTAGCTTTGTTTTTTTCTTTTCCATGTCTTCTCCTCGCTGGCTCCTCGCTGGGCCGCCGGTCTGATCCCGGAGCCGGTTAATACCTCCGGCGGCTCTCTGTCTCAAATTCTGCAGCAGGCCGGAAAAGATCGTTCGCCGGGTAATAATCGAAATAGCACGAAAAGCTGCTGATGCCATATCGGTTTTTTAAGCAAAGCAATTCAATCTCGCGCGGTTCTGCTGCCTTTGCCTCCCTGATCCTGTCGCGCTTTTCTTTCAGCTTGCCCTCTTTGCCGAACAGTTCCTCATTGATGCAGCGCAGCTGCAGGCCGTATATCACATCTGCGCTGTATTCTATGCTCCCGGACTCTTTCAGCGATTCAAAGGAAACAGGGGTAAGATAATTCATTCTGTTTAAGCTGCTGATAACGAATACTGTTATATCAAGCTCCCGGCTCGTGCGCTTTAATTCTGTGACAGTGCTGTCTATCAGTTCCTTTGTGCTTTGCTTCTGCTTGGGATCGCCCTGCAGAATCTGCAGATAATCAATTATCACAACCGGCTTTGTTCCGGTTCTATCCATATAGCTCTTGGTGTAGTTCCGGATAAAGGAAACATCACAGGAAAAATTTCCCTCCACAATGGAAAGCCGGTCTTGTATCTGATCCTTATAATCGGCGATGGCATCTAAGATGGTATCATCTGTTACGCCCTCCCGAATCTGCAGGGCGGTTGCCGCGTGCGCCGGGTCAGAGTTACAAGTGTATCGGGCGATACTTTTGCTTACCAGTTCGAGACAGGATTGCTCAAGAGAGAAGAATATCACATCCGTTCCGGCTGCGGCTATCTGATCGGCGAGCTGCAGGGCAAAGCTGGTTTTGCCCAAAGAGGAAATAGCAGCGATAACATACAGTCCCGAATAAAGGCCGCCCGCCTGCTTGTCGAGGTTGGGAAAGCCGGTCTTTCTTCCGCGCCCCTCTCGGAATCTCTCTATCTCTCTCCGCATGGCGGTATCAATATAGTTTGCTGTGTTCGCCGGTTTTTTCGCCTGCGTCTCGGCGGCTCTCACTCTCTGAATAAAGCTCTCACGCCCGCAGGCCACGAGGGCCTCGTTCGGGTCTTTGCAGTCCCCGCAGATTTCCGCGCAGCAGTCCTGATAACTGATATTCAACCTCTTCAATCCGACTGCAAGTTTCAGAGCCGCTTTTTGCCCGGGTTCGTCATTGTCAATGCAGAGCAGCAGCGTTGCCTTTGTCGGTCTTTCCTCCAGCATTTCAAGCAGCTTGTCTGCGTTTCCGGTTCCATTTAGGCCTATGGCATCTCCGCCCGCCTCGATGATGGAAACTGCATCCAGCGCGCCCTCTGTGACGAACAGAACGCCTTTTCCCGGATAAAGCAGGCCGTAGGGGTCAAAGATTCCGCTTTTTGATCCTCCGGGATTCAGATACTTCTCTTTGCTGCTGTCATCCATTCTGCGCGCTGTGTAGAATGATTCTGTTATTGGAATAATCAGCCGCGGCGATTTATAGCCTTTTCCCGCCGGGTCTGCCTCCGGGTCAAAGCCTATTCCGCATGATTCCGCTGCCTCCCTGCTGATCCCTCGCGCGGTCAGATAGGCGAGGGCTGCAGGATCGGCGAGCCGTTCGCGGCAAAGAGCATAGTATTCTGAGAAGTCCGGCAGCTGCTCCGGTTTCGCTTTCGCCGGTTTGTCGCCGGTTGCCGGAGAGGCCGGCTTGCCCTCGCTCTGATCGCCGGCAGCTGCTCCGGCGGTCGCCCTGGGTCTCAGATCATCGAGAGGGATATTCAGCTTTTCCGCCGCATATTCGAGCGCGCCTTTAAAGTCAAGCCCCTGTTCTTTCTCCAGAAGATCGAATATATCTCCGCCCTGCTGGCAGCTGAAGCAGTGCCATGTATTGCTGTCCTCGTAGAAATGAACTGCTCCGGTCTGGTTCTGCTTGTTCCCGCTGTCGCAGTATGGGCAGATATAGCCTCCCTTTTTCGCTTTTCTCAGATAGTCCCTGCAGCTGATCCTGTCCCGGACAATCTCTTTCGCTCTGTCTCTATCCATGCATCGGCCTCCTTTGGCGGCTTTATTATCTCGCTGCGGGCCGCCCTTGTCAAAAGGGGCGGCCTGCCTATTAGATTATTAAAATATTAAATATTGCGGCAAATGCCGATGGGCCGCAAACGCCCTAAATACGGGGCTTTGCGGGCATTTTTCTTTGCAAAAAGTACCCCACAGCCCAGATGAAAGTACCCCACAGCCCAGATGAAGTACCCCACAGCCCAGATGAAGTACCCCACAGCCCAGATGATTTTCCGGGGCTATTTTGGTCGCCCAGAGTGTGTTATGATGAGTTTCTTTTTCAAAACGCTTTTTGTTGGCGGTCTGTATTTTGGCTTTCCGTCTTTCCCGGTCGTTACATCTGCTATTTTGAGATTTGCAAAGTAGAGATGTACATCTGACTTTTCTAAAATGATCCTGTAGGCGGCGGTGAAAGTTCTGTCTAATACCTTGTTGTAAGCGTTTGCTTTGTGTTCTTTGTCGCTGTTTTCAATTTCTCTGAGCTTGTAGGCGAGCTGGGGGCTTCTTTCTATGAGGGAGCTATATTGTACGCTATAGGTAAAGGTCTTTTCTCTTTGCCTCTGTGACAGCTCGAGAGCGTCCTGTTCTGTGGCGGGTGCGTAGATTCTTTCGGTAACTGTTTCGCTGCCGTCTGGGAGTGTGGTCTTGACGGTTTCTTTCTTCAATCGTTTCTGGGCCGGTGCTTTATAAGTCTGGTAGTCCGGGCGGCTCCGGCCTCTGCGCAATAGGCCATTTAGGATAACGCTTGCAAGCTCTACGGCGGCGGTGTTCTTTTCGGTCATGACATCCGGATGCAGCAGGCGGTTGAGCCTGTCGTCTTTTATTTCGGCGAGCCGGAAAAAATAGGGTGTCGCAATTCGAGCAACCTCTGTTTCCTCGTTATAGCTGGTTAACGCAATCATTCTGTAAAAGCTCTTTCCTCCGTCCGGAGTACCGACGAGATTGTCAAAGGGCGCAATGAGGTTGAGAAAATAGTCTCTCCGGAGAGCAGCGAGGTTTTTGCTTTGTGCGTCTCGTTTGGCGGAGGTCGGTCTGGGGTCTATTCCGGAGGCAGTGAAAAAGTCCGGTAGATAGAGTTCTACGCTGTCAAGCTCTGGCTGCCATTCGTTTTCATAGGCAGCGAGGGCTTTTGTCAGAAGTGCTGCAAAGGCTGCAGTGTGATACTCTGTTAAATCCTCCAGTTTCCCAGCTAAGGAAAGTTTATTGAGTTTCCCTTTTTCATCAAAGGCAAAGTCTTTCGAGCTTCCCGGCAGCCTGTAAATAGAATTGCTGTTGAGGGCATCTTGCAAAGCCTCGGATGAGTAAAAGGTTAGGTTTTTAATAGGGCCAAGTGCGCCCTGTTCATCCGCCGCTTTTCTCTTCTGGAAAGTTGCGGCGCGCCTCGCTTTTGTAAGCGCAGCCTCCAGCGTGTCCCGGATCGGCTCGGGGATGGGCTTGCCTAAAACAGAATCGCGAACAGTAATGCCGTCAAGCTCTAAGAACACTTCAATTTCTTCTGTGGTTGTGTTTTTAAAGCCGGGCTTTTCGTGGAGAGAGGGCAGCTCTTTTTCTATAAAAGGCCGGAGCTGTAATCTGCGTTCGCGTCCCGCCCTCAGATTGTCGATTATGATCTTATATGCGCCGGTCATAGTGCTGTCCGGCTCCAGAAGATTTAGTAAGTGCTGAGGCACTGGCGCGCGGTCTTCCTGATTCAGATAGTTTACCAGAGACGATAACAGAATTAATTCTGTCAGATTGAACGCTGCCGCGTCTTTTGTCTCTAAGGTTGGAAAACCATGCAGGTTTATTTCGCTGACTGCTGCAAGCTGGGCCTCAGTTGCTGTTTTCGAGGTTTCCTTTATATAGGCCTCAATCTCTGAGAGGTCGAGGCTGCTCAGATAGTCCCGGAATTTAGCTGCATTGAAGCGTGGGCTTTCCGGGTCGAGTTCCGGGTCATCTGCCGTTTTGAATTTTAAGACTGTAGGCAGTTCCGGCTGTATTTCGTAGGCATCAAAGCCCTCAAAGGCTTCTTGTATCATGCCAGCGTCCTGATCGGCGGGGATCGGTTCGCCCTGGGTCTTGTTCTCTTCCATGTAATCGCCTCCCGGCATTATTGCATATCATGCCACGCTTTCACCTGTTCATAGAAAGCCGCATTATCAGCCATGCTCTTTCTGAAAACGAAGTCGGTAAATTGAGCTATAGACATACCGCGGGCGCGGGCCATGATGGTGATATACTCGTATATGTCCGGCTTAAAGCACATATTGATTCGAGGCATCGCAAAGCCTTTGCGGCCCCTCGTCTTTCCGTTCTGCTGAGCAATTCGGAGTTCCTCCGCTGTGGGCGGGGTGTTCTTCTCTTTCGGTCTGGCCTCCTGTGCCGGTTCCGGATCGGCGGGAGCCGGAGCAGCTGCCGGGGCTGCCTCTTCTGCTGGCAAGTCTGCTGTGAGTTCATCGGAGAGCCGCTGCGCTCTCAGGGCTGAGAAGTTTTTCTTAGTGTTGGCCATTGTTATTTTTCCTCCATGATCTTTTTGTATAGTTCCATATAATCAAGCGCGGGCTTTGATTTTGGGGCATATTCAAAGAGGTTTTTCTGCAGGGCCTGTGCCTCTTGGATGGCTACGCCTCTCCGGATCGCGCCCATATAATCGAAATTGAATTTCTCTGCGGTGCTTATGATGTTTGCTTTCATTTGGCGGGAGATGGTGGTTCGGTCTTCATGCCGGGTGAGGATGATTCCGGCAAAGCTCAGCTCCGGTTTTATCTCTTTCATGGTAGTTCCGAAAAAGTTGCAGAGGCCCTGATAGCTGAAAATATCAGCATAAAGAGGGATCAGCAGGCCGGTCGCTGCCCGGAGCGCGTTATATTGAAATTCTCCGGCGGTTGGCGGGGTGTCTATGACTATAAGGTCATAGGGTGTTTTTAGAGATTCGAGGGCTTTCTTTAAGCGTGTTTTGCTCTTCTCCGGTTTTATAAGGGTGTTGTACTGAGAAGCGGGGATAATGTCGGGGCCTGTCGGGCTGTGCTGGATGAGTTCATCTGCGGAGGCTGTCCCCTCCAGCAGCTCGAGGCTCGTTCCCTGATTCTGATCGGCATCGAGCATGAGGGTCAGATTAAACTGCGGGTCGAGGTCTATAGCGAGGGCTTTCTTTCCCTGTGCAGCTGCGGCCTGTGAGAGTGCTGCGGCTGTGGTGCTTTTTCCTGTTCCTCCCTTTTGGTTAACGATGGCTAAAATTTTCATTGTCGGCATCTCCCTTTGCATATGATTTCTAATTAAGCTATTGTATCTTACTTCAAGAAAAAGTGTCCGGAGAGGACACAATCGCCCGCCCTGGGTCTGATCGGCGACAGCTGCGCCCGGTTACTCTCCTCGCGGATCGTCCCATTTATGTTTTGATCTCTGCGCCTCTCGCAAGTCTATCAGATTTCCGTTTTTGCTCTGATCGAGGAAAAGCTGGTAATGCTTCCGGGCCTCTCTTACGCCTCCGGCTGCAATGGTTAAGCACATGGCAATATGCGAGGCCTCTGTATAATTGTCTATTCCTGCCGGATTCTGCCGGTCAATCTCCCGCAGCGTTTCTATCAGTTCCTGTTCTGCCGGTGATAACTCCAATATATTTCCCCCCTCCCCTCATCTGATCGCGGCCCGGAGGCTGTCGAGCTGCGCCGGGGTGAGTGTTTTAATAAAGTCTACCAGCGCGGGCGCAGCTGCCTCCGGTTTCGCCTCGCTGTGGTAGAACGAATAAAGCCGCTGTGCTATGTCTGCCTCTTGGCCCTCGGTCTGATTGTGCAAGTATATCTCGGTTGTCGCAGGGTTCTTATGCCGCATATATTTCTGAGTGATATACAGGTCTCCGCTGATCGTCATCACGCAAGTTCCGGCAGTATGTCGTAGGCTGTGCGCGGTGATCCTCTCGCTGTCATATCCGGCGGCCTGCATGGCGTGCTTAAGCATTGTGCTTATCGTAGTGGATGCGATGCGCTTTCCTCTGCTGCGGTTTCCGGTGCTTACAAATAAGGGGCTGCTGCCGGTCGGGTTATCGCTCCGGCTTTGGATGTAGTCATCCAGCGCGGCTTTTACCTCCGGCGCGAGGGGCTTTCGCGTGTCCGGCTCGCTGCTCCCCTTGCCCCATATGTAAAGATAGGCCTGCTCGTTTTTGGTTTCTATATCTCGAACATTTGCCCGCGAGAGTTCTATTGTCCGGAGGCCGCAGCAGACTGCGAGCAGAAATAACGCTCTGAGCCGGTTTCCCTGCTCTGTGGCGCGTTGCACTCTTCCGGCAGTATCTTTTCCCGCCTCTGCTGCTGCAGTGCGCTGTGCGGCTGCTGTGGCCTCTATGCTGCGCTCTATCCGGAGGACATCTGCAGGGATGAGAGCCTCTTTCCGGTGAGTGTCGCTGCGGATGCTTGGTGCGTGGATGCCTGCGGCGATATTTGGATATTTGCCGATTTCAGCCGTCCATTTGAAAAAGGCTGCCACAGTGCGCAGATATTGGGCAATCGTGCTGGGTTTGCACGCTGGCTGCATCGGGACATTGCCGGGGCCGGGCTTATGCCTCCATCCGGTCAGAGGATCGTAGCAGATCGCCTCATGCTCAGAAGAGAGGAAAGCCCGGTAAGCGAGTATATCGTCCCTTGTCGGGGCCTCTATGCCCTGATAGTGCAGCCATGCAGAAAACTGTCGCCAGTTTTTCGCATAGGTTTCTGTGGTCTTTTCGCTGCGGTCTATGAAAGCGAGGAAAGCAGCGAAAAGGGAATCAATGTTCTGCTCGCTGGGGATCGGCGCGGGCGCGCCTCTGATCGTGGTTATCTCTAAAGCCTCTGGCATGATTTCTTCCCTCCTGTCCTTAGCTGCCATAATACGCTGCTGCACGCCCTCGGTCAAGTGTAAATGTAGCAACAAGCGGTTACAATGCGAGGGCAACATAACAAACATATAGCGCAACAGGCGCGAAAGGATCAAAAGGGGCATATCAAGCAAAGCGCGGTTATCTGACATTCTGAACAATGCGAGCCTGTAGAGAAAAAGCGGAGGCCCGGCGGCTGTCCCGGAGATGGAGACGGCAGCTCGCCGGGCTTATTGTAATTACTCGCCTCCGCCTCTGGCCTGCCCCCTCGCGATGTTCGGGAGCAGACCGGCGGCTTCGGCGAGGGCCGCGCTCTGATCCCCGCCTCCGGCAGCAACTGCCCCCTCCGCTGCGCTGTGGGAGCAGTAGCAGCCTCCGGCTCCGGGGCAGTCTCGCGCGCTGGTAAGAAAAAGCGGAGGCCCGGCGGCTGTCCCGGAGATGGAGACGGCAGCACGCCGGGCATATTGTAACTACTCGCCTCCGCCTCTGGCCTGCCCCCTCGCGATGTTCGGGAGCAGACCGGCGGCTTCGGCGCGGGCCGCGCTCTGATCCCCGCCTCCGGCAGCAACTGCCCCCTCCGCTGCGCTGTGGGAGCAGTAGCAGCCTCCGGCTCCGGTTCCGGTTACCAGCAGAACGCCCGGCGGCAGTTCCGGAGATTCCTGTACAACTGCACGCCGGGCTTATCGAGCCGCGAAAATGCCCGCTGCAGCTGATGGCTGCGCCCGGCATGATACTTTCTTCTGCCGGGCTTCTGCTATTCGCTGCTGCGGGCATCTTTTGGCGCGTGATTAACATATATCTCTATTGATGCTTCAAGTGCATAATAAGCAAAGGGCGGTTATCTAACATCTCAAACAATGCGAGCTTATGGAGGAAAGCAGAAGCTCGGCGGCTCCGGTTTCGGTTACCAGCAGGCCGGAAAATTCCTGGCCCCTGCATCTGATCGAGAACAGGTCCGGCGCGGATCGGCGACAAGCCTGCTCTTTTTCGGGTGCAATTCCGGAGTGCGGGATCTCGCGGGTGCTTTTCTACCGATGCAGCCCTCGCTCTGATCCTGGAGGGCGTAGAAAATGCCCGCTGCATTGAATAGGCGCGCCCGGAAACATCAGGACTTGCTCCCGGTTGTTTCTATTCGCAGCAGCAGGCACTCCGGCAGGCAGCCGTCCAGGCTTATGTACGCTGCCTATATTGCCGATATGATAAACTGCGTAGCACACTCCCTCCACGGCAGGAGGCAAATTTCTCGGGCATGTGCGAGAAATTTGAAAACTGCGCAGTATTATCCGATTTTATTCCGGCTCTTCCTCTTTGCCGGTCTTGGCGGCGGCAAGCAAGGCCTCCGCATTGATGGCGATTTCTCTTGGTACTTTTCTTAAACGATAAGGGAACAGGCTGCAGCTCGTATAATCGCATCTGGGTATATCATTCGGGCAGCCTCCGCAGCAGCTGAGGCAATGCTGATAGATCGCGTACAATATCAGCTTTGTTACTGCTGCTTTATACATCATATCGCAGCCCTCCCCGCGGTTTGAGCCTTATCCCATCCTGCTGATAACGCGGTAATCTCTTACCAATTCAACAATATCATTAAATTCCCTTACGCTGCTGGCGTCAATGCTGGCGGTAAAGTTCTCAATATAGATACTGCCCGCGCCTCTGGATTCCTGCGCGCTCAAGATTTGGCTGCCAGCTGGGAGGTTAACCAGCTCCGGCCCGGTCTCGCCTACCCAGGTCAGACCGCCGCGCCAGTTGTCGTTGCCGCCCGCGTTATTTCCAAAGATATAATTGCCGGATTTCTTATCGTAATACAGACCAGTTGCCGGGTCGAATCCGTAGCCGGTCATATCCATGCCGCCATATTCCTGGTAGCCGGACATCGCGGCGGACATTGCAGCAGCTGTGCCGTTCCATTGCTGCAGGTTGCTGAATTGTCCATATTGGGCATTATATCCCAGGGCGGTATTCCACTTCTCCCGGCCTGCAGGGTTCCAATAGGTAAGAAAACCGATTGTAGCGTTAGCAGTATCTTTTATCCAGGCAAGATCACCGGCGAGGCCGTGGAGGATTTCATATACAGGCCTGATCCTGCCCTCCGCGCTGTCTACCAGGCCGAGAAGCTCGGCAACAGGCTTCAGCATCCCGGCCAGCTGCGCATAGATTTCTCCCACGCCCTCAATAATGCCGGAGCCGATCAAGGCCTTTCCGGCATTGGTAACAAGCTCCTGGAAACTCTCTAAAGCCTCCGTAGCTGCCGGAGCGAATTGCGCGGCAATCTGCCTTTTCAGACCCTCCCACTCAAGGTTATTCTGCTGGATTTGATCGTCCAGCTTTGCAAGGGCAGCAATCTGATCCTCTGTCAGAACGTAATTCTCGTTTGCTGCGCTCATATAGCCGCGCAGGGCATCTGTTCCCTGCTTGTAAATGGGCGCGAGTTCCTGGGCATTTTTGCCCAGGAGTTCCATTGCAGCAGCATCTCTTTCCGTTTCGTTTCCGATGCTGCCCAGGGCATCTACAACCTCAAAGAAAACCTCTTCTGCGCTTCTGAGGGTTCCGTCCTGGTTCGTGATCTCCACGCCCAGGGCGGCAAAGCTCTCCGCCAGGGCAGCGTTTCCGTCTCTCGCGCTGTCCATGTTTTTTGTGAGCTTTGTCAGGCTGCCGGTTATTGTGTCCAGGGAAACGTCAATCAGATTTTCGGAGTATTCCAGCTGCTGCAGAAGCTCTGTAGAAAGCCCGCTGACGAGGCTTTCTGTGAGCAATCCGTCAACATCTGCAGCAACCTCGACTGTAACTTCCTGCAGCTTCTTTATGCCCTCAATGGCTGCGGCAACGGAAGCCGCAGCGACAGACAGGGCTACAACCGTTCCGGATGAAAAGCCTTTCATTCCGGCGAGGGCTTTGCTGAGTCCGTCCGGCAAGTGAACGCCAAAATTCTCCGCCAGCTTGTTAACGGTGTCACCCAGGCTAAGCATGGTTTTGCCCTCGTCCTGCATGGCGGCGTTGTTCGCCTCGATGGCGTGCTGCAGGTCAAACTGAGCCGCTTCGGCATGGTTCAGCTGCTGAATCCACTTCTGCGTCCGGCTGTCCGATTCGCCGTATTGTTCCGCGGACTTCTGCACGGCCTGGCGCAGCGTTTCAACCTTTTCTTTCTGCTGGAGTAACTGCCTCTCCAGCAGTTCGCCTTTCTTTGTCATGAACTCCATGCTGTCGCTGTTGCCCTGGTATTCGGCCTGCAGCTTCTTCATTTCGGACGCCAGCGTCCTGTTTCCACTGTTAAGCTCGGTCAGGGCCTGCTTATATTCTCGCTCACCGTCAAGCTCTACACGAGCTTTTATTGTCCTCGTGGCCATTCTGCTGCCTCCTTTTGCGCGCCCTGGGCGTGGTTAATCGTTACTTTCCTCCGGAGTATCTGCTTTATCTTTCTTCGGCCTGTGGCCCATTCTATAGGGGTAAAGCGGGCATTTAACGGCAGGGCAGAGCCTCGTTTCTTTTTGGCTGCCCCCGCAGCACTCTATGCAATGCGCCCGGATCGCCTTTATCGGTGTCATTCTAAGCGTTTCCATCCATTACGGGCGAGGATAGGATCGCGGGCCAGCGTTTTCTTTATCTGGCTTGCTTTCAGATTTAGATTCCGCGGAACCGTCCGGCCCAGGATCGAGGGGCAGCCGCATCTGCTTCCCCGCAGCTATGGCTGCCGCTTGCCTATCGTACAGATCAGCAAGATAGGTCTGATATGCTTCGTTATAGTCTTTATTGGCCTTCTGGTAATCCTCGCGGGCTTTTTGCATAGCTGCAAGGGCCGATTCTTGCGCGGTCATCTCTTTCTGAGGGTTCAAGCATTTATCAGCCCATTCTGCAAACTGATCGCTTGTGCTTTTCTTCTCTTCAGCAACGACGACATAAACAGGGACAGGCCGGGCCGGAGGGTCATGCGGTTTGCTGTCCGGCTCGAACATTTCGTTGAAAAAGTCTGCAAATTGCTCTCTTGTTGGCTTTGACATTCGTTTTTTCCTCCATGCGTTCGCGGTCTGCGCGCGCGGATCGCGTGCGCGGCCCGCGCGTTCTTCTTTTCGCGCCCGCGGTTCCCGGCTTCGCCGGAAATTTCCCCTCTCGGGGGGATTTCGGCGCCTGGGGTGG
>Ga0326513_10002438_pt1 | contig 13764 bp, 19 predicted proteins | sample 2_2465_0518_D_FD_203654 | JGI IMG/M metagenome (GOLD analysis project Ga0326513, IMG submission 203654) | Bovine rumen microbial communities from UC Davis, California, United States - 2_2465_0518 | ecosystem: Host-associated > Mammals > Digestive system > Stomach > Rumen | place: USA...
CTCGTGCAGGCCTGCGGCCTGCACTCGCGGGGCAGGCCTGGGGCCTGCACTCAGTGCGTGGCCTGCGGCGACCGGCTCGCGACGGTCTTGGGCGGACGGGCCGTCAACGGTGAGTTAGCGGTAGGTAACTACGGAGCAGTGGTGGTACGAACATTTGTTCGAGGGGAGGGGGAACATATGAATGATTGTTCATATGTTCAAACATAGATCAAGCATTGAAAAGCGTTCTTCACTTCCTGCGTCTCAAAGAAAACTTCGGCGTTCTCATAGCGGAACCGAAGCCGGTTCAAAAGCGGCGAGTGCGAGATCGAGCGCACGTTCTGTCCGCGATCATTTTGTTCCACGCCGAAGCAAGACCGCGAATCCTTGTCGCCGCCTTTCCGAACGTAAAGGAAATCTTCTTCATTATAGACCGAATAGACCGTACCGGAATAAATGAAAGTAAAGAACGGAAGGCCGGAAACTTCCTTCCGTTCCACGTTGAACGAATCGTCGTTCACGAAGGCATTATCGATTGAAGAAGAAAGATAATTGTTTGCCGCGAACGCCTGATTAAAAGCAGACGCGCGTTGCGCTTCTGAAACGTCTTTGATGATAAGGCGAAGCAGAACGAATCCGTTTCCACGATAGACCTTCGTTTTCGAATTGATTTTCGAAGTTATTCCGAGCGCAACATAATACGGATTGAAGATCGAGAACGAGTTTGACGCCATATAGAGAGGAACGAAGCGAACCGCCTTTCCTTGTCCGCGAGCGATCGTCGTATGAAGCGAGATCAGCGACGAAACTTCATTCGGAAGGTATAGATTGTTTTCGTCCTGATACTCATCGAAGAACATATTCTGCACGTCTGAAAAGATATGCGAAAACCGCTTCAGTTTCGGAGCCATCGTAAGTGAAGAAGCGTAGCCGCAGGAATGTTTGTTGAGGAACAATTCAAAATACTTTCCGTCTGCGTGAGATTTCGCAGTCATTTCATAATCCGGAAAGAAAAGCGATTTGATGTCTTTGAAGAACGCTTCTGCGATGTCCTTCATTTCATTTTTGTAGCGGTAGACAAGAAAAAACTTCTTTCCGTTCTGCAAAAAATCATCAACCAAAAGACGAGAAAAGGCGGTCGTTTTACCGCCTGTTCTGTTCCCGTCTACGATCAGTATTTCCGGCACGTTTCCGTTTGCGTCCTTAAAATCCGTAACCGGTTTTGCTTCGAAGTATTTCATAAATCAATCAAGGTCTTCGTCGTCGAACAACTGATAGAAACATTCTTCGAGATCGTCGAATAACTGTTCAAGCGTCTTGTTGAAAAGTTCCTTGTACGCCTTGAGAAGTTCAGCCGGTGACCGACCGCCGAAACCTGTTCTTGTTTCCTCATACGATCCTTCTTCCTGATTCGCATTTTGTCCGGATCGCGACGAAGAATCAGAGATTGACCGAACGTCCGTCAAATAGGTATCATTCAGCGAAACGTGACCTTGTGAATCAACCGACCATACGCGTGAAGCATTCCCCTGAGGCGTGTCAAGATAACGGTTCATTTCTGATGTTGATCCGGATTCCGAGTTCGAACCCGAACCGGCTTTTTCGTTCGAACCAACAATGTGAATGTCGTCCGTCCGAATCGGATTCGAAAAGTAGTTCGTTTCGTTCATTTCCGTATCAAGCAACCGTTCGTAGTACGGCATTATTGCGGAAAATCTGCTTCGGAAAATCTGTTTCCACTTCTTCGAGTTCGAAAGTCCGATCCTTCGCAGAATGAAATAATGAAGGACGAGTTTTTCGACGCCGGCCATTTCCGAAGCGGTCAGTTTCACCGGCGAATAGAACGAGAAGAACGAGGAAACGGAACCGTCAACGATGTCGTCGTAATCGTCCGAAGTGATCGAATACGTTTCTTTCAAAAACTGTTCAAGCGTCTCCGGTTTTTCGTAGCAATAGCAATCAAACATTTTCGTTGTCTTCTCCTTCCTTCTTATTCTCAAACAGTTCAAGGTCGAAAAGGTCTTCCGAGAACGTGACCTTTGTGTTCATTCCGTACTTCGCGTTAATGAGTTCAACGGCGCGTTCTCGCGGTTCCTGACGAATGTTTCGGAACGCAAGTGATCCCCCCATCGCGCGCGCAACTTCATCATTCGAGATTCGTTCTTTCTTCTGAATCGAAACGTTCGAAACGCCAAGAAAACCGATTGCTTCATTCCACGTCCGGACGAAAAGTTCGTCCACGTTTTCCGCGATCCAAGGCGCTTCCGTTTTGATCGCCTTAACCGATTCAAGGTCAAGACCTTTGTATCCGAGAACCGTTTGCCCGAAGTTCGAGTAGTCCGCAAGAAGATTCTTATACGTTTCCACCTTTCCTTCCGGAACCGCGATCGTGACCGGCGTCCGTTGTGCAAAAACGTTAACGTCTTCCGTCCGTTTCATTTCCGCAAGCCGTTCCGCGTACATTCCAAGCGTACCTTTGAAGATGGAAGAATTGAGATCGCGATTCGTGTTGTGAATCAAAATACATTCGGTCGCGTTCAGGTCAGGCGAATATTTGAGCGGACGCGAAAATCCGGTACGATCAGAAAACGCGCGCACCTGCTGAGGCTCTCCGTAAATGTTGAAACCGCCTGCTTGCATTGCCGGCAGAGCGACAAGACCAATTTCCGGTTCATTGAAAACCGCAACAAGTCCATACTGAAAGAGCATACGTTCAATAAAGAGTGGATCAACCTGAAAAGGAAATCCTTCCCACTTGAACGTGTTCTCGCTCATTTTCTGTAACATATTGAAGTACGAAGCAAAGGTTGCGTCGTTCCGAATCTTTGACCGAATCTTTTGCGCGTTCAGCGAAAATCCTTTTTGTGTTCTTGCCATTTTTCAAAACTCCTTTATGAAAGCGTCTTCCGAATCTTGATTCCATTCATCAGCCGCGCGTTCAGTTCTTCGTCTGCTTCCGATCCGGAAAGATAGATAGAACCGGTTTGCAAAAATGCTCCGTCGGCCGTGTTCACATCATCCTTTTCTAAAACCGCGTCAACTTGATATCCGAAATAGTCGAAGTAATCATCAATCACGTTCATTGTTGCAGGTTTTGGCGAACAATAATCCAAACGAGCGCGAACGATATAGTCACCTGAAATAAGAGGGAAGTTCGTTTGCGTAACTCCCATAGGCGAAAACTTCGCCGTTTCTTTTTTGATTGCCATTCCTGCAATCCCTGAAGCCGCCGCGATTCCTGCTCCGGCCAATGCTCCTGCCCAACCGCCTTTTGTGGCTCCTGCAATCGCACTAGTTAAAGCCGAACCTGCAATCCCAAACACATCACCAACGGCTTGAGCCTGTGTGTAAACAGTCGGAACCGCAATCGGAATTGACGGTAACTGAATTGTGATTCCTTCAGCAAGATTGTACGCTACACCTTTGTAATTCTTCGGATATATCAGGATTGACGGAGTTGGTATGGAATAATGAATCTGTCCGAATGTAACTGCAAGCGGATTATCAAAGTCTTCCATATCATAATACTTCACGCCTTGACTTGATGTTAATGAGACCTTGTTATATACACCGGTGTTTAATTTTTGGTGACGATAAGCATTTGCAGGGTATGATATCGATATATCCGAACCGTTTGAAATCGCATAATTTCCTATTTGTGTAGACGAAGGAACAAGATAACAGCCGAGAATTGTACCGCCGTCTTCAAGAATCCCTTGAATATCGGAGATTGACGGATTTACATCCCTTGAAACTGCTAATTGCGTAAGGTTATACCCCATTATAGGTATACCCCAATCTTTTTTGACTACAAAATAGACGACAGACCTATCACAAGTTATGTTTAGCGTTTGTCCACCACCGGTAATAAAATCACTGCCGGACACATTTGGTAAAAAGTCGTCAACAAGATTCGCGCCACGCACGTCTGTTTTTGGCGTGTTTCTTTCAACATATACGAAAGCCGATTCCTTGCAGTCTCCTATAAACGTCGGAAAAGGATCAACGGTATAGTTGATCTGCGTACAAGAATCGGAGATATACTGAAGTGAATCGATGAAACAGAAGAAAATCTTATTGCCGTGATTCACGTTAACGAAGGTCATATAGTTGCAACCTTCAAGGGCTTCAATCGGATCGTCCACCTGAAGCGCGTTTGCGTTTTCGCGTTGATAGTAATATTGTGTATAGGTTTTCGTCAATCCAGTCAAAGCACCTTCAGCCGCACCTTGCGAAAGATATAGCACTTCTGTGCCGCCCTTAACGAGCGGCACACCTTTATAAACTTTTACGGTTGTGTTCATCGCCGTAGCCATTGAACGAACCTTCCTTCCTTTTAGTCAAGCGTGTTCATCGAAGGCTTGACAAGACCTTCAGCATACAATTCAATTCCGTCCTCGCCCGAATCCATCCAAGAAGACGCGGAACCGTCGATAAACTCAAGATCGCCGGCAACAGTGATTAGAACCGCATTTTCGATGAGCGGAGAATCAACGTTCAGCATTTGCTTTGCTTGCCCGACCGTACACGGTAACTGAATGTCAACAGAGTTAATCTGTGAAATCAATGAGTTCGAACCTTCAGCAGTACCGGCGTTATATTCGTGTTTGAAAATAACCGTGAACGTTTTCTGAAATCCGGAATCGATTTCGTGGTTGTAATAGTCCACCTCGTCAGTAAGCGAAAGTTGAACGTTTACCGTCAAGACCGCCTTGATGAAATAATTCGCCGCCTGCGTCGGTGAATCTTCAATCGCCCGAACACCAACACGAATGCAATTCACATTGTCGGGGACAAGTCCCATTGATGTGCTGTTTTTCGTCACGAAATTAAGATGCTTTCTCGCAGAATCATAGAAAAACTCATCATAGTTCGTGCCGGAGATTTGACTCTGTTCAATCGGAATCTGATAAGTCAACACTTCGTCTTCATTCCAAGCAACGATGCGCGATCTGTATTGAATCTGCTTTTGAAGAATACCGACGGCTTCCTGAAGTTCACGGATCAGGTTCATCAGATAGTTGTTCACATCATCGATCTTCTCATTGATCTCTGTATGATAGGAAGCAAGTTCCGTCTTCAGTCCGGCGAGTTCTTCCTGATTCTTGACGATAAGCGAAACGGCGTCGTTCCAACATTCACCAATGTTCTTGTAAAGAAGAAGGATCGCGTTATTCGCCGCAATGCAAGAATCAATCACGTCGTTCAGTTCTTCGGACGTCGTCGCACCTTTCCACGCCTTCAGCGTTCCGACCATCGTCTGAAGGTTTTTGAAATAGATTTGTTCAAGACGAACAGATTCTTTGAATGCCATTAGAAAAAACTCCTTTCAGAAAAACTCCCTCGCCGCCCTACTCACGGAGTTTGGTAATCTCCGCTTTCAGGCGAGCGTCAAGGAGGTAGTTGTGTTTACGGAACCGCGATATCGACCGTATCAGTCTTCGTGTTATCGAACACGGAGGTAGCCGTGATCGTCCAACCGTCACCGCTTGCAGCACCTGAAAGAACACGAACCGTTGCAGTCGTTCCGTCAATCGGATTGATCTCAATCGTATCTTTGGAACCAACCGTCAGCGTCCAAACGACCGCAGGATTTGCAAGATTCTGCGTGACGACGTTTGCTTTGAAGGTCTTGATCTCACCGATGTTCATATCAACCGTTCCATCCGGATCAATCGTGACCGACGTCACGGCCTGCTCACCAACGGTAAAAGCGCAAGCCTTGAAGAACGGCGAGAAGCAGTACGTTCTTTCACAATGGAGCGAATAGTTCTGATACGGGCCCATCTGATTGAGAATCGTGTAGATTTCTGTCATAGAATCGAGAACGACGAACCAATCACGATGAATAAGAACAGCAGGAACCTTCGCGAGTGCTTCTTTCTGTTCGTCCGTGATCGTCTTGTAGAGAGGATCGTTTGAGAACAGAACGTCAAGACGATCCGTGTCAAGTTCTCCGAACCCGTCGACAAGCACCTGACGAGCAAGAAACTCGCTCTTTTCCATATTGAACGCAAGCGCAAGAACGTTCACGTCCACGACCGCAGAGAAGTCTGAATTGATGAGCAAATGTTGATCTTCCTTCTTCGCGTAAGTCTCCACGTTTGCCTTCGAATACTTCGCGTTCATAAACTCCATTTCGTTCGAAACGGCTTTGATTCTCGTAACGATCTCACGAGCGTTTGCCGCCGTGACTGCCGGAATCTCTTTCGTCGCAATGTCACCGTTCAGGATCGCACGAGCGACGACGTACTTCATTGCGAGAAACTCGTCATATTCCATTGAGCGATAGAGATTATCGATTTCCGTATCAAGAAACTCCGCGAAACGGTCGTATGAAAGGAACGCTTTCTTGAGTTCTGCCGGAAGAATCGTCGTATCGTAGTGTACCTCACAATTGATATGGAAAATCGCGGAAAGATGTTCCGGAAGTTCCACATCCATAAAATGTTCTTTTGCGTAGTTGTAATCGCGCACTTTCGCTTTCACAAGTCGCGTTGCATACTCGACGTAACTTTCGCCGTACTCAAGTTTCTTCTTATAGAACGCAAGCGGATTCTTGAAACCGTCCATCGTGACGATTCGAACAAGGGCGATCCGCTCATAGAGCGTCGTTAGCCACTGATTCATAAAGGTCGTGTTCGAAGTCAGAACAGAACCGATCGTCCGAAGGTTTTCAACCGTTCCGTCTGCGGACGGAACCGCGTTCGTGAAGCGATCCCCCTGCGAGTTCCGGATCGCGTTCAAAAGTCTTGTATAGTTTTCGTTTGCCATTTCTTATTTCTCCTTTTTCATTTCTTCGATGTAGTCTTCAATCGTGATCTCTTCCGGTTCCGGTTTATCTTCTTCCGGTTCCGGATCAAGAAGCGGCGTTCCGACGTCTCCGTCGAAAAATCTTTCACGGTAGCGTGTACGCCATTCGTTCTCAAGGTCTTTCAGCGCCTTGTCCATTTCAAGTTTCGCGGTCTCAAGCGCGGCCTTCAGCTCTTCAACCTTGTCAACATCTTCAAGCGCGTCCATAATTTCCGCAAGGTCTTTCAGGTCTTCGTCCGTGTCGCCGTAGTGCCGCTTAATGTTTTCTTTCATCTCTGCGGTAACCATTTTTTCTTTCCTTTCTTTTTTAATGATTGTTTGCTTCTGAATAATCATAGTTCGGGAAGGCTCCTGACCGGTCAAAACCGATCGTTTGAATCTTCGCGATCTCAAAGGTCGATCCGGACGTCCCAATGTGCATACAATACCCATACCCAATGTCCAAGCCACAATGACCTTTTTTGTACAGCATATATCCGGCTTTCCCCTGCTCAACCGTCGTCTTGTCAACGGTCTTTTCGTAAAGCATAGCGGAATTGCCGGTAATGCCGGTGATCGCTGTCAGGAACCCCGAACAGTCATACCCGATTTTATTCTGCGAATAGCGTTTGATCTCTTCCAACGCCTGAGGCGAAAAACGACCGTAATAGGACGGATACGCTTTAATCAGCGCGTCCATCGTTGCAACCGTGAGACGTTCTCCTTTCGCGCCGTAAAAATAGGCGTAACGGTTTCGGTCGACGTAGAAACGAAACGCTTTTCGTAAAATCTCATAGGAAGGTTTTACAATCGTTGTCTTATTCTGCTGAATCATCTTTCACTCCGATCTTCGATTCAAGAGCAGTCAAAATCCTTGTGTTGCGGTCGATCGCTTTTGAAAACTTGTCGATCGACACTTCGTATTTGTCTGTGATCGCCTTTACGTCTTCGCGGTATTCGTCATTCTGCTTTTTGATGAAGAAGCCAAGAAAAACGCAACACGCGATCGGAAACCCGACCGTTTGAATGATCTGCAAAGCAACGTCCATTTATCTCTATCTCCTATTAGAAGGCTTTATTCCTATATAGAATATATCAAAAAGTATTATACTTGTCAAATAAAAATAATACAAACGGAAAACCGGCACATAGTGTGCCGGTGTCCGACGCGGATCGTTTGCCCTTTACCGTTCAAGAGTTAGGAAGTGCCACGGTTCGCTGTTTACCTTCCCCGATTCGATCCTTGTATCTTCATTTTATCATCAACGAAGCGTAAAGTCAACTTCTTCAAGTATCACACCACCTTTTACATACTTCGGAGCAAGTTTCCCGCCCTTGATCGTCAACCCTTCCTTGAAATCTTCAAAGTCGTATTGTTCACGGAACGTCTGCTTCTGTTTGTCCGTCATACCGGCACAACATATATTGATCGTTCCGTCCTTAAACTCCTCAATGTATGTCTTCTGTCTCACGAACCGCGCACGCTTCCATTCGCTCTCGATCTTGTACGCGCCGTATATCTTGTTGTCCACTTTCCCAACGAAGTCTTCCGGTTTTCCGATGCAATGAAGCGAATCTGTGTCCGAATAGCAGAAACGCGAGAAGTTGTTCTGTATCGTTTCAATTTGATACCGTCTTGCCTTCGCCGTTATCGCCGCCCCGATCGCGATATTGACGACGCTTTTCTCATACGACGGAACGATCGAGAAAGTCAGCGATCCGTCGTCCGCGATCTTCGCCACCTTGAAGGACGAGTTTTCACTCTTGCTCATTTGCCCATATAAATTGTTAGAGAATAGTTTCGCAAGCGATCGCGTCGCGCCTTTTGATTCCTGCTTGATCTTCGCAAACTCGCGAATGTAGAAGTCAAAGATTTCCGCGCGCGTCTTGAAACAAAGATAGTCAACCCATTCAATCGAAATAATGTTGTAGTGTTCCAAGAAGACGATTAGATCGTCTTTCGATAAAGTCAGGTCGATTTTTTCAAGTCGCCCGATCTCGCAACCGGTCTTCAAGTCCTGAATCCGAGACGATTTCAAATAAGCGTTCTTCAAGAAGAACAAACTGTTCTTCTTTTGGATCGTCGGAACGTAGTCTTGCTTCAGAGTGAACGCAACCTTGACACGGCAATAGAAGTAAAAAGAATCGGATTCGAGCATTTCCTTTGGTGGCCTGCCAAGCGCAAACGTCGGTTTTCCGATCGGAAAACGATTTCCCGAGTATTCGAAGCACATAGCAAAAGGATAGAGCGAATTGACGTCTGCCGTGAATCCTTCCTGATTCAGCGTCTTCCCTTCTATCGCTTCGTTCACATAGCAAAAGCCGCCACGATACCCGCGCCGAATGTACTTGTCGCACGATTCGACGATTCCTTCCGATTCGATCTCTTGTTCGTCAAGTTTTACGAAGACGCTTTTCGATTCTCCATATATCGTTTCCTTGAAACGAGCAAGGCAGGCCGAACCGATCGTGAGAGACGTTACCGGCTTGAACGGCGATTCTTCGCCGTTCCGTTTCATAATGAAGGAAAGACCCTCGGAGAGAACAAGTACATCGTTCTTGATATATTCAATGTCTTCCGGCGTACAATCCGCAAGGCTCGTTTTATTATCATAGTCCATTTGGCTCTTTTTGTACTTCGAGCAAAATGCGTCTCCTATCTGTTTCAGCGTAAACGGAAGGATTTTCAGTGAATCTCGTACTTCCACAAGAACGTTATTCCATTTGAACGCGAGATAGTACCATTGACCCGAATCCGCAATCACATAGACCATTTCGCCGTTGACGATCTTTTCAGGCTGTGCCATCTGGCCGCTTTCTTTGTCAATCGCGATGCGGAAATGCTTTTCGTTCAGTAAGTAATAAAGAATGAAGTTCCCATCAAACTTCAAGTTGTGAAAGTATATGCGTTTCTTCAATCCGCGCGAATAGTCCGTCGCGTAGAGGAAAAAGTCTTCGATAGAACCGAAAATCTCCGGATGGTATCTCCCTACCTCGTCAATGCAGAAAGACCAAACCTTCGTTTGGTCTTTCCGCCAAGAAGACGTCGTCGTCTCAAAGTCGGCCGCGTAAATCTTCCATCCGTTTGTATCGTCTTTTTTTACCGGAACAAACATAAATCACTTCTTCTTTCCGCTTCTTCTCGCAGGCGTTTTCGATTTCACGCTTTCGATCAATCTTGAAATCTGACGAATCGAACCTTCGCTGATCTTCTTCGGAATCTTCGGAACCTTGACCGTTTTGATTCCTTTCTTGAGTGCAGATCGAACAAGGCGCTGAAGTTTTTTCCGCTCTTTTCTGTAAAGTGCTTCGCGTTCTGCTTTTTCTTCCGCTTTCTTTTCTTGTTCTTCCTTCAGGCGTTCCGCTTCTTCTTCTGCGTCTTCGAGATAGTGCTGAACCGTGTTCAGGAAGTCGTCAATAACGTCGTCCTGTTCGCTGTCGTATCGTTCACTATCGTAGTAAAGCCACTTCTGCGAAAAATTGAAATCGTCCTGCGCGTTCTCAATCGCGGTTCCTGCGATTTGTTCGCCGTAAGTCTCCGCGATTTGATCGATCCAATCGAAGAACCCTTTTTCACGACGCAGGATTCCATGATCGTCAGTCCCTTCGTACTTTTCGCAGTACAACCGGAGCGTTTGCTTCAATCTTCGGATCGCGTCTTTTCCTTTTGTCTTTGAAAGTAACATTTTCACTCTTCCCCTTTCACAAGTACGATCGAATAACCTTCCGGAATCCGCTCAAGAACGTTCGTCCGGACGCGATCCCATTCACGTTTCCATTCGCAGAAACGACCATACGATCCGAAGTTTCGCTTGATCGCGTCAATCAAGCGTCGTTCGTCTTCCGTTTCCGCTTTCGCTTGTCGCATTACAAAATATTCTTTCATTTATGTTCCTTTTTCAAAAAGCGGAACCGGCTTTTGACCGGTTCCGCAACTCTCCGTCTTAAAGAACCGTAACCGAAGTGTAGATATTTCCGGTCTTCTCAGAACGCTTCTTCTCGACAAGAACCTGAAGTCCTTCTTCTTCAAGAGCGGCCTTGAATCCTTCGACAGAACCGACCTTGTCCGTCAGACGCTGAATCAGCGCGACCATCACGGAACCGACGAAGAAGAAGCCGTTCGGAATCTCGTCACATACGCAGATCGCGTACTGACGATCGCGCTTCCGGTCGTTCACAATCTCTGCGTGACGAAGCGTCATTTTTCCCTGCGTCGCCGCGATCGCTTCGTCGAGCGAAACCTTTTCGCGTCCTTCCGTGATCCATGCTTCACCCTTTTCCTTGTTTCCTTTGAGCAAGTCCTTCAACATTTACTCTTTTCCTTTCCGGTTTTTATGAGTTTTCCTTCTCGTTTTTAACCTTTTCAACCCACGCTTGCATTCGTTCTTCATCAAGCAAGCATTCCGTGCAAACGTTGAACGTGTTTCCGTCTTCGCTTGCAAAACCTACTCCGTTCGGGAGTCCGTCAGGTCGGTTCCCTATCTTAAAAATCTTTCCGCAAATGTTACATCGAATCCCTTTCATCGTTTTCACCTTCTCTCCTTTCAACTGTTTTTAATAATCCATATATGGCAACTCTAATTCCTTCCAAGCAACAACATCTGTCACGATTCGCTCATGCCCTTTTGTGCGATATAAAAAAGCACTTTCTCCTTTCCTTCTCTCAAAAATCGTTTCGTCGTGGATGTATAAGTCTTTTGTAAAATATAAGACGGTGACAAAACGAAGCGATTTATGCTTTCCAACCGTTACAAGATATTCTCCGCTTTTTTGTGGTAAACTTTCATTTACTCGTTTCCATTCACTCATATTCTCTCCTTTCTTCATCTTTCTTGCATATCTGTTTACAAAATGTCCTCATCAGCCAACGCTTCAATAACAAAAATAATAAGAATTATCTCACTAACAACCAACAAACCCAAAAGAAAAGGCAACCACATTCCCCACTTGAGAATAATTGACAACGCTAATAGAACAGGCATGGCAAGAAAAACTATTGAAATGAGCGTCAAGCCTATATATTTAGCACATTTAATCATCGTTCACTCCTCTCCTCAATAATCAACCGCTTCTTTTCGGCTGATGAAGAAATGAATGCCTGTCGAACACTCGTTCCATCGGTTTTCGTCGAAGTCTTTGACCGACACAATTTCCCCGACACGATAGAGGAAAGTCGGGTCATAATCCGACGTTACTTCAACAAGTCCACTACTCGTTCCGTCGATGTTCTGAATTGCAACCACTTTAGCCTTGTCGCATCTGCACTTCCGACTTGTTGCGGAAAGCCGCTTTGCGTCTTCTTGAATCTCAAGTACAATTATGCATCCGTTTGCCTTTTTGAATCCGATGAAAGCACCAAAATCAGGGCAAGCGTATGGAATGAATGGTGCATTTTTCGCACGGGGCAGATTCGCGTCGTACAGATTCGCGCCGGACAGATTCGTGCCGGTCAGATCCGCACACGCCAGATTCGCCCATGACAGATTCGCGCCGGACAGATTCGCCCAGTACACATTCGCTCCGGTCAGATTCGCGCCGGACAGATTCGCCCAGTACAGATTCGCGCCGGTCAGATTCGCGCCGGACAGATTCGCACCGGTCAGATTCGCGCCGGACAGATTCGCACCGGTCAGATTCGCGCCGGTCAGATTCGCGGCGGACAGATTCACGCCAGACAGATTCGCCCAAGACAGATTCGCGCGCATATCTTGCCATCCGTCGCAGTCTTCTCTAATCCAGTGAAGTTGATTTTCTAAAATATTTTTTATTTCTTCATTGCTCATTTTTTATCTCCTTTCAGCACTCCAAAAATGTTGCCCGACAAGGATTTGCACCTTGCATAGTTTTACAGTTTCGACCAACGCTCATTTCTGTGAGCCACGGACTGAAGATTGTTTGTGTCTACCTATTCCACCACTGGCATTATTTCTTATCATCACTCCGGCTCTACCCACTGCATAACCTGATCCACATATTCCTGATTGTATGAACCGTAGTCGCTCGTGTTATGTCGAGAGATTGTCTCACAGATCGAACATCCGTATTGATTCAATCGACGGTCTGTTTGCTGAACGTAAAGGTCAATTTGAACGCGCCAGTCGAAGATGTCGCCTTTTGAAAAATCCCAATAGGTTACTCGATATTGAAAAAGTCCCATATCAAGACCGTTCTTGTTGCGCGCCATCGGATCGAACGAGGATTCCTGAAAACATTGTGCGATTGCGTAAGGCCACCATTGTTCAATTCCGTAATCTTCAAGACGACGCTTCAAATAACTCGCGATCTCAGGATCAAGGGTTTTTCCTTTGATCGTAACTGTTTCAAATGCAATCTCTGAATCGTATGCTTCCGTTTCTTCGCTTTCGGATTCAATTTCAATAACAATCGCCGGAAGTCTTGATTCCATTTTGTCTTCAAACCCCTCACATACTTCTTGTCTCTCACACTTCGATAATATTTCACCTGCCGTTTCTTGAATTGACGTTTGTTCATTGATCTCCCTTTCATAATTCTCAAGCGATCGCACTACGATCGCGATGATTATACAGACGATGGCTGTCAGCAATATGCCGGTTATGAATCCTTCGGTTCTGTTCATTCTTCGATCCTTTCCAAACGAACGTGATGAACGTATACGTCTTTTTCGGCTTCCTGCAATTCTTCAAATGCTTCACGAATGTTATCATAGATTTTTCCGGAATAATCTTCTTCGTCGTAGCCGCTGAAGATCGTCTTGACCTTTACTCGATACTTCATCGTTCATTCTACCTTTCTGTGTGAGCGGTAGTATGTTGTTTGCTCCCCACGATCATATCTTATCAAAAGTCAAACGATTTGTAAAGTGAATTCGAACGATTTTTCGAGACTATAAGAAACTGCAATATATCTCATAAGGTAATAAGTTTTTGTTATGTTCCCCCTCCCCTCGAACAAATGTTCGTACCACCACTGCTCCGTAGTTACCTACCGCTAACTCACCGTTGACGGCCCGTC
>Ga0326513_10002439_pt1 | contig 13759 bp, 17 predicted proteins | sample 2_2465_0518_D_FD_203654 | JGI IMG/M metagenome (GOLD analysis project Ga0326513, IMG submission 203654) | Bovine rumen microbial communities from UC Davis, California, United States - 2_2465_0518 | ecosystem: Host-associated > Mammals > Digestive system > Stomach > Rumen | place: USA...
TTATTTCAAAAGAATACATATTATTGCTCGTTTAACCAATGTTGAAATGCTTTAACCATTACACTTGGATTTGAAGCAATACCATCAACAGGAGTGCCTAACCATCTTTGCATAGCACTTATTGTATCACTTCCAATATATCCATCATCATTAACACCAACTTTTCTTTGAATTGCTGCAATAAGAAGTGAACCACCAGCCATATAATCTAACCATTCAAAAGTAGAATCTAATAAACCAGGATTTTGACTACCTACCCAACTTACTTGTTTAGATACAACTCCATCAACAGGAGTTCCAAATACTTCTTGTGCTTTTCTTGTAGTGTCAACACCCCATAGACCATCTTCTGCTATTTTACCAGTAGGAGCAGGTGTAGGTTGACCACCACTAATTATTTCATTTGCTCTATCTGCTATATATTGCATTCTTGCTCTTAAATAATCTCCAGGGCAAGTAGTTGATGCATACATACTATGCCAAGTTAAATTTTGACCAGGAACTAATATTCCAAATTTATTCCTTAATGATATATCAGCACATAATTTAATTAAACTATCTAAAGCTGCATCACTAACAGGCCAGTCGCCACCATAATCACAATTACTTGTTTCAATAGTTATTGAAGTACAATTAGATACCCAATTAGAATCAGTCCAAGCAGTATCATATTCATCTACATATTGACCTATTCTACCATCATTACCAATTCCATAGTGAGAAGAGCATTCTCTACTTGGATTTTGCCATAGATAACCAATACTTTCAGCACTCATTACTCCAGCACAATGATGGATAGTTATTTTTTGTATTCCATAACCACTTCTGCCATCACTAAAATTGCTATGGTCTGCATAAATTACTACATTTGTTAAAGGACTATTCATCTTCTTCTTCTCCTTTTCCATTTGTAAATTCTTTTTCTTGTTCTTTTGTTAAAATTATTTCTTTATTTTCTTCCATAATTTAATTCCTTTCTTTAATGAGTTTTACTAGAGTAGGGTAAATTACTACTCTAGTAATAAACTCTTTAAAATACCCTTTTAAAATGCTTTTAAATAGGTTATTTAGTTTGGACTGCATTATAAACTTTATTTCCAGTTAAATATGTACCTAATACACCTTCAAATACTGCTATTATTTGTACTATTTGATAGGCATAAGGTATAGTTATTCCATCAATAGCATTTATACCAGTTATTAATGCTCCTATAATACCTAGAATATTCATAGTATATTTTGCTATTTTTTTAACTTTTTCCATAAATTTATTTCCTTTCTACTAATTCTTCCCATCTCTTATGTATATATGAGTTTTGTTTTAAGTCATTTGTGTAATGGTCATAGATTTCATATGCTCTTTCTTTTTCTACTTCATCTAGTTTGTTTCCTTGCTCTACATCTGCTAAGAATCTTACTAGAAAATTCTTACATTGACTTACATCTAGACCATTTACATTTGAATTTATTTTTTCTATTTGAATAGACATAGGTTCTAATTCATTTTTTATGACTTTTTTTAGGGTTTTATTCAAAAATAATATAATTGCACTAACACTAGCAATTAAACCTGCTATTAGACCTAAAAAAGCACTTATTTGACCTAATGTAATATTCACTTTTTATTCCTCCTTTTTTATTCAATATATAATGCACTTATTTGTATATTATATGATTGTTGACTTGTTGTTTTTAAATAAACTTTATTTGTTTGTGGAAACATAGCACCTAATTCTACTATTGCACCATTATTCCAGTTTTCTCTAGGCCATGCATATGTTAAAAAATACATTAGTACTGTCCCACTTACTGCATTTAAAGTTATTACATTTCTTGAATCTCCTTCAGTTGTATAAAGTGTAAGTGTTCCTTTATATACTTCAACAGTTTTTAATTGACCTTTTACTTCATTTATTGCTCCTACTATACTTGTTTTATCAGTTGTATTTAAATCGCTTAAATCTCCTACATTATCATCATTAGTATTTACTACTGATTTTATTTCATTTAAATCTGCATTAGTACATTTATTTTCTCTTGCTATACTTGGTTGTGGGTTTAATGTTGTTTTATTAGCCCATGTTATTTTTGCCATATTAACCTCCTATTCTTACTTTTTGACTTATTGAGTATGTTTTTCCTATTTCTACTTCTACTGGTATATGTAAGTAAATAGTAGTGGTATCATGACTTAATAAGTCTATACTTAAAATTGCTTTATCTACATAAAATGTTATTTGTGTTTCTTTATGTGTATCATCTATTGAAGTCCATGTTAAATCATCTGTTGAAGAAGTGCCATCTCCATAATTTATCCTGTATTTATTGCATGGTGTATTTAGATAATTTGTTGAACCACCATCTGTTGTTGCATTATTTAATTTAATAGCACTTTCTTCATATTCTTCTCCAGTATCTTCATCTATTACTGATATTGTATTTAAAAAATTAACATCTACTACTTCATATATATTTTTAGTCCATTCTGTTGTATCATTATTCATTTCTAAATTAGTTTCACTTATTAAATCATTTTCTGTTATATTTATATCATTTAAATATGTATTTGGTATTTCTACACTCGACATAGTCATATTACCTTGTTTAGTAATGTTGTATAAATTTCTTGCAAATACTAAATGATTGTTTGAATATAATCTTGTTTTAAATGGTACTAATGCATTGTTATTTATATATGCTTCTCCATTATAATTAAGTAAGTTATAATCTTCTTTTACTACAAAATAATTCCATGCTCTTATTTGTGGATTTATACCATATGAATATATTTGAAGTAAATTAAAGTTGTTTTTAACAAACATACTTTGTCTATTATATATATATGGTTTTTCTTCTCCAATTAATATTGGATCCCATTCTCCTTCATATCTTTGAATATAAATATCTGCTGTATCGTTATCTCTATCATAATTATTAACATATTCTATATATAATTCATTATTATTTTTATCTATCATCATATATTCTTGATAAGTAAAATCATAATCTCCTAAATACTTTTCAAATATAGTAGTATTTGTATTATTAGAGAAATCATGTTTATAAAGTCCAATATATTTTGGTCTTAAAACTCCTACATTTCCCCAATATTGATTATTTTGTACAAAATATACTTCATTAATATTTATAAATACACTTTGTTTTTTTTGAGAATTTTCATCTACATAAGGTTTATAAGTTTGGCTACTAAATATTGTTTCATCAACCGGATTGCCTTCATATGTTTTGGTATAACAATGTATGGTATTTGAACTATATGAGTTATTAGTCCATACACATCTAAAATATGCATTACTACTTTCATCAAATTGTGCAAATGCACTACCAAAAATAGCTTGGTCTTGTGAAATCATTGAAGTCCATGTAGGACTTTCTCCATATTCAATTTGTAAATCAAATATTTTTAACAATCTTCTACTATAATTTACAGAATTAACATCAACACCTGCTCCAAATAATACATAATGTGCTGAATTTGGATCTTTAAACATATTTTTACAATAAAAGTTATATCCAAATGTAAAGAATGTATATGATTTTCTTAAAAAGACTTTATCTAATTCATCTATATTTGCAGTAATATTATTTATCATAATAAATCTTTTTTCTGCATGTTCACTTTCTTGCCTTTGTGTATAACTATATACTGCATCATCTACATAATAGAATGTTCCATCTTCTGCTTGTTTCATATATTGTATATATCTTAATGGTGTACCTGAATCAAACTCATAAAATGTTTTTACTGGTTCAAAGTTTTCATTAACTAATACAATAATTCCTCTTACATTATCATCATTATCTATATAACCACCATATAATACTCCAAGTGAACTTGTTGTTTCACTTGCTGCAACCATTCCTTCAAATCTAAAATCTTTCCATGAATTAGGTAGATATGGTTTCCATACTGACCTTGCTATATCTAATTGTTCTTGTATTATTTCATCACTTGTAGGTGAAGTATTTTCTAGTTTACCTGTTAAATAATCAATTAAAATTTTATTATAATCTTCTGTCATATTTACCTCCTATACTAATACTCCATCTAAAGCAAAGTCTAATGAAGTAGGGTTTTGTACTTGTACTTCTTCGATATTTGTATCATAAAAATAAATTAAAGCAGTATTTTCTAAATCTATTGCTCTTGATATTGTTTCTCCTTCTCCTAAATTACCTTGGTTCTTTGCTCTTTGATTATCAAAGTAGTTAATTGCATCTTCACTATTAAAGTTAGAACTCATTTCATATGTATAAAATATTTCATTTGCAATAGGGTACATATCTATTGTTTTGCTTTTGACCATATATTTAGTATCTAAATCTTCTACTGGTGCATTAAACTCAACAATATCACATATATTAAATAAATTCTTTCTTGAAACTACTTTAAGTGTTATTTCAGCACTTCCTTTATACTTAATATAACTTTGTCCTATTTTAATTAATTCATTTGAAGAAGTAGTATCATTTCTATTTTCATATCTTGAAATAGTACCTTTTCTTCCTGTATTTGTATTAATTCTACTAATTTCACTCGAATTAATAACTATTTCTCTACCTCTAACAATAGGGTAGTAAGATATTACAATTAAAGCTCCTGCAGTTATAGTGTTAGTTGATTTAAAAACCATTTCTCCTGGTTGATATACAAAGTCTGCACTTACTCCTAATTGTTGTTGTGCTTTTGTACAAAATGATGCTTCTGTCCCATTTATAGTTATGGAAGTAATAGTTCCTATTTTATTATCAGTATTAAATGTTTGTGTATATCCATCTGCTATTTTTGTTTCACTTTGAATTATATTTCCATATACTTCTTCACTTGTCATTATTTGTTTGTTTCTATAATCATTAGTAGAGTAGTTAAAACTTATATCTAAAATGTCATTATCTTCAAAATATTGTTTTGTATATTCAATAGGGGATTGTTCTTCTTCTAATGTTGGATCTATAAAGTCAATAGCAACACTATCTTCATCTACTAATCTTGTAGTCCATCTTGATTGTGTTATATCTGCTATATATTGAAATACATCATATGCAGTTTTGTTTAGAGTAGAGTAGGCATTAATAATATCATCTGGATTTTGTATATTTATATTTCCTAATACAAAACCATAATCACTTATTGTTGATATTACTTGGTTAATAGCTTCTGTTATTGTTTTACCTGTAATAACATAGTTTAATGTTTCTCCTTCACTTAAAAGAGTTTTAAAATCTAATATTTGTAAATCAACATAATGTGGTTCTCTTGGATTTAAACTAATCTTACCTGTGTTTTTAACAACTCCACAGAATATTAATGTTTCATCTTCTCCATCAACATCTAAAATCTTACATTTAGAATAATCTTCTGGAAAGTAAAATCTACTTACATAATCTTTATCTTCTTCCCAACTTTTTGGATAACAATTATTTAAAATGGTAGAAGAAGCAGCTAACATTTTTTCTTCTATTTTTATATTATTTTTGCATACTACTTCTTCTTCATTAATTAATATCTTAATCATAGACCTGCCCCCCAGTTATAATCGTTTTTAGCACCACCACTAAATGTTTTGACACTATTAACTAATTGACCTAATGGATCAGTTTCTAAATTATTATTTACTATGATATTCATTTGTGGGCTATATGTTGAACTCATATTGCCATTTATATTTGGTTGTAAGTTAAATGCACTATCAATGGTACTTTGTACTTTATCTTTCATACTTTCCATACCTTGCTCTAAACCTACCATATTCATTTTACCTATCCATTCAAATTCAGTTGAAGGGGAATGTACTCCAAATATTCCTTTAATTGCTTTTAATACTGAATTACCAAATCCTTTGATTTTATTAATAATCCAGTCTTTAACATTTACAATACCATTCCATAATCCCATTACTAAATCTTTACCAACATTGAATATTCCACTTATTGCTGATGCTAGACCACTTATGATTTTACCTATTAATTCTTTTCCTATTTCCCATAATCTAGCATAGTAATCTTTGAATGCTTGTATTAATCTTCCCATAATCTCTGGAATTTTTGATATCAATATAGGAATTGCTTGTACTATACCTTTTACTAACTCTATCATTAGTGTGATTCCACATTCAACAAGTTCTGGTAAATGTTCACTTAATTGTTCTATTATTGTAATAATAATATATGGTAATTTTTCTATTAATATAGGTAATGCTTGGATTAATCCTTTTACTAAACCAATTAATAATTGAATTCCAGCATCTATAATATCTCCTATATGATCCACTATTGTCATTAAACTATCAATAATAGCTTGTACTAACATTGGAATTAAAGTAGGTAAGTAATCTGCTAGTGCTTGAATTATATATATTATACCCTCTAATAAAGCACTTACTATATCTGGAAGTACAGACACAAGAGCATCAATAACAGAAATTAGTGTATCCATCAATAATGGTATTAATGTTCTTAAAAGTCCTGGTAATGCTTTTAAAACTGCATTTATTAGTGTTGTTATTGCTTTTATTAATGGAGGTAGTAAACTTTCTACTAATCCTGGTAAAATCTCTCCAATTTTATCTGCTAATTGTGGTAAAGCATTTGCAAGTCCTTCTAATGCTCTCATTATTACTGGAACAAGATTATTTACAAATGTCATAGCTGAATTAATTAATTGGTCTACCAATTTATCTATATCAGCATCTTTTTTAGCAATTCCTGTAATAAAGTTGCTCCATGTTGCTTTGACCATGTTCATAGAACCTATGATAGTATCACTTGCTTCTTGAGCTGTCTTACCCCATACTCCATATGCTTCTGCATAGTGTTGAATAACATCGATTATTTCATCTGTTGTTAATTCACTTACACTTTGAATTTCTCTATTTAATATACCACTTGCATTAGCAGCTTCAATAAATCCTTCTTGTGTACCTTTGATACCTAAATTTAAGTTATCTAGGTAAACAAATGATCCTTTTAATGCCCAGTTAATAGCATTTTGATAATAATCTATACTTCCACCATAAGTATTAAACAAATCACTTGATAATTGAAGCATCTTATTAGTATATTCAATACCATCTGCATTTTCGCTTAATCCAGCATTTACTAATGGATAAGAACTTTGAAAGTTAGTTAAATAATCATTTTGAGACATTGTTAAGGTTTTATATGCTTCTTCACTATCTTTTAGTATTCTATTCATTTCAGTAGAACCTTCTCCAAATAATGAAATAAGTCCACCTTCTAATTGTTCAAATTCTGCATATCCTTCAACACTTTTTTTAATTAAACCTACTACTGCTGTTGTACAAGCAGTAATACCAACAGTTGCCATTTTAAATGCAGTACCTATACCACTTGCAAATCCTTTTAATGAGGACTTGGCTTGTGAGGTTTTTTCATCTAAATCTTTAGTGTCTCCTTTGAACTTTACTAATACTTCTGCACTTTTCATTTAGTTCCTCCTTTCTTTAAAAATAAAAGTGAGAGGTTTTTGCCCTCCCACCTTAAAGGATTTTTATGCTGATGTAATTTCAGTTGCTTTTCCTATTAATTGCATTTCGAATGAGAACTCACTCTCATCTTCAGCAGCTCCTCCTAAATCACTTACTGATAGAGAAACATCTGCTTGATATTTTGTGTATTCTAATACACCACCTGTTGCTCCACTTAATAAATCAAATTGAATGTTTATATTAGAGAATTGAGATATTTCTCCATCTCCAATTAAAGTATGAACTTTATCAAGTATTGCTAAATCTCCTGCATTATTAACATCTAGTTTTAGTGTTCCACTTAATACAACACTTGCACCAGTAATTACTTTTCTTTGTAAAGCATCACAGAAAACATAAAAATCTTTGCTTTCTAAATCTGTTGCTACTTGTACTTCACTTGTTGTACAAATTGGAGTATATACTGGAGTACCACTTGTTCCTGTGTTAATAGCAAGGTTTTTAATTAACTCTCTATTATTTATAAACCAGTTCATAAATTTCTCCTTTCTTATGAAATTCTATTTATAATACATTGTAATGTCATTGTATAAGATACTCTTCTTATATCATCCCAATACAATGTTCTTGGATTACTAAATTGTTTTATTAATATTTGCCACTTTTGGTTTTTCCAATTAAAATATATATTATTTCCTATTAAGTTGCCTATATCTACACTTAAATCCTTTGCTTCTTGAATGTTATCTCCAAATATATCTACATTGTAATAGTTATATATTGGGTTTGCTTCAAAAAAGACTACCTTTGAACCACTTTCTTCTTGGACTACTATTACCTTTGTATCTTTATCAAAAGTACTATATTCTGCTCTAACAACAAAGTCATTAGTTATACTTCTTATAAAGTCTATTACTACTAAATTTTTATTCTTTATATCTTGTTCTGTCATTTTAATTCTCCTAATGCTCTTTCTTGTGCTTTATCAACTATTGTTTTTTCTTTTCTTCTAAATATAGTTGAATACCATTGAGGTTGTGTTCTTGGATTAGTCCAATTAACATCAGTCATTTTATATACATATTTTGCATAATCTACACCTTCTAATAATGTGTATGATGCATCTCCACTTTTTTTAATAGGAGCTTTGATTTCTTGCCCTTCTAGTTCTCCTGTTAAATGTGGGTATGCTTGCATATTTTTTGTATATTCTCTTGTTAGTACTGCTGCATAATATACAGTCTTATCCTCAAAGTCAGTTATTTGTTCTTCTGGTATGCCTTTTAATATTTTTACATCAATTGTTTCCATTATTTAACTGCTAATATGATATTTGCAACTTTATTCCAAATCCAGTCATCTTGTACTTTTAATATGGAATAAGTATGCCCATTAATAATTAGTTCATCTCCTTCTTGAACTTCTACATTTGCTTTTGTTATAAAATATCCTGTTGCTTCTGGTGTAGTATATTCTCCAAATTTGACTGCTTGATCCACATTATATGGACATACTTTAATTTCTACTTCTTTTTTATCTTGGTCATCATAATAATCTAAACTACTTGTAGTTCTATTATTTTGTACCAATGTTGCTTTAAATCCATTTACATTAAACATTATTAATCTCCAAATGGTAAATTAACACCCATATTAAAGTTAATTGGATTTCCTCTAAATAAATATCCATGATTTCCTAGTATTCTTAAAGCATTTTTGCTTATATCACTGATTAAATCACTTTCCATAGCACCTGCTTTAATAGAACCTCTATTATCTAAACATGGTATATCATATTCTAATATAAATCTTAATTGCTCCATACTGGCATTTTTTATAGCAAGAGGGCAAGTAGTATCATTCCAATTTGGATCTCTATATCTTACCCCAACTTGACTATATATCATTTCACAAGCTATTTCTATTTGATATGTAGAAACATCTTGATTATATTTACTTTTAAACTCTTGTGGAGTAAAGAAAGTCATATTAAGACCTCCTTTCTAATTATGCTGATATTAATTTAATAATTGCATTTTGATTTACAATTTCTGCACCAAATAAAATATTTGATTCAATTACATAATATCCTGGGAATCCTGGATAATTACCATTGTATGCTACCATACTATCAAAGAATGAATCTCCTACAATTGCTAAATTATTGAAGAAATATCCTTTAGCAGTTCCAATTACTGTGTCATTAACTGGGAATATTTCAATTCCATATGCTTCATTAACAACACCCATATCTACACCTTTAACTCCTACTTCAGTTTCAAATTTAAGAATTGAAGTTAATGCTGCAATTAATTTAGCATTTTCAGTTGCAGATAAAGCTAATCTATATCCTTCATAAACATTCTTATTGAATAGAATTGCTTTTAAGTTATTTAAAGCATCAATATATTCTTCTTTAGTTGTTGGATTCCAAACAGATGTAGCACTTACACCAGTTGCTAATTTACCAAATCCATAAGTATCAATTGCTTTTGCTACTGCTTGGTCTTTTTTATCCATAGCATCTTCTAAAGTATTAACAAAGTTAGAACCTGCTACTAGTACTGGTATTCTAATAGAATAATCCATAGGTAATTCAGTTAAATCAACTTTAACACTTGAATATCCTTGTAAAGCTGGAGTTAATGCAGTTGCTATTTCTTTAGTTTCTCTTACATTAACACTTGTATCATTTGATTTTAATACTTCTATCATTGGAGTTCCAGCATTTCTTAATTCTCCAATGTAGTTAGGGTTTAACATTTTGTAGAAAGCAGAACGGTATAATAAACTATCATATATTCTCTTTGCTACACTTTGTAAATCTAAATTTACTTCTGTATAATTCATAATAATAATTCTCCTTTTCTTACTTAATTATTAAGTCTTTTAGACTTGTTTTTCTTGTTATTTTAATTTCCTCTTTTGGTTTTGTTGTTGAATTAAAACTATCCTCATTAGGAATGTTCACTTTAGTTTCAGCTTCTGGGAAATATGTTGCCTTATACTTTTCTTTAATCATTGAAATTGCTTTTGCATCATCTTCTTCATCTTTAAATAATGAATTTCTTAATGCACTTATTTCTTCTAGATTTTCTTTTTTAAAACCTTGTGAAACCATTTCTACTTGGAGTTTTAATCCTTTTGTGCTATTAGTTAGTTCTGTGTTTCTTGCTTCAATATCATTGTAAGACTTTTCTAGCTTATTATATTTTTCTTCTAATTCAGTATAAGATGCAGTGTTTTGTTTTAATGCTTCTTGTCTTGCATTTTCAACTTCATCACTTGAAACATATCCCTTTCTAATATCTTTTTCCAACTTTTCGATGTTAATATCATCATTGGATAGTTGAATATCCTTGTTTGTTAGATATTTACTAATATCCATACATTTCCTCCTATTTCGCGAATTTTAGAAGTGCATATTTAAAGTTTATAGACATTCAAAATCTGGTCTGCATTATCTATTTATTGCTACTACTTGATTTCTCATTTGAGTAGTAGGTAATGCCTCTTTTAATTCTCTTATCTCTTTGTTGATAGCATTTCTTTGTTGATTTAATTTATCTACTTCATTTTGATTTCCTAAACTATTTTGTATTCTTATATCTTCTTTTATTTTTTCTTTCTTTAATGTTAGACTATTTGTTTTTTGTCTAATATCATATTGTTCTTGTAATTCTCCTTTAGAATATTTAGGATAATTAAATTTAGTTTCTCCAGGGAAGTAAAATGCTATTTGACATTTACAATTTGGATGTAGTAAATCTCCTTTGGAGTTTTCTCCTCTTGATGCTATACTTCTTACTTCTTTTTTAGTAAGTGGTCTATTTTGATACTTAATACAATGTTCACAACTAAATGGATGATAGGGTATCCAATATAAATCTTGACCTAGACTATCTCCATCTTTTATTGTTTGATTCCATCCTGCTCTTGTAAGATTTGTATTATGTATCATACTTACATATGTACTTAACTCTACATCTCTTACTTTCTCATTTGTTCTAACAGAAAAGTAGGGTACTATTTGATTCGAATAACTTTCTACTTTTTGTTTTAAATAATTATCTTTGTCCATTTTATAAGCATAACTTTTAGTTGCTCTTTTATATTCTTTTAATTTTTGATTAACAAACTTATTTTCATATCCATTTATTACTGATTCAGGTACTAATTCAAATATGTCTCCTTCTTGTGCTATTCTTACTACTTCTTTATCATGTATATTCTTTGTATGTATTAATTCTGTATATCTATCAATTTCTTGATCCATATATGAATGATCCACATTATCCCATATTTCCCTTAATTTCTTTTTAAAGTAGTCTATATCTTTTCCTTCATTTAAACATTGAAAGAATAATGATTTAGTTTTATTTTGTAAGTCAACATATTTTAAATTAACTAAAAATACACTATCTGCAATACTAGAACTCTTCATAATTTATCTTTATATCTTCTTTTTCTAATTTAAATGCTTCAGTAAGTGAATCAGCATCTACTTGTTCATCTATTAACTTATTAAGAATAGGTGTAAGTATTTTTGCTCTTGTACTATATGGAATTGACATAGTTCTTTGAATTGCTTGTATTGTTCTTATCTTTTTATCATCATTTAGTTTTTCATTATCTCCATAATCCCATACTAAATCACTTGGTATTCTATTTTCTTGAATGTTTAGTAATTCTTGTAATTTGATTATGTTTTCTAATAAATGATTAATTTGTGGTTCTATTTGTTTTTTAATTGCTTCAATAGTCATTTCAGTTGTGTTCATACTTAAATCAATACTTGCTACATTTTGATATGCATCTTTTTCATATCCAAATGATGCAGGACTTAAGTTTGCCATTTGTATGATTTGATAATCACAGAACTTAAATGTATCTATATAATCATTAACTCTTAAATTACCTTGTAAGAACTCAAATACACTATGTTCTTTATCTCCTGGAAGTAGAGTGAAGTAATCTTGCATTTTTCCTACACTCATAGTTCTAACATCATATATATTTGATGCAGGTTGCCATTTATCATAAATGTCTCCACTTTGGAAGTGTTGTGTAGTTGCTATTCTTGTTTTTGTCTTTTCTACTTCTTCACATAAAGTGTTATATACTTCCATTTCTTCATTTAAGAACTTAATACTATCCTTAAAGAAGTCTTGACCTATATCTATGTTTATTAATACTTCATATGGTAATTCATATACTTTTTCATATTCAGTATTATTGATTTCATTAAATTTGGATAATGACATTTCTTGCCATTCCCCTCTATCTTTTTCTTTTACATATGCAGTAAAGGTTAATTCAGTATTACCATCTTTCATTTCTATATGTCTTTTTAAGTAATAATTGTTTTCTTTACCTTCAAAGTCTTGTATTAAATCACAACTTAATACTTTGTCATATCTTTGTACTAAATTGTGAATATCACATTTTTTAATACATTCCAAATAAATCTTATTATCAAATTTATGTATATATATAAAACTTTCTCTTTCATATACACTTAACTCTAATGCTTCACTTAATGTAGGCATTAACCAGTTTATATTTAGTCCTTCTGTTTGTGTTAATAAATCACTACCAAATAATTGGTTTCTTATATATGTTCCTATCTTTTTTGCAGATGGAGCTAATACATATCTATCTTCATTAACTATATTTGGTTTTCCATTTGTATATCCTGGATTTGTTATTTTTACATTTACTTTGATATAAGGTGCTTGTAATGGATTAAAATGTCTTAATTTTCCTAACATTTATTTCCTCCTATATCTCTATACCTGTTTCAAAGGTAGTACCCCAATAAGTCTTTCTATTTTTTTCATCATTCTTTAATAATCTTATTGGTCGAACTATTACACCTGCTTTATTAGATCCAAATAGTTTCTTTTTAAAATATACATTGATAGAATAACTATTTTCTCCTGGTGCTTCTTGTTCCTCTATTTTTAATTTTTTTATAAGTATTCCACTATAATATAAATATAGTGTCCATTTCTTGTGCATATATCCTCCACAACAAAAAAAGCATAAGGTTTTCATCCCTATGCTTCCATTTGCACCTATTAAGGTCAAATACACTGCACTTCTATATATATAATTATATAATATAATATACTATATGTCAATACCTTTCTTTTTCTTATTTTCTACAAAGACATAATGATCCTTGTATATTCTGTATACTTCACTTTCATGGCAATTTCTACATGGTATTACTAGTTCTAATGGTCTTTCTAATACTACATTATATTTCTTTAATAAGTCTATTATTTC